>ENA-ORUW01002495-ORUW01002495.1-human-gut-metagenome-genome-assembly--contig:-NODE-2495-length-10161-cov-2.249852_pt1 | contig 10161 bp, 5 predicted proteins | sample MGYA00242088_ERZ509227 | MGnify/ENA primary metagenome ERZ509227 (study PRJEB26280, sample SAMEA2338816) | human gut metagenome | biome: human gut; feature: human-associated habitat; material: faeces... | reverse complement strand
CTATGGTGGTTGGGTATTGACGATGCGTTGTCTGGGACATGAGAAGGTCGCGCAACTGGAGCGCAAAATCGGCACGCCACTGCGGTTGTACAGTGGCTATAGCGACAGTAATCAGGACAACCCGCTGCTTTATTTCTGTCAGCATCGTTGGCGAGTAACCCCGCGCGGTGAACTCCAGCAACTGGAATAGAGTAAAGCATAGCGTCCGTGTATAATGCGCCGCGCTTTTATAACCGGAGTTTTCTTTTTGTCTGAAGTCGAATTTAGCCACGAATACTGGATGCGTCATGCAATGACGCTGGCGAAGCGTGCCTGGGATGAGCGGGAAGTACCGGTCGGCGCGGTATTAGTGCATAACAATCGTGTTATTGGCGAAGGCTGGAACCGTCCGATTGGTCGACATGATCCCACCGCACATGCAGAAATCATGGCCCTGCGGCAGGGTGGTCTGGTGATGCAAAATTATCGTCTGATCGACGCCACGTTGTATGTCACGCTTGAACCCTGTGTAATGTGTGCCGGAGCGATGATCCACAGTCGCATTGGTCGCGTGGTCTTTGGTGCGCGTGACGCGAAAACTGGCGCTGCGGGATCTTTAATGGATGTGCTACATCATCCGGGTATGAATCACCGAGTGGAAATTACCGAAGGAATACTGGCGGATGAGTGCGCGGCGTTGCTCAGTGACTTCTTTCGCATGCGCCGCCAGGAAATTAAAGCGCAGAAAAAAGCGCAATCCTCGACAGATTAATTTTGTTTCTCTTCACTCCCTTTTCTGGAAAATAGCAGAGAGGGAGAGTGGGTCAAATAGTTTGATGACGACTGGGAAAGAAACGAGAGAAAAGGAAATTTCTCTTTGCCCAACTCCGTAGGCGATACCGCCGGATAATCCTGCGCCAGTTGCATCGCCGCTTCTGTAGCCTGCTTCTCTTTCTCTTGCAGATAACCCACCAGGCTAATCTGATACTTACGAATATTTTCGACATAAGCGTAGGCTTCATGCCCACGAGCGTAGCCGTAAGTCAGCTTGCTGTAATAGGGTTTCTGGCTAAGTAAAGGCAGACGCTGTTTTACGTCAGCCCAACTGTCAGGATTCCCTTTGGTTTTTGCCGTCAGAGCGCGGGCATCCAGCATATGCGCATAGCCCATATTGTACGCGGCGAGGGCAAACCAAATCCGTTCGTTCTCCGGCACACTTTCCGGCACTTTACTCATCATATCCTGTAAATAACGCACGCCGCCGCTGATGCTCTGTTCGGCATCGGTACGATCCGTAATGCCGAGGCTTTGCGCGGTGTTTTTGGTTAACATCATCATGCCGCGCACACCCGTCGGTGAAGTGGCCTGCGCATCCCAGTGCGATTCCTGATAAGCAATAGCGGCCAGCAAACGCCAGTCAATTTCTTCGGCGTATTTCTCAAACAGGGGCTTTAACTGCGGCAGTACTGCATCGACGGCGCGTAAAAATGTGCGCGTATCGACGTAATCAAAATCATCGCCATGCCCCAGGTATTTCTCTTCAATGCGTGCCAGTGTACCGTCTTCATTCATTTCGTTGAAGAAGTCGAGCAGGGCGGCGGAAAGGGTATTATCGCCATCTAACGGGCTAAACCAGGTCACCGGTTGTTCATCGGTGATATCGAGCGCTACGGCGAGCTCCGGGTGAACGCGCTGAAACAGGCTGATGGCGACGGAATCAGCAATGGTGTAATCGAGTTTTCCTTCGATGACATCTTCCATTAATTCCGCAGAGCCTTTTTTGTCGTCTACCTTCCAGCTTAATTCCGGGAATTTTGTGTCTTTCAGGGTCTGGAGATCGTTAACCACCACGTGACCCGGTGCAACGGTGAGTTGCTCCGCCGTCAGGTTGCCCAGCGTACGTGGGCGATACTGACCCACTTTATAAACCAGTTGTTGTGACACGGAATAATAGGTAGGGCCAGGCTGATAATTTTTTACCCGCTCACTGTTATAGACCAGTCCTGCCGCCAGCAGGTCGGCGTTACCATTATCGAGGTCGTCAAACAGCTGGCTGATATTCTGCCGCACGGTCACTTTCAGTTTTACACCGAGGTAATCGGCAAACTGTTTCGCCAGTTCGTAATCCAGGCCAAAAGGTTTCCCGTTGATTTCGTTATAAGTCAGGGGAGTATGAATGGTGCTGACACGCAACTCTCCCCGCGCTTGAATGGCGGCGATACGGTTGTCGGCTTTACCAAACCAGGGAATGGATGGCCAGAGAGCGACCGCGAGCAGCAGTGCCAGAATGCCGATGAACAGATAATTAATCTTTAATTTTTTCAATTAGTTAATTCTCTGTGTCGTGCGCGTCCCAGCTTGAAAAAACGTAATAATAGTGAAAGGTTTACTCATAAATGAGCGGCATTTTGCGTAAACCTGCGCCAGATGGCAACTTATTACAGCCATTGGCGGCACGCGTTGCTAATTCACGATGGTGATTTTATTTCCACGCAAACGGTTTCGTCAGCGCATCAGATTCTTTATAATGACGCCCGTTTCCCCCCCTTGGGTACACCGAAAGCTTAGAAGACGAGAGACTTATGATGGAAATTCTGCGTGGTTCGCCTGCATTGTCGGCATTCCGAATCAACAAACTGCTGGCACGTTTTCAGGCTGCCAGGCTCCCGGTTCACACTATTTACGCCGAGTATGTCCATTTTGCTGACCTCAATGCGCCGTTAAACGATGATGAGCACGCACAACTTGAACGCCTGCTGAAATATGGCCCGGCACTCGCCAGCCACGCCCCGCAAGGCAAACTCCTGCTGGTGACCCCGCGTCCTGGCACCATCTCTCCCTGGTCTTCGAAAGCGACCGATATCGCCCATAATTGCGGTCTACAACAGGTAAACCGCCTTGAGCGCGGCATGGCTTACTATATAGAAGCCGGTACGCTGACCAATGAACAATGGCAGCAGGTGACCGCTGAACTGCACGACCGCATGATGGAAACGGTCTTTTTTGCTTTAGATGATGCAGAGCAGTTGTTTGCACACCATCAACCGACTCCGGTCACCAGCGTAGATTTGCTGGGGCAGGGCCGTCAGGCGCTAATCGACGCTAACCTGCGTCTTGGCCTGGCACTGGCGGAAGATGAAATTGACTATCTGCAGGATGCGTTCACAAAGCTGGGTCGTAACCCGAACGACATCGAGCTGTATATGTTCGCGCAGGCGAACTCCGAGCACTGCCGTCACAAAATTTTTAACGCCGACTGGATTATCGACGGTGAACAGCAGCCGAAATCGCTGTTCAAGATGATCAAAAACACCTTCGAAACCACGCCAGACCACGTTCTCTCTGCTTATAAAGATAACGCCGCCGTAATGGAAGGTTCTGAAGTGGGGCGCTACTTTGCTGACCACGAAACGGGCCGCTACGATTTCCATCAGGAACCGGCGCATATTCTGATGAAAGTTGAAACTCACAACCACCCGACGGCGATTTCTCCGTGGCCGGGTGCGGCGACCGGTTCTGGCGGTGAAATCCGCGATGAAGGTGCCACCGGGCGCGGCGCAAAGCCGAAAGCGGGTCTGGTTGGTTTCTCCGTTTCCAACCTGCGAATTCCTGGCTTCGAACAGCCGTGGGAAGAAGATTTCGGTAAGCCTGAGCGCATTGTCACCGCGCTGGACATCATGACCGAAGGCCCGCTGGGCGGCGCGGCGTTTAACAACGAATTTGGTCGCCCGGCACTGAACGGCTACTTCCGTACTTATGAAGAAAAAGTGAACAGCCACAATGGCGAAGAGCTGCGCGGTTATCACAAACCGATCATGCTGGCGGGTGGGATCGGCAACATTCGCGCCGATCACGTACAAAAAGGCGAGATCAACGTTGGTGCGAAGCTGGTCGTTCTCGGCGGCCCGGCAATGAACATCGGTCTTGGCGGCGGCGCGGCGTCTTCCATGGCATCTGGTCAGTCTGATGCCGACCTCGACTTTGCTTCCGTACAGCGCGACAACCCGGAGATGGAGCGTCGCTGCCAGGAAGTGATCGACCGTTGCTGGCAGCTTGGTGATGCCAACCCAATCCTGTTTATCCACGACGTTGGCGCAGGCGGTCTTTCTAACGCCATGCCGGAACTGGTGAGCGACGGCGGGCGCGGCGGTAAATTCGAACTGCGCGATATTCTGAGCGACGAGCCAGGCATGAGCCCGCTGGAAATCTGGTGTAACGAATCCCAGGAACGCTACGTGCTGGCAGTTGCTGCCGATCAGTTACCGCTGTTTGACGAACTGTGTAAGCGTGAACGCGCACCGTACGCGGTGATTGGTGAAGCGACCGAAGAACTGCATCTTTCTCTGCACGATCGTCATTTTGATAATCAGCCGATTGATCTACCGCTGGACGTACTGCTTGGCAAAACGCCGAAGATGACCCGCGATGTGCAAACGCTGAAAGCGAAAGGCGACGCGCTGGCCCGTGAAGGGATCACCATCGCTGACGCGGTGAAACGCGTGCTACATCTGCCGACCGTGGCGGAGAAAACTTTCCTGGTGACCATCGGTGACCGCAGCGTAACCGGCATGGTGGCGCGCGATCAGATGGTGGGGCCGTGGCAGGGGCCGGGCGCTAACTGCGCGGGCACTACCGCCAGCCTCGACAGCTACTATGGCGAAGCGATGGCAATTGGCGAACGTGCGCCAGTTGCGCTGCTGGATTTCGCCGCTTCTGCCCGTCTGGCAGTCGGTGAAGCGCTAACCAACATCGCCGCAACACAAATTGGCGATATCAAACGCATTAAACTTTCCGCCAACTGGATGGCGGCGGCAGGCCACCCTGGTGAAGATGCGGGCCTGTATGAAGCCGTTAAAGCTGTGGGCGAAGAACTTTGTCCGGCGCTGGGCCTGACGATACCGGTGGGTAAAGACTCTATGTCGATGAAAACCCGCTGGCAGGAAGGTAACGAAGAGCGCGAAATGACGTCGCCGTTGTCGCTGGTGATTTCCGCATTTGCCCGCGTGGAAGATGTACGTCACACCATTACGCCGCAGCTTTCTACCGAAGATAACGCACTGTTGCTGATTGATTTGGGCAAAGGCAATAACGCGCTGGGCGCAACGGCACTGGCGCAGGTTTATCGTCAGCTTGGCGACAAACCGGCAGATGTACGCGATGTTGCCCAACTGAAAGGCTTTTATGACGCGATTCAGGCGCTGGTTGCACAGCGTAAGCTGCTGGCGTATCACGACCGCTCTGATGGCGGCCTGCTGGTAACGCTGGCGGAAATGGCCTTTGCTGGTCATTGTGGCATTGACGCGGATATCGCCTCTCTGGGTGACGATCGCCTGGCGGCGTTGTTTAACGAAGAACTGGGTGCGGTGATTCAGGTGCGAGCCGCTGATCGTGAAGCCGTTGAAGCGGTACTGGCACAGCATGGCCTTGCTGATTGCGTCCATTATGTTGGCCAGGCGGTTTCCGGTGACCGTTTTGTGATTACCGCCAACGGGCAGACTGTATTTAGCGAAAGCCGCACCACGCTGCGTGTCTGGTGGGCAGAAACTACCTGGCAGATGCAGCGCCTGCGTGACAACCCGGAGTGTGCCGATCAGGAGCACCAGGCGAAATCAAACGACGCCGATCCGGGCCTGAATGTGAAACTGTCGTTTGATATCAACGAAGATGTGGCAGCACCGTTTATTGCCACTGGCGCGCGCCCGAAAGTTGCCGTGCTGCGTGAGCAGGGCGTGAACTCGCATGTTGAAATGGCGGCAGCTTTCCACCGTGCAGGCTTCGATGCTATCGACGTGCATATGAGCGATCTGCTGGCTGGACGCACGGGCCTGGAGGGTTTCCACGCCCTGGTCGCGTGTGGTGGTTTCTCCTACGGTGATGTGCTGGGCGCTGGTGAAGGTTGGGCGAAGTCTATCCTGTTCAATGACCGTGTACGCGATGAGTTTGCAACCTTCTTCCATCGTCCGCAAACGCTGGCGCTGGGGGTATGTAACGGTTGCCAGATGATGTCTAATCTGCGTGAACTGATCCCGGGTAGCGAGTTGTGGCCACGTTTTGTGCGTAACACCTCCGATCGCTTTGAAGCGCGTTTCAGTCTGGTAGAAGTAACCCAAAGCCCGTCGCTGCTGTTGCAGGGGATGGTGGGCTCGCAGATGCCGATTGCTGTGTCTCATGGTGAAGGGCGCGTGGAAGTGCGTGATGCGGCGCATCTGGCGGCACTGGAAAGCAAAGGGCTGGTGGCACTGCGCTATGTCGATAACTTCGGCAAAGTCACTGAAACCTACCCGGCTAACCCGAACGGTTCACCGAACGGTATTACGGCGGTCACGACTGAAAGTGGTCGAGTCACCATTATGATGCCGCACCCGGAACGAGTTTTCCGTACTGTCAGCAACTCCTGGCATCCGGAAAACTGGGGCGAGGATGGCCCATGGATGCGCATTTTCCGCAATGCACGTAAGCAGTTGGGGTAAGTCGTCAACCCATTGGTATTGCAGCCCGGATGAGGCATTCACGCCGCATCCGGCATTAAGCACCAACCGCTATTATGAGCTCCCAACTTCGGGAGCTTTTTTGTGTCTTTAAATCACGACAATGGGTGGTTTGCCGTGTCGCTTTTTGGTGACACTTAACTCATTGATTTTAATATTATCTAATAAGTTTATCTTAAGTTGTCTCTTTTTAGCGACACAGTGGCTGATTTACATTCAAATAGCGGAGAAGCCATAAACCCCTCAAAGCAGCGTATAATCAGTATGTTACCAAACTATTTTCTTTATTGGCACAGTTACTGCATAATAGTAAGCAGTGGCTCATTCACCGACTTATGTCAGCCCCTTCGGGACGTGCTACATAAAATTCGAATGACGCACAACAAGGTGCCTGCCGTCCAACTTCTGATATCAGCGTAGCTATATCAACCATCGGGCGAAACGTCGAGTTAGGCACCGCCTTATTCCATAACAAAGCCGGGTAATTCCCGGCTTTGTTGTATCTGAACTTCCCCTCGGTTAGCATCAGGCTATTCGCGTCTGACGAGAGTAACGCCTTGAAACGCTGGCCCGTTTTTCCCCGCTCATTACGACAACTGGTAATGCTGGCATTTTTGCTGATTCTGCTGCCCCTGTTGGTGCTGGCATGGCAAGCCTGGCAAAGCCTGAATGCACTTAGCGATCAGGCGGCGCTGGTTAACCGCACTACGCTTATTGATGCCCGGCGCAGTGAAGCGATGACCAACGCGGCACTGGAGATGGAGCGCAGCTATCGTCAGTACTGCGTGCTGGACGACCCTACGCTTGCGAAGGTTTATCAAAGCCAGCGCAAGCGTTACAGCGAAATGCTCGATGCCCACGCAGGCGTGCTGCCGGACGATAAACTCTACCAGGCATTACGTCAGGATTTGAACAATCTGGCTCAACTTCAGTGTAACAACAGCGGTCCCGATGCTGCTGCCGCCGCGCGTCTGGAAGCCTTTGCCAGTGCCAATACCGAAATGGTGCAGGCCACGCGCACAGTGGTGTTCTCTCGTGGGCAGCAACTTCAGCGTGAAATCGCCGAACGTGGGCAATATTTTGGTTGGCAATCGCTGGTGCTATTTCTGGTGAGTCTGGTGATGGTACTGCTTTTCACGAGGATGATTATCGGTCCGGTGAAAAATATCGAGCGCATGATCAACCGGCTAGGGGAAGGGCGTTCTCTGGGTAATAGCGTCTCGTTCAGTGGACCGAGCGAGTTACGCTCGGTTGGGCAACGTATTCTTTGGTTAAGTGAGCGCCTGTCATGGCTGGAATCCCAACGCCATCAATTTTTAAGACATTTATCTCATGAATTAAAAACGCCATTGGCGAGTATGCGCGAGGGCACTGAATTACTGGCTGACCAGGTTGTCGGGCCGCTTACGCCAGAGCAAAAAGAGGTGGTGAGCATTCTTGATAGCAGCAGCCGCAATTTGCAAAAACTGATCGAACAACTGCTTGATTACAACCGTAAACAGGCGGACAGTGCGGTGGAACTGGAGAATGTTGAGTTAGCACCGCTGGTGGAGACAGTGGTTTCTGCTCATAGCCTGCCCGCACGGGCTAAAATGATGCATACCGACGTTGATCTCAAAGCAACAGCTTGCCTGGCGGAGCCAATGCTGCTGATGAGCGTACTGGATAATCTTTACTCCAATGCGGTGCACTACGGGGCTGAATCCGGTAACATTTGCCTTCGCAGCAGTTTACATGGTGCGCGGGTTTATATTGATGTCATCAATACAGGCACGCCCATTCCGCAAGAGGAACGCGCCATGATCTTCGAACCTTTTTTTCAGGGAAGCCACCAGCGAAAAGGGGCGGTGAAGGGCAGCGGTCTGGGATTAAGCATTGCCAGGGATTGTATTCGCCGTATGCAAGGGGAACTGTATCTGGTCGACGAGAGCGGGCAAGATGTTTGTTTCCGCATTGAATTACCGTCGTCGAAAAACACGAAATAATGCTAACAGCCTATCCCATCAGGCTATTTTATTTGTCAGTTTGGCCCCGGGCAGTGCTCGAAATCTTCACGTACGACATGTACGCTCCGGTTTCTCCGCGCTGTCCATGTCCAAACTGCCTGCAACAATTACGCCCACTGGGATAGGCTTTAAGTCTGGTGAATATGCGACACATTTTTCAACGATTATTGCCCCGACGGCTGTGGCTGGCAGGGCTGCCATGTCTGGCATTGCTGGGTTGCGTGCAGAGTCACAATAAGCCAGCCATTGATACGCCAGCAGAAGAAAAAATTCCGGTTTATCAACTGGCTGACTATCTTTCTACTGAATGTAGCGACATCTGGGCGCTGCAAGGTAAATCAACCGAAACCAATCCGCTTTACTGGCTGCGGGCGATGGATTGTGCTGATCGTTTAATGCCTGCGCATTCGCGTCAGCAAGCTCGCCAATATGACGACGGCAGCTGGCAAAATACCTTTAAACAAGGGATTTTGCTCGCCGACGCCAAAATTACGCCGTATGAGCGCCGCCAGCTGGTCGCGCGCATTGATGCGCTAAGTACCGAGATCCCGGCACAGGTTCGCCCACTGTATCAACTTTGGCGCGACGGTCAGGCGCTGCAACTGCAACTGGCGGAAGAGCGCCAACGCTACAGCAAACTCCAGCAGTCCAGCGACAGCGAGCTGGATACTTTGCGCCAGCAACATCACGTTCTACAACAGCAACTGGAACTCACTACCCGCAAGCTGGAAAACCTGACCGATATTGAACGCCAGCTCTCGACCCGCAAACCGGCTGGAAATTTCTCGCCGGATACGCCGCACGAGAGTGAAAAGCCCGCGCCATCCACCGATGAGGTCCCTCCTGATGAGCCATAAACCTGCGCATTTATTACTGGTCGATGACGATCCGGGATTGCTGAAACTGCTTGGCCTGCGCCTGACCAGCGAAGGCTACAGTGTGGTCACGGCGGAAAGTGGTGCTGAAGGATTGCGGGTACTGAATCGCGAAAAAGTAGATTTAGTCATCAGCGACCTGCGGATGGATGAAATGGACGGTATGCAGCTGTTTGCTGAAATCCAGAAAGTGCAGCCGGGAATGCCAGTAATTATTCTTACCGCGCATGGTTCTATTCCTGATGCCGTTGCTGCAACACAGCAGGGCGTGTTCAGTTTTCTCACCAAGCCTGTCGATAAAGATGCGCTATATCAGGCAATTGACGATGCGCTGGAACAATCCGCGCCAGCCACCGACGAACGTTGGCGCGAGGCGATTGTCACCCGCAGCCCGCTGATGCTGCGCTTGCTGGAACAGGCGCGGCTGGTGGCACAATCAGACGTTAGCGTTTTGATTAACGGCCAGAGCGGCACCGGGAAAGAGATTTTCGCCCAGGCTATCCACAACGCCAGCCCGCGCAACAGCAAGCCATTTATTGCTATTAACTGTGGCGCATTACCCGAACAATTGCTGGAGTCGGAGCTGTTTGGTCATGCACGTGGCGCGTTTACTGGCGCTGTCAGCAATCGCGAAGGTTTATTCCAGGCGGCGGAAGGCGGTACGCTATTTCTCGATGAGATTGGCGATATGCCCGCACCGTTGCAGGTCAAACTGCTGCGCGTGTTGCAGGAGCGTAAAGTGCGCCCGCTGGGCAGTAACCGCGATATTGATATCGACGTGCGGATTATTTCTGCGACCCACCGCGACCTGCC
>ENA-ORUW01002493-ORUW01002493.1-human-gut-metagenome-genome-assembly--contig:-NODE-2493-length-10161-cov-5.145260_pt1 | contig 10161 bp, 10 predicted proteins | sample MGYA00242088_ERZ509227 | MGnify/ENA primary metagenome ERZ509227 (study PRJEB26280, sample SAMEA2338816) | human gut metagenome | biome: human gut; feature: human-associated habitat; material: faeces... | reverse complement strand
CAAGAAAAAATTGAACTCGGAAGTCGCTCAAAAGAAATTGTTCAATGTGGACAATGTGGCAAAGATTTAACAGTTGAAGAAAGAAATGCCTTTGAAGGAGAAAATGGGAATGACATTTATTTCTGTGATGATTGTATTAATCAAATAAGAGAGAGGTTTGATAAGATTACCAAAAATCTTAATATGCCAAAAGCTTTCTTATTTTCATTTGTTACAGCAATTGTTTGTGGTTTGCTTTACGGTTTATCAATATACCTGACAAACACTGATTTTGGTATTATAACAATTGGTGTTGCTTACTTAATTGCATTAACAGCCTGTAAAGGTGCTGGAGATAAACGTGGTATAAAACTACAAGTCCTAAGTATAATATTGACATTAGTTGCTATTTTTGTTGCACAGGATTTATATATGATTTTAAAAGTACCTCAAATGCAAAATATAGGTGGTGTACTGTATATCCTATTAGTAGGACCTGTTATGGCAACAACGAAAGCCGGACCAATCGGACTTTTAATATGGGCAATAGGTTTGTATACAGCATATATTTACCCTAAGGCTCCGAAAATATAGTAAAGTTATGTTAAAATAATAATAAAAAACGAATAACTTCTTTCTACCTTATAAGAGAGAGGTTATTTTAGTTATACATTGGTAGCTTGGTTGTCATTCCTGAGCCCAACAACACTATGTTCTTTATTCAAGCCGTTCATCAAGGGTAATATTTTTCATCTTTTCAATATCTTCATCAAAGAATTTTACTTTTTTTATTTCCGAAATCTCAATTCCCATCATTTCGCTATCATGATTAGCTTTCATACGGGCATTATATTGAGCTTTAGTTTCTACTACATAATCTGGAAATAATTTTTTTACTATCTTTTTAGTTTCAGCAGTAATCCAATTCCCGAGTTTTGTTTTAGGACATTTAACCTCTTTTCCTTGATAACCATCGGGCATACTTTGCATGTATTCTCTATATGTTAGATGAAAACCTAGTATTTTTCTATCTAAAACAACAGGTTGACCACCTAAACCCGTTACTTTTTTTATACGCACTTAATTTTATCCTTATATTTTATTCTTCATATGTATAGCGTCCTTCTCTTTTAAGTTTTGCTCTATATGCTATAGCTTCCATTTCTGACATATTTTTCATTTTTTCAATATCTTCATTAAAAAATTTTACTTTTTTTATTTCAGCAGTTTCAATTCCCATCATCTCACTGTCGTGGTTTCGACGAATTCTTTCTGCTTCGGATATAAATTCATCAGGCTTTGTTTCCAACTTTGTCGCAGTACGATTGATTTTAGGTTTGCTCTGACCTATGTTAGATAGGGTATTAACTAATTTTCGGAATATTTTTATTGTCATATAAACTCCTTTGCATGTATTATAACATATTTTTCTAATTTTTTATATTTGCATATATTTTCCAAATACCATTCTCGTATTCAATATCTTTAATTAAAATTTGTGAATTTCTTTGCAGCAAGAATTCAACTTGATTTCCATGTGTTGTTTTTGTATTGTAACTTTCAATAAAAGTTCCTTTAGTGCCGGCAGGTAAATCAAATTCCCAACGGATGTCACTTTTATTAAAGTGTACATCTTCACACATTGATGTCGACATAAAACGTTCTTGATATATAGTTATATCTTCATGTCTTATTTTATCTAAAAGTCTTTCTCTAATCTCTACATCTTTTATGTTAGCGATATTTTTAAGCTCAGCACCCAGACTCTTATTATTAGACAATGTTACTATATCTAAAATTCCATAACTATCATCTCTATAAACCTTAATAGGCTCTTTAATGCGTTGTTGGTCTATATATGCAGTTATATTGTCAATATGACTTTGAATTTTAGGTGACGGCTGAATATTATTTTTCTTTAAATCGGTCAATGCCCAGTTGATTTCACGAGAATCATCTTTATACACCATCATTGATTCGTGAATTTTACCCGTTGCAGGATGTTTTACACTATTTATTATTACATCCCAGTGTGCAGGAGATAATTGGGATAATTTCCCGATTGGGGTATGATTTTTAGATAATATCTGAACAAGTTCGGTAAGTTTTTCAGGATTTGCATCCCAGTATTTTAAACTTTCAGGATCGCTTATTTCGTGTAATTTACGGCTTACATAAGTGTACATTGACCCCTTAGTCTTCAATATCCCTGTAACAATCGGAATAAGCTGTGAAATACCTTCCGAGGTTAAATCGACCTGCCCTGTTATAACCCAGTCTGCAAGCAGACCCATTGTGGCATCTGCACCGATTTTGGCTGAGAGTGCTATTAATCTCGGACAATTCGCCATTACAAGTTCACTGTACGCAAGAGATGACATTTTGCCAATTCCTGCTCCTGCCGTTAATAAAGCTGTTGAAACAACCAGTTCTTTTGTTATTGCCTGTTTATCTTCTTCCGTAATTCCGCCGGCTTTGGTTAAATCTTCCGTTAATTGAACAGCAGTTCCGCCAAATGCAGCCGTACCAAGTCCGCTTAAGACCATAGCTGATGCTGCCTGACCTCCGACAGGAATAAGCTGACCTGCAACTAATAAAAGCATTCCGACACCTTGCACACCTGTTTTAATATATTGAACACCTTTCATCTGACTTTCTACAAATGCCTGTGCAAGCCTGCTGCCATGTTCTGCTCCATAAGCGAGATTGTATGTCTGTTTGCAGTCAAGTTCAATTTCTTCAAGAGTTTTTCCGTCAAGAAGTTTATTGTAATTACTGTCTAATGTTTCCTGTAGTTTGTTGGAAATATTTACAAGGGTATAACTTTTTACTGCAAAAGTTCCATATTCTAATATGCCGTCTTTAAAAGTTGTTCCTGTATCTTCTAAAAATCTGTTAATCAAATCCTCATCATTGCCGTAAAGTCTGTATAATGCAGAATTAACACATCTTTCAAGATTGTTCGTACAAATTTCCGCAGCACCGCCAAAAGGTTCTCCATACTTGTTATTCCCGTCTACTGTTACCGTCGGATTGTGCAAAAGTTCTTTTATTTGATTATTTCTGTTCCTTACTGCAAGAACAAGTGTCATCCCAGCTTCTTTTTCAGCATAATTCGTTATTGCATCAGGATTGAATTTGACACCTCGTTCAAGTTCGTACGCTTTTTCAAACTCCATAATTTTATAAGCATCCTGACTTTCAAGCATACCTTTTACAGTTGCGGGATCAGTAAATTTGATAACCTCAAAATCTTTAAATTGAGTCTGGATGTTATCCTGCAAGGCATTTGTTATTAAATTCTTTTTTATTTCGGGAGCTTTTTGAACATATTCGCTATCTTCCAGTGCTGCAAGAGATGAAATAAACTGATTAAGTTCTGTTGGTCTGAGTTTGCTTAATTCCTGTTTAATAAGTCTGACTTCTTCCGCATTTTCTGCTTCCGGCAGAAGTTTTACTGCAAGGTTCAGCTTTGTTTCAAGATACTGTTTTACTGAAAGTGCATCCCCAGTTGCCATTGCAAGCATACTGTTGCCAAGTTGTTCGACAGCTAAAATTCTTTCGACATTGCTTGATGCAAATTCTGTATTAAACAATTCTTTTCCGCCGTTAAAGAGTTTACTTACTACACCTTCACTGCTTTTTTGAGTTTTTACCAAGGCTTGAGCTTTTTCTAAATCTGAATTCAAATAATCTACTGCAAGAAGTTCTATATCCTCGCCGGACGGTTCAATCGGAGCAATATACACAGGCTTTTTCTCAGTTTTTTCTGTTTTCTTAGCATATCCGAGTTTGCTGATGAGATTATTAAAAACGGTTGAATCAGGCATCTGTTCACACTCTTTAATCCCAGAAACAAGGTTATTAGAGCCGAATGCTGACGAATTAGCAGACTGCACAGCCCAGGAATTACAGCTTTGCAGCTTGCCGAAATCAGGCAGAAGAGAGTTTAGAATATCTATTGCCTCCTCCGCAGATATATTCTTATTGTTGGTTTTAAATTCCGCCAACAGTTTTATTTCCTGAATACTCAGGTTTTTGTCCATAGCTCATTAAGCTCCTTGATAATTATCCGTATTCTTTAACGGAGCTTCAAAGCCAATTCTTTAAATATTTTCTTTATTATTAATTATTTTTTACAAAGTAATGAAAAATATCACCATATATGTACACTGTCTGCATCATAATAGCGTAACCTTCGGAGGCTATAAAACATTTTCAATCTTTCTTTAGCTAATTTCTTTTTGTCGTCTAGATTTTCGGTGCTTTGGTGAACACTTATATATATTTTTTTTATTTTTAAATTCTTATTTATGGCATCAAATATATGTTGATCAGTTTCATCAAGAGAATGACCATGAATAAACAAAACACCGCTTATTTCTGAAAGTTTCTTGTAGCAATATTGCAGGTAATCATTTTGGTCAATCCAAAATTTTTTATCCTTGCTATTACCTTCAGTAATGACTAATGGTGATATGTCATTATTAATATAGGCTTTTATTTGATCAAGTAAACATATCTTATTTTCATTATCATACATTATTTTAAAGGTATCTCTTTCATTATGAAATAAGTGTAATCCGCCATGTAAATAGAAAACATTTGGGATAACCTTTAAGCTATACGGTTTCCATATACAGTCTTTGGGGCTATTCCAGCTAAAACCATCATTCATATCTCCCCACAATTTATCATTATCTTTTATATTAAAGATTATTGACCAATAAAGAAGTAAATCGTAGTTAGCAGTAAAAATATTTGTAAATGATGACAAAAATGATAACGTTGCAGCTTTTCTTTCAGGGGCTATTTCATATTGAGAATTTGGATGTTTGTTTGTAATTGTAAATACCAAGTCTCTTTTGATTAACTCCTCAATACAACGTAATTCATTTACAATATTTCCTTTATTATTAAAAATTTGTTCTAAAGTTTCTAAATTCTTTATTACCCTTTCATAATCCTCTGTTTTAAAAATCTCAAATAAAAACTTTAGTTTTTGAGGCAATTTGGAATCTTCAAGTAGATGCTTGTAGTTAAATGCTGCATCATCATATTCCCTGCTAAACCCATTTCCAAGTAAGACATTTTTTGAATAATCGTTTGTTTCAGAAATAGCATCTTCAAATTCAGGGATGTCTTCCATTATGCCTCCTATAACCTGAAAATAAGGATAGCATAAGGGTACAAAAATTTTATACTATAATTTGATGAAAATTTGTAAAAGATAAAATGACAAAAATTTTGAAAAATTTTAAACTTCCAAGTTGCCGAAAAAAATCAAACCATGTGGAGCAAATAATCAAACCATGTGTTCTTTTACAGTTTCATTACCTGTTAAAACCGGCAATCCCATCAAAGAGTAGAACACCGGAAACAGCTCTATATCTAACTTTTTGTTATAATACGTACATTTCGATACCACAAGTTGGGTTATAAACTGTTTATCCTCTACAGAGCCACTTAAAAACATTTTATGAGCGTCTTTAACAAAGTTCAAAAGTTGTTAGCTGGTTATAATAAGTCTATTATCAGCTTTTTCAAGGGCTTCCTCGGATCTTACATTAAAATTTTTCTTATACATATTTATTTGTGTTCTGCTATTGCTAAAAAAATTTAGAAAATTAGCCCTTGCAATTTAATCAAAAAATAATGTTTATTTTTGTCTGATGATAAAATTATTGGGAATTATCCCTTGACATACATGTAATTTCCCTAAATATGTCATCCTGAGAATATATAAGCGGATTCTTCGCTACCGCTCAGAATGACAATATTGCGAGGGCTCTCTTGATTTTTATTGTACATCAAGGGATAATTCCCAATAATTATATTTTAAATTTTTCAATTATCCGCCAGGTACACATTTATTTGTTAATAAAAATCGTAAGTATTTGAAATAATAAATTAAATTGTAATAAATATGTAATCCGCTATCTGCATTTTAAAAATATCTGAAATACGTCAATTTATACGACATATTTTCAAAAGGAGAAGAAAATTTTATATTTTTAAATTTTTGTGCAGGTGTTGAAGTATAATTTGTTTCAAAAAACAATTTATTTTTCGGATTAATCAAATATGTCGTTTGAAATACTGTATTAAGTCCAAATTTGGTATTCGGATTTTTAAAATCTCTCTTAATTGAGAATGCGGGATTGACAGCAAAATTAAATCTACCAGATGAAACATTCCACCTAAAGGGAGAAAGTTCAAATGCGATTTGTTTAACCTTTTTGGATAAAGCAAAACTTCCGCGTGCCCATGTGCTGAACCCACAAACTTTGTTCCATTTGAAGTCATTTGTAAATGTTGTTATAAAAGTATTTTTTTTATTGGAATTTAAGGTGGCTCCGAAAAAAGCATCAAAATTATTTTGTTTTGAGGATAATTCCAAATTTGCTCCTCTGTAAAGTAACATTTCATTTTTAAACACACCTGCTACTCCAATTTCGGAATACAGTTTAGGGGTAATTTTTTGAGGTATTTGCGCACTTACGCCGCTCACAGCCGAAACAAGCCCCATATATCCTGCAAGTGCACTTTGCTTAATTTTCATGTTTAGATTCTTTCTTTATTTTTTATATTGTTTTATTTGAATTAATTTATTAAAAAGTAAGCTAACATTTTGCAGATTCAAATTTTTCATGTAACCTGTCAAGAAAAAGTTTGGCTGGTTTTGAAAATATCTGGTTCTTTTTCCAGACAATGCTGACTCCGACCTCAAGCTTCGGCTCTAAAGGCCTGAAACATAAAGGGCTGTCAATTGTTGAAGAAATTAATCTGTCAAGTCCTAAAGCATAACCTATCTTGTCTTCTGTCATAATTGCAGCATTGTAAATTAAATTGTAAGTACCAACGATATTTAATTTTTCGTAATTTTCACCAAACCAATTTAAAATGGGATTATCTTCAAAAGTTTTTTTAATTACCTGTCTTGAAATTAAAAGAGGTAAATTAATTAAATCTTCAATCCTAACATTTTTCTTTTCAGTCAGAGGGTCGTCATTTCTCAGCAAAATTCCCCAGGTATCTCTTTCTCCCAAATGAATGTAGCTATATTTTTCAAGATTGAACGGCTGTATCAAAATGCAAAAATCCAATAATCCTTTATCTAACCTTTCAACCAGGTCTTCGCTGTCGCCGGAAACGATATGGAATTTAATTTTATGATAATCTTTTTGTAATGTTTTCAATACCTCGGTAATTAATCTTATTGACTTTGTTTCACCAGAACCTATATATATGTCGCCAACCAGTTCGTCTTTAATTGATGTAAATTCTGCTTCTGTTTTTTCAACAAGCTCTATAATTTCTTCCGCTCTTTTCCTTAAAATCACACCTTCTGGAGTTAATACAACATTGTGGCTGCCCCGGACAAACAATTTCTGCCCCAATTCCTTTTCCAAATCCTGAAGCTGTCTTGAAAGCGTCGGTTGTGTTAAATGCATAAGATTGGCAGCTTTTGTAATATTGCCCGCTTGTGCTACAGTTAAAAAATACTTTAATACCCTGATTTCCATATAATTATTTTAATTTGTCAAGAAATGCCTGTCAAGCATTACATAATATACACCATAAGTATTTGCTATTTCTGAAATAATAGTAAATAATAATTTTATGAATAATAAAGATTTTTTAGAATATATGAAAACCCAAAAACCTGTTCAAAAAGGCACAGAAGTTTTTGAAAAATTCCATACTCAACGCCAGGAAGCCTTGAAAATTACAATGGAACTCAACAACAAATACCACACTCCGGAAGAAATTGTTGAAATTTTTTCAAAACTAACCGATAAAAAAGTTGATAAAACTTTTAGAATGTTTCCGCCTTTTTACACGGATTGCGGATTGAACATAACTGTCGGCAAAAACGTTTTTATAAATGCCTGCTGTAAATTTCAGGACCAGGGGGGAATTGAAATCGGCGATAATGTTTTAATAGGGCATTCGGTTGTGATTGCAACGTTAAACCACGATTTTAATCCTGCATCAAGAGCAAATATGACGCCAAAACGCGTAATAATCGGCAATAATGTTTGGATAGGCTCAAATGTTACGATTCTGCCCGGTGTAGAAATTGGCGACGGTGCAATAGTCGGTGCCGGGAGCGTTGTAACCAAAAGCCTTCCGCAAAACTGCATAGCAGCCGGAAATCCGGCTAAAGTAATAAAATACTTAGAATAAAGAAAGGTAAAATATGACAAAAAAGATTTTAATTATAGGGACAAGCCCGCGTAAAAACGGAAACTCTAACAGGTTAGCGCAGGAATTTGCCAGAGGTGCCGAAGAAGCTGGAAATGACATTGAAATTGTTTATTTGTGCGACAAAGAAATTAACTTTTGCAAAGGCTGCCTTGCCTGCCAAAAACTTCATAAATGTGTCATAAATGATGATGCAAATGCAGTAACCGAAAAAATCAGAAATTCAGAAGTCATAGTTTGGGCAACCCCTGTTTATTATTACTGCATGTCAGGTCAGATGAAAACAATGATTGACCGTTCAAATCCTTTATTTGCAACAGAAAACAAATTTAAAGAGGTTTACCTGCTCGCCTCAGCCGCGGAAGATGAAGAAAGCGCTATGGATGGAACAATTACAGGCCTTCAAGGCTGGATTGACTGCCATGACGGCGTTGAATTAAAAGGCGTTATAAAAGCAATCGGAGTCACTAACGTTGGCGATATTGACGGACATTCAGCGCTAAAAGAGGCTTACGAAACGGGTAAATCCATAAATTAAGGAGAAGTTTTTATGTTATATGACACTCATTACAAAGAAGGTAAAAAAGTTACATTTAAAAAGTTTGATTTAAACCTTGCAGGACTTTTGTTTTTACCGCCAAACTTTGAAGAAAGCAAAAAATATCCTGCTATTGTCATTACACATCCTGGCGGCGGTGTTAAAGAACAATGTTCATCACTTTACGGCTGGAATTTAGCGCAAAACGGTTATGTGACTCTTGCTTTTGACGCAAGTCATCAGGGCGAAAGCGAAGGTTTGCCAAGATGTCTTGAAGATCCGGCTTCACGCGTTGAAGACATACGTTCTGCCGTTGATTATCTTGTCACTTTACCTTATATCGATGAAGAAAAAATCGGAGCAATGGGAGTTTGTGCAGGCGGCGGCTACACAATGAACGCTATTCAAACAGAATACAGAATTAAAGCCGCCGCCGGAATTAGCACATGGGACGTCGGAGACAGCGCAAAAAACGGTTTCCCGGGCGTAAATGAAGAAAACTTTTTACAAAACCTTTTACAACAGGTAGCAGAAGCAAGAACTGCCGAAGCCCGCGGAGAAGAACCGAAATATTGGAAATATGTACCCGAAACAGAGGAAGAAATAAAAAATGCACCTTCCACTATTGTAAAAGAAGCAAGCGAATACTACCGCACAGAACGCTGCTATTACCCGACAACAACAAACAGATATCTTGTTTCAAGCAATGATAAACTTGCAGCCTGGGATGCTTTTGCTCACATTGAAACAGTTTCTCCTAGACCAATTTTGCTTATTGCAGGCAGCAAGGCGGACACTTTATACTACAGTGAAGACTGCTACAAAAAAGCTCTTGAGCCAAAAGAAATTTATTTAATTAAAGATGCAACCCATGTTGATTTGTATGACAAACCGGAGTTTGTAAATCAAGTGGTTGCAAAACTGGTTTCTTATTTCAATCAATATTTAAAATAAGGAGGTAAAATGTTCTGTAAAATTTTAAAAGTATTTATTTTATTTTTAGGATTAATTATACTGACAGGATTAAACAATATGGCAGATGCAAAGAATTGGGACAAAGTTTTCCCAAAAAGTGAAAAAGTTAATATTGAAAAAGTTCATTTTAAAAACAGATTTGGAATAACTCTTGCAGGGGATTTATATATTCCAAAAGATATTAAAAAGGATGAAAAACTTCCTGCAATAGCTGTTTCAGGTCCGTTTGGAGCAGTAAAAGAACAGGCTTCCGGCTTATATGCCCAAACTTTAGCAGAAAGAGGGTTTATAACACTTGCATTTGACCCGTCTTACACCGGTGAAAGTTCAGGAGAGCCGAGAAATATAGCCTCCCCGGATATAAATACCGAAGACTTTAGCGCCGCAGTAGATTTTTTAAGCAATCAAAATAATGTCAATCCCGATAAAATAGGAATCTTAGGAATTTGCGGCTTTGGCGG
>ENA-ORUW01002488-ORUW01002488.1-human-gut-metagenome-genome-assembly--contig:-NODE-2488-length-10172-cov-2.638430_pt1 | contig 10172 bp, 7 predicted proteins | sample MGYA00242088_ERZ509227 | MGnify/ENA primary metagenome ERZ509227 (study PRJEB26280, sample SAMEA2338816) | human gut metagenome | biome: human gut; feature: human-associated habitat; material: faeces... | reverse complement strand
AAAATGGGGAGAAATTTCTCATTTTAACTTGTACTAAATCTTGACATAGGACCATTATTATTTTCATATTAGTATTAGTGATTTTCATTAGCTTGATTTGGCACTCCTTAAGTCTAGATATTGTCCTGTCAAAATTTCCTCCGAGATAATTATCCTCAAAAATTTGCGCTATACGACTACTGATAAATTCTGTTTCTCTCATTAATTCCACATATAGATCAACGCATCCAATATCTTCCAAAAACCAACGCATTTTGTCATGACTTCCTAATGTGATGATTCCGCAATTAATCCCGAATGGGATCATCTGGGCATGCCCTCTCATTCCAATTACAACATCTATTTTTCTGTAAAATTCAATAGTTTGTTGTGGCAAGTAATTCGATATGTCTTTAACAACAAATCGAACATCCGCTTCTTTCAAAAAGGGTAAAAACAGCAAATCATCTTTCATATGCGCAACGTAAATAATATCAAAATTTTTATTCTGAATTTGCTTCGCCGATTTTGCTATTTCTCTTAAAATAATTTCCTTTTTATCGCCAAATCGTTTATCCATTCTGTCGAAAGCAATATTAAAAGCAATAGTTCTATTATATGGACAATGTTGGATATGATATATTTGGCTAATTAGGGTTGTAGTGCATGGTTGGTACACTATCTTTCCCTTAAGTTCCAGAGGAAGCAATTCTTTAATTGCATTAACACTCCCTGTGTTTCGCAAACCGATGAAGGAAGACTTCTGAACCAAAGCAACTAGGTTGTCTTTAAAAAGTTGAGGAACTTCTTGTCCCCTAAAATAATTATATCCAACACTAAATACTATGATAGGCGCCTTTATAACATTCAATTGTTCTTTAGATATAGGCCATTGCCACCCACTAATAGAGTTCTTATTTGTATCAGCAATAAAAAGTCCACCACCACCTATAACCAATAGTTTTGACTGATTTATATGTGTCAATGATCTATCAGTTACTTCCTCTGTTACCGGAAATATCTTCCATTTTTTGCTACCTAAATACTTTTCAAATACTTTTCTAACGCACTGAGAAAGCATAGTATCACCGGTATTACTAACAGCACAATATGTGACATGAGTGATCTGATCATTGTCATTCTTCCATTGCTTCGATTCTCTATATTTGTAGACAAAATTTCTGCAGTAAACGACCTTGTTTTTTATTCTGCTTATCAAATTCATAAATCTATCTCCCTTTTAGAAGCACCCTAATAATTCTCATATATCGAAATTCCAATAACCTTTCAATAATAAAGTAAGGTATACATATTGACATGATAACGCCTATAACTACAGCTACCACACTTGGTAGAAAAAAATTCAAAGCAGTTACTCCACATAGGCAGATAAATGGTTGATGAAACAAATAGATTGAATATGATTTTCTACCTAAAGCTGCCAATCGAGAGCCTAAATTGCCACTTTGCATACATGAAGCAATAACACTGCACAGTAATATATAAATAAAAATAAATTTAACAATTGTATGCAATGTGTAAAGAGCAGGATTATTCCACGTAGGTATATATAAAATATCAACGATAACATATCCATATGAAATAAACATAAAAACCCATTTTAGCATAATTTTCGATTTAAACAATTGTAGAATAGACTGATGAAGTTTAATACAACTACCTAATGCAAACCAGAAATACAAAGTACACACAGAATTTATAATATACAAATCGTCTGTGTTGACTACACATTTTATAGCAAACAATGCAGCTCCAATTAGTACATGTTGATAATTATTTAGAATTTTATCTGTCGTAATACGAAATAAATAAAATAGAAATAACGCATATATATACCATAAATGAATAGCATAGGAGTTTCCACCAATAATGATCTCCATCAATATAGACCTTAAGGATATTGTTTCCGAACCATATAACGAAATATAACCACCTATAAACGGTAATAACGATAAAACCCAGACCAAAAAAACAACCAAAATTGAGTATGTAATGTACGGAATTAAAAGCTGTTGGATTTTATTTTTTATCTGTATCCTTATCGCCACCTGCTCTTTTTTAAACATTTCATAAGAAATCCCCGATAAAAACATCATAAAAGGCATATGAAAATAGTAAATGCTACTATATATAAAGTTCATTATGTAGCTTTCATTTCTAATTGGCGCAATAATCGCATGTCCAATAACCACAAGTAAAATTCCAACTCCTTTTGCACAGTCAAGCCACAAAATCCTTTTCTTTTCCATCAGCACTTCCTACTTTAAACTATCCAAACAATCATCAAGTTCTTCCCAATTTTGAGGAAAGCTCGCAAATCGTTTGAAATTTCTTTCAAAATCTATAAAATCCGCTCTCATTTTAGTTTCTATATTTTGAATATTTACACACCGAATAAGTGAAATCGCAGGTATCTCATCGAATACGCGCTCTGAAATAAGAGTAGTACTTGAGAAACCTACTATTGCTTTTGGCTTTATCGTCAATTGACTAATGATACTTTCTTGTGTAATTCCTTTTCTATCATCGATCCAACAGTTTTTAAGAATATTGTATCTGTCTATATTTTTTTCGCGTGGATGCGGTTTAAGCACAACTTTTATACCTTTTTGAGCGCATAACTCACATAATCTCTGAATTATCTGAATATCTTCATCCTCAAAAACCTGATTGTATTCATAAAAAGGTTGGGTATTGACAACGATCGCATTTTCATAAATACTTAGCTGTTCAATATTCTCTCTGATTCCCAATCTATGTATTACCGTTTTATAATACTTTACAGAAACTTCATTGCTAATAAGTTCATTTTTAGTATTTCGCTGTAGTATACTAAAATTCATCAACTCCCCTTCAGAGGATAATCGCTTCTGCATCAGTGGATTTACAACATATCGTGATACAACAATCGATAGTTTTTCCTTTAATGAACTGGCATTTGAGCAATCCTCCTTAATCCATGTTTTTTTATCCCTCATGTACATACCAATACCTTCGTCAATTATAACTGACCTTGCTATTCTTCCATCTTTTAATTTTTTCAGCCGTGCATGCCATTCATAATTCATACTACCCTGGTTCAAAATATAAATATTCCTATTGCCTTTTTGTTTTGCCACTATATTATTCACATACATATTGAGTTTCATTTTTATTTTTTTTACAATTGGCAATTTCATGGTGCTATTTGTTAATGTACATATATGTACATCCTTTGACGAAAATGAAAAATGATCACAATCCACTAGATATCCAGCTTGTCCATGCTTAATAACACATATAGTTCCGTTAGGTTGAATTCCACAATCATTCATATATTCAATAAATGCATCCACACCATGAGCAGCCCAAGGGGTCACAACAAAAGCCACCAAGTTCCATTGAAGATTCTTTTCTATTTTAGCCAATAATTCAGATTCACATATTGCGTCCATTAGTTCACCACCTTACAGTCTATTAAGTAAAATCATCAGAACATGAAATAAGTATTGCCTGATATCCATAGAGTCATGTTTAATTGTCCTGAGATATTTCAATTTTGATACTATGTTTTTCCTGTAGTTCGCAACAATTGTTGTATATTCTAACAAACCAACACTTTTTAATTCCTCAGTGCCGACATATTGAATAAACTCCTCTGCTTGCGGAGATATCAAAAATGGCGTTTTCCCTTTAATAATATCCATTCTGCCTTTCATTTTTTGTCTTTCAGACACAATCGCACCAGTATGATTATCTCCATGTTGTCTATATTTAATATGTGATGATGGGTCATAATAAATATTTCCCAAACTAGCAGCTATTAAAGCAACCCACAAATCATGCATAATAAGTCTCTGTGGTAGTTCCCTTTTTACGATGAAATTGCGGAGAATGCTATTAAATACACAAGTGCAGCCAAATATGTGAGGCGATCTAATAAGAAGTTCTCTGTAATCGGAAACGATTTTTTCAGGCAATAATTTGTCATTTATTACTTCATAATCATTATTGATAGTAGTGAGATTCGAACAATATAAATTAGGAGTTTTTTTGTCCATCTTTTCCAAAGCACTGATGGCTACATTAAGTTTATCATCTAACCATATATCATCTTGATCTGAAAAAGCATAATAGTCTGTTTCTCCGGAATGTTTTAGTGCTTCCAGAAAGCTCTTTGCGGGTTTTAAGTTCTCTCCTTGTACTAGTTTTAACTGTCCTTTTTTTTCATATTGATGCAAAATTGCAATTGTATCATCTGATGACCCATCGTCTCTTACTATCAAAGAAATCTTGCAATGTTTTTGCGACAAGATACTGTCTATTTGTTCCTTTATATATTTTTCTCCATTAAAAGATGACACAACAACAGTGACTGTACGCATTTTAACTACCTCACTTTTATTTAATCAACTTTTTCCCATTGACCAGTCCCCCGATTATATTGCTTTATTACTTTAGCTGGACTTCCTACCGCCACGCTATAATCCGGAATATCCTTAGTAACAACAGAATTCGCACCAATCACACAATGTTTTCCAATTCTTACATTCCCAACAATTACTGCATTGATTCCTATATAAGAATGATCTCCAATTGAAACAGAATATTCTTTGTTTACTATGCCCTGATCTATAATTGGAATCTCTATATTTTCATAAGCGTGATCACAATCTGTTATATATACATTTGGGGACAACAAAACTTTTTGACCAATGATCAGTGTATGAGCGATAGATATCCGATCTCTTTGTCCAATTTCAGTACCTGATCCAATATCGATTGAGTTTCCACAAGCCCACAAATCCGCTTCTGGTCTAATACAAACATTTTTACCAAGTCGTATCTTTCTGCCTCCAAGAATGTTCACATTTCTTCCTATATATACCCCCCCCGCATAGGCAATGCCATTTTTCAGACATCTGACCATGCCCAAAAAGGACTTAACCATATTCTTTATCATCTTTTTATTTCTCCTATCCGATAATCTTGGTCGGATAAAGAATGAACTCCGACCACTTCATTTTCTTCATAATCCTTGCCGCTACTATTGGACCAATGACTCCGGTTAGGTTTCTAATCCAAAAATCACACGAATAATAGCATTTTGAATTCCTACTTTAAACAACACTAGAGATGTGTGTGCCAGACCCACCTGCTAAAATAATTCCTTTCATTACAAATATCATTCTTCATTTATGTTACTTGGAAATGAACCTTCTTTTTATTATGTCGTAAATTTTTTTGTTCCGTAGTAAAACTTTGTACTTAAATTTGGTTAAAACTTTTATCATGAAGATATAACGATGAGAAATACAACAATGAAATAATTTATCTTTTTTACTCTTAGGCTGAAAAATCTTTATTAATTCCAAAATCAGCTTATTTTCATATATATCACTAAAACTATTCCCTTCTAAAATATTCGCTTGGACGTAATTAAGAATTCCAAAAGAACTCCACTATAAGCGGATTGTCATCCAGAGAATCAATTACCGTTTTTTCCGTAAAATCTGATAAATATCCCAAAAAATGTTCAAGTACATACTTTTGCTTGGTTGGAATTGTAACATTATGTATCAAACTATCATTTCTTACACGGTACCTATAATCTTGTGAATTAATTACCACCATACTTTCTACATATTTGTAATAATCTAAATTAAATGATAAATCTTCAGCAACCTTCATACGAGTATCGAGCAGAAGGGTATTGTCCTTGATAATTTCAGTCCTATATAACTTACGATATAGGTTGCAAAATCCAGCCTTTTGCACATCTATCCTTGATAAAAGTTCATCTTTTCCCTTGATCACAATATCATTTTCATCGCAGCGAGCACATGAGCACAAATCTGCACTATTAGCTTCAATAGCCAAAACCATATTTTCGATATATTTTTCCGCTATCGTGTCGTCGCCATCAACGAAGGCTATATACTCACCCGTGCAATGTAAAAGTCCTGCATTTCTGGCAGCAGAAGCACCTTGGTTTGCTTGACGAATCAAACTATAGCTTCTCCTATACCCCCCGCCGATTTTATTTATAAAGCTATCTATTATCATGCTAGAGTCGTCAGATGAACCATCATCAACAATTATTACCTCTAATGGGGAGTACGACTGCTCATGAATAGAATTAAGACATTCCATAATATACTTAGCAAGGTTGTAGCATGGCACAACAATGCTCACCAATTTGTGCTTCATAGACTTATTTCCTCTTCCCTTTATCTGTAATTACACAAATTTTCATCAAAGTTTCTGTGTATTTCCTCTCCGAACATTTCTCTTCGAGAAATAATCGCAACTTCTCAGATCTGACTTTTCCTTCATCCTGATGTTCTAGCCAATAACGAATCCTTTTTCCCCATTCTCCAAGATTATTCTCGCAAAGAACTCCTCGATCCTTAGCAAAATATTCTCTTGTTGTAACTGTATCAGTTGTAATAATCAGTTTCCCATTTGCAGCAGCCTGGAACATCGCAATCAATCCGGCTGGTGCTTCCGTATTAAGCGGCATCAAAACAATGGCTGATTGACACATAAGCCTCAAAAAGTCCGGCTCTGGTATTTCTGTTTTCACATTCAGATTGTCTACGGAAAAATTCTTATATTCCTCGAACACAGCTGTAGGTGCCACAATGTTGAACTGAATATCTGGCATCTCCTTAGCCAATTTAAAAAGAAAATCCCAATCTCTGCCATTCCTACCACCACAGAAAACACTGTTCTCCTGAACTTGTCCTGCATATTCGATATCATATTCGCCATGATATATATCGTGCAAAAGTACATACTGCTTTTTTATCCCAAGAAGACTGTTAATAGATACTCCATATTCTTTTGAGGTTACTGTTGCCACCAGATTTTTTGACTTTAATGCCGGTCTATAAAGTATTCTCGCAATCTGATTTTTCAACGATTTCTTATTCTTTAAAAGTATGTTTAAGGCAACTATTTTACGATTTTTGTGTAATATCTTGCACAACCACCAGCAAAGTATACCCATGAAGTCATACCAACAAATGATTGTGTCACCTTTAGAGGAATTTCTGATGCAATCATTACATACTCTTATCATGCTCTGTACAGATAAGCATTGTTCTTTCGGAAACAGCAGTTTAAAGGATGCAGTATCATATTCCTTTAGAAATTCCATATTCTTTTTGTCAGCCGGATTATCAAATAAGAAATAAACCATTACTGCACCACCTCGTCTTTATTTCCCCATCTGCGCCTTAATATCCGCATCCACAATCTCTTCACCTGTCCGACCTTTAAGCTGCTCTTTGGAAGCCTCACTCAGTCCGTCATTAATTACAGCCTTCAGATCACAGGTACTACATTTATCCAACTGCTCTTTCGTCACCTTACCATCCCGGTAATCACGACAAACCTTCAGCTCATACATTGAATACGGATGCTTGCTGAACAACGCCTTAAATTTATGTACCAGTACCCAAGCCGCCGGTTTCCAGATATACTTATGCATGGCCGGACTCACACTGCCGATCATCCAGCAGTCACGGTCGCAGCAACGCACTTTCTTACGTACCTTTTCTGCCTCCGGGCTATTCCACAGCTCATCCCAGGTCTGGGTGTTCAAGTTACCCATGACTTCCTTGTCCTTGGTACCGTTGCAAGGCATAACATCCCCGTAAGGATCAATGAAGAAGGTGTCAAAGCTCATATCGCAGGGCAGCAGACGCTTCTGTCCGTAGATGTAGTTGATCAGGCCGTGATTGAAGTAGGCACGGAACCACTTCTTCGGGCTGTTGCTCCGCAGCAATTCGTTGACCAGATTTTCAAAATTCTTGGCTACCATAGGACGATCATGAATGATGTTCTTAGCCTCTACAAAATAAAAGCTGTTATGCAGGCTGGCTGTGGCAAACTCCATGCCCATCTTGTCAGAAATCTTGTATAGAGGAACCAGATCAGGGGCATTCTTGTCCTGAACAGTCATACCAAAACCGACGTCCTTCATACCCATTTTTCGCAGTGTTTTCAATGTCTTGTACCCACGCTGATAGCCGTCCTGCAAACCACGAATCTCGTTATTAGTCTGTTCCAAGCCTTCAATGGAGATACGAATACCAATCTGCGGGAATTCCTTGCACAAATCCACAATACGGTCTGTAAAGAAGCCATTGGTAGAAACCACAATACGGTCTGATTTTTTATACAGTTCCCAAACAATCTCCTTCAGATCAGTACGGATAAACGGCTCGCCGCCGGTGATGTTGGTAAAGTACATCTTCGGCAGTTTCCGGATCGTTTCAATAGAGATTTCCTCCTCCGGCCTAGACGGCGCCTTGTATCGATTGCACATGGAACAGCGGGCATTACACCGATAGGTCACAATGACTGTCCCGTTCAATTTCTTCTCACCGCTATTTTTCTTAGCCATAGTTTTTTCTCCCTCTGCAGCAGTTTTTGTTGTTTTCTTCCTGCCTGCTGATTTATTCTTTCCTTTATATATCTGCATCAGTTTCTCTGTATAGGCTTCAATATCATCAAAACAGATATCCTTACAATTCCGGCTGTAGATATCTGTCAGTTCTCTGTCAGACCACAGCTTCTGAATCTTTTTCTTCAGTTCTGTGGCATTGCTACTCTCAAACAGCTCACCAGTCTTGTCAATCTCGACCAACTCAGGGATACCACCGATATCCGCTCCCAGTACAGGTGTGCCATACATCTGGCTTTCCATAACGGAGAATGGGCAATTCTCGTACCATTCCGATGGATAGAGACTAAATCTGGCTTCTCTGATCAGTGTCTCCAATGCTTCCCCCGTCTGAAAACCTACATTTTTAATGTTCGGAATACCATTAATCTCATTCTCCAATGGACCTGTACCGGCAAAAATAAACTGCACATCGGAAAGTTCCCTGCAAACCTTCAGCAGCGTGTCGATACCCTTCTCTTTGGAGAATCGGCCAAAGTAGAGAACATAATCTTTCTTCTCAACCTCTTTCCATTCCACTCGATCCACGAAGTTATGCAATGCCACAGTCTTCCGGGCAAATAGCGGATTGCCGTCCATTTTGGTTTTCAGGAACTCCGAACAGCAGATCATGGTATCGATGTATTTGTAAGCTCCATTCCATTTCCAAAAAGTGGCTTCTATGGTTCCTATGGCTGACTTTGCTGTGCTGCCATGAATACATTTCCCTTTTGTGCAGTTTAAAAAGTGTCCACCCAAACAGTTCTCGCAGTTCTCACCGGTATTTGGGTTGTTACACATATGGTTAGGGCACACAAGCTGATAATCGTGTGCTGTAAAAATAATCCGGCATTTATTTCCCTCATTGCGCCATTTCTGGATTTCCAGAATGATACTGGGCGTCAGCTGGTAATTGAAGTTGTTGATATGCAGGATATGTGGTTTAAAATCAGCAAGAACAAGGCGCAGTTTTTTCCGAGCCTCTGGAGAATAAATCGTCTTCAGGGGATATGTCAGCTTCGACAGCTTGGAACCACCATGGAAATCCATGTCCGATGTATAGGCATTGACCGCATTCCCCACGCAGCGCCCCTCATGTTCCATACCAAAATACTGGACTTCATGCCCCTGACTTTTTAAATAATCACCTAGTTTCAATATATAAGTTTCGCTGCCACCGTTTGGGTAGAGAAACTTATTGATCATCAATATCCTCATCGCAAACCTCTTCTATTTCATCTTGATAACTTTCCCTGGATAGAGGAAAAACTCCAACCATCTGCTTTTCTCTATGATGACTGCCGCGATCATCGGCCCAATAAAGCTGATTGCAATTCCCAAAAGCACATGAATTGCTGCATTCTGAATCCCAATCTTAAACAGTACCGTTCGTAAGGGTGCAGCAAACAATGTGTGCATCAGAAAAACCGGCATCGTGTATTTGGCTAAAATTCCAAATACCGGTGATTGCTGCCCATTCTCATAAATTTTTTCTATAATCATTACAACAGAACAGCAGGCCGATAACCCGAGAAGGAAACTGATAATTCCATGCTTTATACCTGTCCTATAAACCCATATGCTCAAAAGCAGAAACATCATTCCAACAGCAATCGGCACGCTGAAACCTCTCTTGGCCCAATGCTTTTTAAATTCAAACACACTCAAGCACATACCAATGACAAACCATATTTCGTTTGAGAGGATATATGATATGGCCTGAATTCCATACCCCCCCCCC
>ENA-ORUW01002487-ORUW01002487.1-human-gut-metagenome-genome-assembly--contig:-NODE-2487-length-10178-cov-18.536995_pt1 | contig 10178 bp, 12 predicted proteins | sample MGYA00242088_ERZ509227 | MGnify/ENA primary metagenome ERZ509227 (study PRJEB26280, sample SAMEA2338816) | human gut metagenome | biome: human gut; feature: human-associated habitat; material: faeces... | reverse complement strand
ATTGCTTATTATCCGCACCCAAAAAGTTGCATTTATAAGTTGAACTCAAGTTTTTCTGGATATCCAGATGCCGGAACTGAACGGATTGGAGTTTTCCAAAATCGTTCCTGGAAGTACACGTATCATCTTTACAACTGCTTTCGGGCAATATGCATTGGATGGCTACAAGGTAAATGCCCTTGATTATCTACTTAAACCTATCAGCTATACAGATTTTATGACTGCCGTCAACAAAGCTGTTCAGTGGTTTGAGCTCCGGCAGAAAGCAGAAACATCATCTGGTGAAATCCAGTCTTCCGAGGATTTGAAGTACATCTATGTAAAAAGCGATTATAAGCTGATTCAAATCGAGTTGGATAAAATTCTCTATATTGAAGGACTGAAGGATTATATTAAAATACATCTGGAAGATAATCCACGCCCCATTCTCTCACTGGTCAGCATGAAAATGATGGAGGACAAACTGCCAGCCAACCGGTTTATCCGAATTCATCGTTCTTTTATCGTGCAAAAACAAAAAATAAAAATTATAGAAAAAGGAAGAATCGTTTTCGGAAAAGACTACATTCCGATATCGGACAGCTACAAACAAGAGCTCCAAAATTATGTTAATAAACATACTATTTGAGTTTTTGTTGTATTTTCAACCTTTTTTTTTGAAACAATCGTTTTTTTTACAATTTTTCTTTGGATACAATCAATCTAAACCCTATATTTGTGTCGTACATAATAAAGACGGAAGTTGTGAAACTTCCTTTAGAATAGTTTAGTTAAGTCTAGTTTAGTTTTTGTGTTGTGATACTCCTGCTGAAAGTGTTCAGCGGGAGTATCTTTTTTATACAAAATCGAAGCTGAGGAAAATATATTTATTAACAAATTCCGAGCTGAATGATGTTAAAAAACAACAAGAAAAAAGGCTGAAATACGATTACAAATTGCACAAAAATTCCTCAAGGAATATCTATCAATTTATGAGTCTGCAAACTTAGACGCCATTGAGGATACGACTTAATATATTCTACAACCTCTGCCGTATTGCGGCAAGAGCAAGGCTGCAAAAAATAAAATGAGGCTTTTAATTCAAGATAAGGAGATACATCTTGACCAAGAAAAACTACTTTTACCTCATCTATACGATTGACACGTAACGGTGCACCTAATTTGGGAGAACAGGTAACCCAATCTATCGATTCAGGAAGCACACATGTGCCATTCGTTTCAATACAAATGTATTTTCCAACTTTATGCAATGCAGCAATTAAATCCTCATCTACCCAAAGTCCAGGCTCACCTCCTGTCAAAATCACCGTCTTGCAGGGATATTGACAGACTTTCTCCACTATCTCCTCATCCGACATCATGACTCCTTCCTCATGATGCGTGTCACAAAACTCACATTTTAAATTACATCCCGAAAAACGGACAAAGACAGCAGGTGTACCCACATGAAAGCCTTCCCCCTGAAGGCTATAGAATATCTCGTTAATCTTTTTCATAAATCACCCGATTACCTTCAGACTCACACACTTCCACCTTCACACAATGGGGTACTCGCTCACAAATCCAACGGGCAATATTTTCGGCCGTTGGATTACAAGGAAGCACATCATTCAGGTTCTTATGGTCAAGCTGTCCCTTTACAACTTCTTTTATATGCGTAAAATCTACCACCATACCATCTTCATTTAATTGCTCAGCCTGACAATATACAGTGATAATCCAATTGTGACCATGCAGGTTTTCACACTTACTTTCATAAGAAAGTTTCAGCTTATGTGAAGCCGAAATTTCCATACGTTTAATGACTGTATACATAACATTTTGATTTTTAAATATTTAAAAAACTCTGCATTTAATGTCACCTCAATGCTACGACAAAGGTAAAAAGAATTATCAGATAGAAAAAATCCATGTACAAAGATTTGACTGCCACGAAATCTCACAAATTTTAATAAAATCCACAACAAATATTTTTGATTTTCCAACCAATACAGTATATTTGTATACACATTTTTGATATACGAATGACGGAAGAGGACAAAAAACTGTTACATACTTTCGAAGGCAAACTCAGACAATTGCTGTTTCTTTATGAAGAGTTGAAAAAAGAAAACCTCTCATTAAGAAATGAAATTGACAGAAAAAATGCAGAAATAGCCCAATTGGAATGTAATAATAAAGAATTGGAAGCCAAGTATATCAACTTGAAAAACGCCCGCATACTCAGTATCAACGACAATGACCTCCGCGATACGAAACAAAGACTGGCGAAACTTGTGCGTGAAGTCGATAAATGCATCGCTTTGCTGAATGAATAACAATGCGGTAAAGTATATACTTTTATGGACGAAAAAAAGAGATTTAATCTACTAATTGACAACGAACGGTATCCTGTGTCCATACTCCCTGCGGAAGAGGAAGGTTACCGGGAAGCTGCCAAACAGATTAACTATAAACTGAATAAATATCGCAGTGCTTTTCCTGAATTCAACAGTATACAACACTGGAAGATGGTGGCACTTGATTTGGCGTATGAAAATATATCCATGAAAGGAAGAAATGACACCCGACCTTATATGGAAAAACTTAAAGAACTGGAAGAGGATATTGAAAGATGTATCCGACCTGACCGGGACGAAGGTTTATAGAAAGATATTATAACAGGAAATTCACGCATAAGCTTTATTCGAAGGGATTTTCCCAACGGATAAGTTTATGCGTTTTTTATTTATATACTTAAATTAATTATAATGTTGACGACAGTAATACTAACAATTGTGGCCTTCCTGGTGGGAGGGGCATTGTCGTATGGATTCTTTAAGTACGGCTTAAAGACAAAATATGACACAATTATCAAAGAAGCAGAAACTGAAGCTGAAGTAATCAAGAAAAACAAGCTTCTGGAAGTAAAGGAAAAATTCTTGAATAAAAAAGCGGATTTGGAAAAGGAGGTTGCCCAGCGTAATCAGAAAATTCAGCAAGCTGAGAACAAGTTAAAGCAACGCGAAATGGTGCTCAACCAGAAGAACGAAGAGCTTCAGCGTAAACGCAATGAAACAGAAGCTATCAAAGAAAATCTGGATGCTCAGCTGGTAATCATTGAAAAGAAGAAAGAGGAATTAGATAATCTTCAGGCGCAGGAAAGAGAGAAACTGGAAACAATCTCAGGCTTGTCGGCTGAAGAAGCGAAAGAACGCTTGGTAGAATCACTGAAAGAAGAAGCGAAGACACAGGCACAGTCTTACATCAATGACATCATGGACGATGCCAAGCTTACTGCAAACCGTGAAGCGAAACGTATCGTAATTCAGTCTATTCAGAGAGTGGCTACTGAAACTGCCATTGAAAACTCTGTCACTGTATTCCACATTGAATCGGATGAGATCAAAGGACGCATCATCGGACGTGAAGGACGTAATATCCGTGCACTGGAAGCCGCTACAGGTGTAGAAATTGTGGTGGATGACACACCGGAAGCAATCGTACTTTCAGCCTTTGACCCGGTACGCCGCGAAATTGCACGTCTGGCTTTGCACCAATTGGTAACTGACGGACGTATTCACCCGGCACGTATCGAGGAAGTGGTAGCAAAAGTACGCAAGCAAGTGGAAGACGAAATCATCGAAACAGGTAAACGTACTACAATCGACCTGGGTATCCACGGATTGCATCCTGAACTGATCCGTATCATTGGTAAGATGAAATACCGTTCTTCATACGGACAGAATCTTTTGCAGCATGCACGTGAAACAGCCAACTTGTGTGCAGTAATGGCTTCGGAATTAGGTTTGAACCCGAAAAAAGCAAAACGTGCCGGACTGCTGCATGATATTGGTAAGGTGCCCCCATCATTTCGATGAACTGTGCATCCACTTTTCCGGTCTTAGCGTAAGCGCGAAGTACACCGATATTCTTCTTCGTGAAATCAGAGAATTGCATGATCTTGATACCGTTGGCTTTCGGGCCCAGGTAAGCTTTCACTGCTCCAGCTACACCGCCTGCCTGTGCAAATCCGTGTGCTTCACATACTGATTCGTATGCCACTTTGTACGGGTTGGCCTGTTCCAGTTCAATGCCCAAGCCACGGAACATCGGGTGAAGTTCTTCGAAAGTCAGCACGTAGTCTACGCATTCGTCACGCTGTGCTTCTTTTCTTTTGGCGATACACGGACCGATGAAGACCACCTTGGCATTCGGGTATTTCTTTTTGGCAATGCGAGCCGCATAATACATCGGAGAACCTGTGCTTGATACGTAAGGCTTCATGTCTGGGATGTGCTTGTTCACCAGTTCGATGTACGACGGACAGCAGGAAGTAGTCATGAATTTCTGTCCTTCTTCCAGCTTTTCCAGCAGTTCGTGTGCTTCGTTGCTGGTAGTGTGCATGGCACCTTCGGCCACTTCAATTACATCAGCAAAACCAATTTCTTTCAATGCGCCGTACACTTGTTCGATGGTAGCCTTGAACTGTCCCAATACGGACGGAGCCGGAATGGCAATTACCTGTTCTCCCTTACGGATAGCTTCCAATACATCGAACACCTGTGAGATTTCGAAGATGGCTCCGAACGGGCAGGCATTCAGACATTTTCCACAATAGATACACTTGCTTTCATCGATGTGTTCGATGTAGTGTTCGTCCTTGCTGATGGCTTTCACCGGACAAGCTTCTTCACAAGGCACCGGAATGTAAACGATGGCGTGATACGGACAACTCTTGTGGCAGATACCACAGCTGATGCACTTGTCGTGGTCAATCTGTGCCTGACCAGTCTTCTTGTTAAAGTGTACGGCACCCTTCGGACAGTTCATGTAGCAGCTTCTAGCCACACAACCCCGACAAAGGTTGCTTACTTCATAGTTTACCTGCACGCAAGAAGAGCATGCTTCGTCGATGACACAGAGAATATTTTCTTTGATTCTTTCCTTGCGTTCCAGTGTCTTGCGGGCATATTCAGAAAGCGGAGTCAGTTCGTCCGTTTCATCAGTCATATCCCAGCCCAACAGCGGGAGCAACTTATATTTAGTAACGGCACGTTCCTTATGGATACAGCATCGTCCTACCGGCTGTGAGCGGCGAGGGCTGATTTCCAGAGGAATGCGGTCAATTTTTTCTACTAATTGATTTTCTTTCCATAAAGCAACCAGGTTTTCCAGCAATTTATGCCGGACAATCATTACGTTGTTTGTAAAAGCCATAATCGAAATAAAAAGGTTTGTTAGTTATTAGTTATCCTAAAATTATAGAGTCCGTGTGCGGTTTACTCTTCCGTTTGTCCCTCGGCAGCTCTTAAAATCAAGGTTGTAGCTCCCAAGGTAATAATAGCTCCGTCTTCAATGCGGATTTGGTCTTTCGGTCCTAAAATTTCATTCATCAGGAAAGTTCCTGTGATGCTGTCATTATCGCGCAGGGTGTAAATGATTTTCCCTTGCTTGTTCTTCTTGACGTTGATGTAACAATGCCGGCGGTCCAGACTCGGATCATTACTTTCGATGGGGATGTCGATGTCGTTACCTTTGCATCGGCGGCCGATGAGGTTATCTCCCTCATGCAGCGGAAGCACCTGCTTGTAGGCAAATACATTTTCCACTGCCAGTATGTTGCCGAAATCCTGCATGCCTTCTTTCTCGTCGATTACTTCCTCCTTGCGGTTGGCGGCATTCAGTTTCGATTTTCCGATACGGATGCTGAACTGCTTTTTGCAGTTGTCACAGATAAAAACGAGTGACTGTCCTTCTCCATACTTGGTTTCATCAAACTGGATGAAGTTGTCACATTTGGGGCATCTTACTCTTTTCATTCTGTTTTAAAGGGGTATTTATTTTGATGTGAATACCCAGGCACTCTTGAATTCTTCCTGTTTACGCAGCGTCTGCACTTTCTGGTAAGCTTCGCCTGAAGTGGCATAACTATCCAGTGCGATGCGGAAACGTCCGTTCGATTCAAGCACCTGACAATTCTTGTATCCTTTCTGCTGGAATTTTTTCAGTTCACGTTGTGCATCGTCCGATGTCGGCAGACTGGCTACGATGATGTAGGCCGTCTTTTTACTTGCAGCGGGTTGTGTAGACACTTGCTTAGATGATTTGGCAGCCTTTGTTTCAGTTTTTGCTGTAGCCGTTTTAGCTACGGCTGTTTTTGCAGCAGGTGCCGCTGCAATTTTTTCCGTCTTCACAACTACCGGTTTCAGCGTGTTCACGTTGTTACGGACACGCTTTTCGCCCGTCTGCTTCTTTACAGCCTTCTGTGCAACTACTGTGTGAGGAGTTGTTTGTATGCTGGTGGCCACCGACTGGTTGCGGATGGCATCAAACATGCTGATAGAACCTAAAGAGGCGTAGTTCGCATCGTCCATGTACGTGTTTTCTACCGGAACGGAGAGTACGAAGAACAGACATACGGCTGCGGCTATCGCTACTATGTTGCGTGTGAAGTGACGCAGGGAGAAATGCTTCTTCGATTTTCCTGTCTGCTCGTTTACTTTTGGAAGCAGCTGTTTAGGAGAAGACGAAACAGTAAGAGGCTGTAACTGTGGAAGCGTGAAACTTTCCAGTCCGTACAGACTTGGAGTGAAATAGGACGCAGCTGCCGGTTCAAAGGCATAACCGCCGTTCATGTTATAATAAATCGTACCTACGTTGTTCAGTGTGACCTGACCTTGCTGGTACAATTGGTCTTTCATTTCAGCCACTGTTTTTTCAATCCGGCGGGTTGCATCGGGAAAGTCGGTGTTAAAAGCCTGCATGTACGACTGTACCAGCAGCCCATCGTTCATTATCAGTTGCGGATTGAATCCAATGGTGCGGAGGGGCGGCATGAATTCTCCTTTTTGGATGGAATATGCGGCCTGCCGTTTGTGGGCAATGAATCCTCCCAAGCCGGGAACGATGACACAATCATTCTCCAGCAATAATACTTCTATATGTTTTGCCAATTCAATCATATTGCAAAAATAATACATTTTTCTCTTATGTGGAGTATCTTTCAACGGGCATTTTTCGGAGGAAAACCAAATTTGTTGTATTTTTGCCGGAGAAAATGTAGAAATTCATTTACGCATGAAAAAAATGGGCTTGGGAATGCTCCTTGGGGGATTAGGAATGCTGGCAGGATGTCTGTCTCCCCAGCAGCACGGAGCAGAAAAGCAGGATGAAAATCAGGAAGTCATACAACGGTTGCAAGGCATCTGGCTGGATGACAACACGGAGGCACCTTTATTCAAAATTCAAGGCGACAGCATTTATTATGCCAGCCAGATTAATGCCCCGATGGCTTTTTCGGTACACAATGATACGATGACGGTGTACAGTGCCCAGCCCATTCATTATTTCATAGAAGAATGCTTGTCGTACAGTCTGCGCTATCGCACGTCGGTGGGCGAGACGGTGAGCCTGCATAAATCCGAATCGGATACCTTGTCGTTTGGTACGGTGGTTCCGGTGAAAGTGGTAGAAAACGGGGTGTTTGAGAAAGATTCGGTTATTTTTCACGGAGGAGAACGCTACAGAGGTTATGCATACATCAATCCGACCAAGAAGCGGGTAACCCTTGTCAGCATCAATGAAGAAGGTCTTCCGGTGGAAAATATCTACTATGACAATATCATCCATATTTGTGTGTACAAAGGAAAGGAACGCTTGTTCTCCAAAGATATAAATAAGGAAATGTTTGCCCGCGTGGTTCCTGCCGATTTTCTGAACAACGCCATCCTGAGCGATATGGACTTTGTGAGAGTGGATGAAAAAGGTTATCGTTACGTGGCTACACTTTGTATTCCCGACGGAGCGGCTTGTTATAATGTCCGGCTGGACGTGAGCAAGGAAGGAAACATCGTTTTCTCTCGTTGAACGGGAAGGTATAATGAAAAAATATCCTCCAGACTGTTTGGATGAAAATCGCAGTCTGGAGGATATTTTTATTCTGCCTGCTCTTTGAGCGAACGGTTTACTTGTTCTATGTAATCGAGGATTTCCTGCCGTCCGGTCTTGTTCTCCGAAGAAGAGATGAAATGCGGAGGCAGCTCTTCCCATTGTTCTTTCAGTGTGTCCAGGAAACGGTTTACGCTGGCCTTCGTCTTTCCCACGCTTTGCTTGTCGGCTTTGGTGAAAATCAGGGCGAAGGGGATGCCGTTTTCTCCTAACCACTCGATGAATTCCAGGTCGATGCGCTGCGGTTCCAACCGGCTGTCGATGAGGACGAACAGGCAGGTCATCTGTTCTCGCTCCAGCACGTAGTATTCAATGAGTTTCTGGATTTTCTCCATCATCTTTTTCCCTCGCTGGGCATAGCCGTAGCCGGGAAGGTCTACCAGATACCATTCCTTGTTGATGAGGAAATGGTTGATGAGCAAGGTTTTTCCCGGTGTGGCCGAAGGCATGGCCAGTTTGGGATTCTTGGTCAGCATGTTGATGAGACTGGATTTTCCCACGTTGGAGCGCCCGATAAAGGCATATTCCGGAAGATGAGTCTGGGGGCACATGTCGGCCCGTGAGTTGCTTACGACGAACTCTGCGCTGGTTATGTCCATAGGTTATATCTGTGAGTTGTTTTATGCAAAGGTAATATAAAAACGGGATTCGGTGGAAGACTTCCTTGAAAATAATGTCTGCGAAATGGAGGTCGGTTCTTGTTTTATCCGTATTTTTGCCATTCGTATTAAAGAAACGATAAACATGAATCAACAATATCCTTCAGTTTTACTGGAAAAAGCGGTGGGGGAGTTTGCCAAGCTTCCCGGTATCGGACGGAAAACGGCCATGCGCCTTGTGCTGCACCTGCTGCGTCAGGATACAGCTACGGTAGAAGCCTTCAGCAGTGCCATTTCTACCTTGAAGAAAGAGGTGAAGTATTGTAAGGTGTGCCACAACATTTCTGATACGGATGTGTGCCGCATCTGTTCCAATCCTTCGCGCGACGTGACCACGGTGTGTGTGGTAGAGAATATACGCGATGTGATGGCGGTAGAGAATACTCAGCAGTATCGCGGGCTGTATCATGTGCTGGGAGGAGTGATTTCGCCCATGGATGGCATCGGACCTTCCGATTTGGAGATAGAGAGTTTGGTAAATCGTGTGAAAGAGGGTACCGTCAAGGAGGTAATCCTGGCGCTGAGTTCTACGATGGAAGGAGATACCACCAACTTCTACATTTTCCGCAAACTGGCGGGCTGCGATGTGAAGATAACCGTCATTGCCCGTGGAATCTCCATCGGTGATGAATTGCAATATACGGATGAAGTGACGCTGGGACGTTCCATCGTGAACCGCGTGCAAGATCATGGGCATCAAGGAGTACCCGGCCTACGTGGGGCTCGTGTTGAACGCCCAATGCGACATGGTGCTCGATGCGCTGGAGACAGGCGAGCCGTACGCGTTCAAGATGGGCGGCTTCGAGGACACGAACTTCCTCGCCGGCACCTGCGCCGCGCAGCCCAAGCGCTGGCACGACGCCATGGTGAAGAACCTGGAGTGGTGCTTCGGCATCGACGTGTGGATGACGCCCACCATCCAGGCGTGCTGCGAGCTGTTCCTTCCGCTTTCGACCACGGTCGAGCACGACACCGTGGTGTACACGCACTACGGCGCGTCGCCCATCATGGCCGGTGCCGTGAACAAGTCGATCACGGTGGGCGAGGGCAAGGGCGACTGCGAGATCATGTACGAGATCGGCAAGCGCTGCATGCCCGAGAACTACGAGCGCTTCGAAGACTACTACGACTTCCTCGAGTACTACCGCCTGAACAACAAGCAGACGTTCGCGGAGCTGCGCGAGGAAGTGGTGCACCAGAAAGTGGAGACGCTGTCCTACCGCAAGTACGAGTCGGGCAAGCTGCGCCCCGACGGCAAGCCGGGCTTCAACACGCCGACGGGCCGCGTGGAGCTGTACTCGACGATGTTCCGCCAGTTCGGCGAGGACCCGCTACCCTATTACGAGGAGCCCCAGCTAAGTCCCGTGTCCACGCCCGAGCTCGCCGAGCAATTCCCGCTCGTGCTGACCACCGGTGCGCGCACGTACTGCTACTTCCACTCCGAGGGCAAGCAGATTCCCTACCTGCGCGAGATGAACCCGGATCCCCTCATCGAGATCAACCCCGACGACGCCCTGCGCTTCGGCGTGGCCGACGGTCAGTGGGTCGAGGTGGAGAACCCCTTCGGGAAGTGCGTGCTCAAGGCCAAGG
>ENA-ORUW01002478-ORUW01002478.1-human-gut-metagenome-genome-assembly--contig:-NODE-2478-length-10224-cov-7.662897_pt1 | contig 10224 bp, 9 predicted proteins | sample MGYA00242088_ERZ509227 | MGnify/ENA primary metagenome ERZ509227 (study PRJEB26280, sample SAMEA2338816) | human gut metagenome | biome: human gut; feature: human-associated habitat; material: faeces... | reverse complement strand
CACGGAGTACGCTGCTTGCCATGCAGGGCGATGAAAAACTGCCGAGCTTGAAGACGCTGCAAGCGCAACAGCAGCGACTTCTCGATGAGCAACAGCGGCTCTATGATGAACGTGCGAAGCTCAAAAAAGAAGTAAAACAAATAGAGACGATCAAGTCTAATGTTGATACGTTTCTCGCTCCTTCTGCTGACCATGACCGTGATCATCTGCGCAGCACACAGCGCGAATAATCACGTCAAAAGCAGGGCATCTCCGATCAACAGGAGATGCCCTGCATCCTTGAGAGAAGGTTCGAGAAATTGAAACTTTTTCTTTAATTTCTGCATCAACGGATTGCTTTTGAGAATGAAATCCAGTATAATATTATAAACGATGTTGAATGCAAGCAAGCGAAAGGATGGTTGCCGTGCGCATAAGCTATAAGAAACTATGGATGCTTCTTCTGGAACGCGACATAAAGAAGGCTTCTCTACGACATGAAGTAGGGCTGTCTGCCGGAACATGGACAAAACTGAATAAGGGGGAAGAAGTGTCCCTCTCTATTTTGCTGCGCATTTGTGATTACTTGAACTGTGACATCGGAGATATATGTGAGGCTGTGCGAACGGACAAGAACTGAGTCCGGTTTTTCGTACAGCTCTTTTTGTAGAATAGGTTAGATAAATACACAGGGAGGATTTTGATATGGCACGAGCCGCATCGGCACCGAAGAAGGAGATTTCTATGGAGGAAGCTCTGTGGAAGTCCGCAGATAAACTCCGTGGTTCTGTTGAGCCAGCAGAGTACAAACACGTCGTTCTCAGTCTCTTCTTCTTGAAGTTTGCCAGCGATAAGTTTGAGGCACAAAGGAAAGCTATTTCTGAAAAATACGGTGAGAAGTTTGTTGACAATGTTGCTTTCTATACGAAGGACAACGTGTTCTTCCTGCCTGAGATCAGCCGTTGGTCTTTCATCATGGAGAATGCGAAACAGGATGACATTGCGCTGAAAATCGACACCGCCCTCTATACGATTGAGAAAGCGAATCCCGCACTGAAAGGCGCACTGCCGGACAACTACTACTCACGTCTTCACATCGACACAGCAAAGCTGGCATCACTGCTGGACGAGATTGATAAGATCAACACGGGCGATAAAGAGAATGACATTATCGGGCGGGTCTACGAATACTTCCTGAGCAAGTTTGCACTTGCGGAAGGCAAAGGCAAGGGCGAGTTCTATACGCCGAAGTGCATTGTCAATTTGATTGCAGAAATGATTGAACCGTATGATGGCATTCTCTACGACCCTTGCTGCGGTTCTGGCGGTATGTTCGTGCAGTCAATGAAGTTCGTGGAAGCACATCACGGCAACAAGAAGAAAGTCTCTATCTACGGTCAGGAATATACGAACACGACGTACAAGCTGTGCAAAATGAATCTGGCTATTCGCGGCATCTCTGCAAACCTCGGAGAAATGGCAGCGAACACATTCACCAATGACCAGCACAAGGACCTCAAGGCAGATTACATTATGGCAAACCCGCCATTTAATCAGAAAGAATGGCGTGGGGATAATGAGCTGATTGATGATCCGCGCTGGGATGGTTATGAAGTCCCGCCTACAAGTAACGCAAACTATGGCTGGATTCTGAATATTGTTTCAAAGCTCTCTCAGAACGGTGTTGCCGGTTTCCTGCTTGCAAACGGCGCACTGTCTGACGATGGCACAGAGCTGAAAATCCGCCGTCAGCTTATAGAGAACAATCTCGTCGAGGCAATCATTATCCTTCCCCGCAACCTCTTCTACACCACCGACATCAGCGTCACCCTCTGGATTCTGAACAAGAATAAGAAGGCTCGTGTGGTTGAAGAAAACGGTGAAGTAAAACACTTCCGCAATCGTGAGCGTGAGATCCTGTTCATGGATTTGCGTCAGATGGGCAGTCCCTATGAAAAGAAGTACATTGAACTGACAGAAGAAGACCGCGCGAAGGTCACGAGCGTCTACCACGCATGGCAGCAGGAAGGCTATGAAGAAACTTATCAGAATGTGCCTGAATTTTGTTACAGCGCATCCTTCGATGAGGTTGCAGAAAAAGGCTTTACCCTTGTTCCGAGCCGTTACATCGAGTTTGTAAACCGCGATGAGAACATCGACTTTGATACGAAAATGAAGACGCTGCAAAGTGAGCTTCGTGATCTGCTTGTTGCAGAAGAGAAGTCGAAGGCTGACCTGTTGACTGTGTTTAAGGAGCTGGGCTATGAAATCGAATTATGAACCACTTGGTAAACATATTCAGCTTGTTGATTATCGGAACTCCGAGGAAGTCACCAGCACTGTTCTTGGCATAAGCATCGACAAAGAGTTTATGCCTTCCGTCGCAAATGTAATTGGCACAGATTTGAGCCGGTATAAGCTGATCAGCAAGGGACTGTTTGCCTGTAACCCAATGCACGTTGGGCGCGATGAACGTCTTCCGATTGCACTCTATGAGAAAGACAGCCCCGCAATAGTCTCTCCGGCGTATTTCATGTTTGAGATTATTGACCGCGATGCCTTAAATGAAGAGTATTTGATGATGTGGTTTCGTAGACCGGAGTTTGACCGTGAATGCTGGTTCATGACTGACGGCAGTGTTCGAGGCGGAATTACATGGGACGATCTTTGCCGCATAAAGCTCCCTGTCCCCTCCTATGCAAGACAATGTGAGATCGTCGAGTCCTACCGTGCAATTACCAATCGCATTGCTTTGAAGAGAGCGGAAAATGATAATTTAGAAGCGACTATCCAAGCGGCTTTTGATAAGGCATTTCATGATGCCGGAGTTAGTCTCCCGGAGACAATTATTAAGCAAAACAAAGTCCCTCAAGGTTGGACAGACGCGACGGTTGGTGACTTTGCATCTGTTCAAACGGGACCATTTGGTAGCCAGCTTCACAACGAAGACTATGTAGAATCAGGTACACCAATTATTACGGTCGAACACATGGATGGGAAATACATCGCCCACAGGAACCTTCCGCTTGTCTCGCAAAATGATGTTGATCGTCTACGGAAATATGATCTTCACACCGGAGATATTGTTTTTAGTCGCGTTGGTTCCGTGGATCGAGCAGTTATGGTTTCACAACACGAAGATGGTTGGTTATTTTCAGGGCGGTGTCTTCGTGTTAGACCATACGATCCTAATACCGGCAGTTACTTTTTGTGGTGGTTCAACCAACCTGTAATCCGTCAGCTTGTCACTGCTTCCGCAGTAGGTGCAACCATGCCATCAATAAACACAAGCATTCTAAATAGTATTAGGATTGTTTTCCCGCAGAAGGACATTGTGACGCAATTCTGCAAAATGGCGGATGGCTTGATTGAGATTATTGCAACCAATCTTGAGGAAATCCGTAAACTCAACGATGCCCGCGAATATATTCAACTGTCCCTAAGCCGCTAAATTATCATTTACAGGAGGAATTGCTGTGAGCGATTTATGGAATCAAGTTAAAATGCAGTTCAAGGATTTTCCTGCTGAAATACGAGACCGTATTCAAGCAGAGCAGCAGGAAGTAATAGAGGAAGCAGTTCTCAGCGAACGAATCTGTTCTATCGAAAAAGCGACACTGGCTTTGCTCGAAGCCAATGTCCCAAGAGATCAGATTGTCGCATTACTACAAAAGCATTGGGATTTACGGCGAAGCGAGGCAAATAAATTCATCGAAGAAGCCGAGAATACCAGCTCCTGCTCTTGAAAAATAACTCTCTCACCAGTGGCGAGAGTTTTTACCACAAGGAACTGCCACTGATTGTCGTTCTCTGAGAATAATCAAAGGAGATACGACAATGAAAGAACAACTGATTCAAGAAGTGCAGCGTCAGATGCTTCCGTATCTGAACAACGCACAGTTAAAACAGCTTCAAGGCGTCCTTGAGGGGGTACTGAGTGGTGTAGAGCTAAGTCACAGCGCGGGCATGGTAGAAAGCGCAAAGGTCGATACGGTTGCCTGTTTCATCAACGCAAAACGCATTGAAGGCTGCTCAGAAAAAACCTTGAGCTATTACCGTCAGACCATTATGTCAATGCTATCCGGCATTGACAAAGAACCACAAGAGATCGCAACTGAGGACTTGCGAAAGTACCTAACAGAGTATCAGGCAAACCGTAAGTCAAGCAAGGTCACGATAGATAATATCCGCCGCATCCTATCCAGCTACTTTTCGTGGCTTGAAGATGAGGATTACATCGTAAAAAGCCCGGTACGCCGGATCCACAAGGTAAAAACGGCAAAAGTGATCAAGGAAACCTATACCGACGAGGCATTGGAAATCATGCGGGACAACTGCTGCAATGTCCGCGATCTCGCTATGATTGACCTTCTCGCATCCTCCGGAATGCGTGTTGGTGAGATGGTTGCCCTTAACCGCGATGACATCAACTTCAATGAGCGAGAGTGCGTTGTTTTCGGAAAAGGGAGCAAAGAACGGATCGTCTATTTCGATGCAAGGACGAAAATCCATCTGCAAAACTATCTGGAAAGCCGTACAGACGCCTGTTCAGCTTTGTTTGTCTCGCTGACCGCGCCGCATGACCGTTTGCAGATCGGCGGCGTAGAAAGACGGCTTCGAGAACTGGGGAAAAGGCTGAATCTGCCTCGTGTCCATCCACATAAGTTCCGAAGAACATTGGCAACATCAGCCATAGATAAAGGAATGCCCATAGAGCAAGTCCAGCAGCTCTTAGGGCATCAGAAAATCGACACGACCATGCACTATGCTATGGTCAAACAGCAAAACGTCAAGCTGGCACACAGAAAATACATAGGGTGAGGTGTCACAATGAAAGAAGGATATAGGCTGCTTGGAGACTTCATTCGCCAAGTCGATGTCAGGAACACAGACGGAAAAGAGGAAAACCTTTTAGGTGTTTCCGTCCAAAAGATGTTCATTCCCTCTATTGCAAACACGGTTGGTACCGACTTTACGAAATACAAGGTAGTCAAACGGGGGCAGTTTACCTACATTCCAGATACTTCTCGGCGTGGAGACAAAATTGGTATTGCTCTTCTAACGGATTATGGTGAGGGGCTTGTCAGCAATATCTATACCGTTTTTGAAGTGAAAGATGAAAACGAGCTACTGCCCGAATACCTAATGCTCTGGTTCAGCAGACCGGAGTTTGATCGTTACGCACGTTTTAAGTCTCACGGTAGCGTCCGGGAAATAATGGACTGGGATGAAATGTGCAAGGTAAAGCTACCTGTCCCCTCTATCGAGAAGCAACGCAGCATTGTAAAGGCATACAATACGATCACGGATCGGATTGAACTCAAGCGGAAGATAAATGATAATTTAGCGGCTTAACTAACCAGACGGCTAAGTAGCAACTCCCTAAGCGTTTCGAGCTTCCGTATTTCTTTCTCGTTGTTCAACTTTCTGTCAAACAGAGGATGAACAATAGAGTTGAATCTATCCAGAACCTCACTATCAGGGATGGTAATTGGAAAGCTCTTCAAGTTTGCTTGATTGATTTTGGGTTGGGCAGCTCCCGTAACAATCGGTGACATATTTGTGTTGGATAAAAAGAGGTACAGGCTATCTTCGGTGAATCCAGCTTTACCTTTTAGAATGTGAGCATGGTTGTTTGCCCAGAACTTCCCAATTATATGTTGCAAAAGAGGATGTCCACTATCATCAACGACATAAATGCCGTCTTCACTCAAAAGAAGGTACTCGCCGTCAAAGATGTAATCATCCACATAGTCTACTATTGAAACTGCACCATAATAAGGATATATCCGCGCCATATCTGCCCGTTCTAACGAAGAAAGCGGTTTCCGCATTGAGTCAAAGAACTCGGCAATTTCATCTACGCTTCCGACCCTCCATGAAATTGGGCAGTTTCCACCAAACGGTTTATACTCAACAAACCACGCTTTATAAACTGCTTGAGCAGTCGCAAGCAAATTATCATTTTCCTACGAAGGGAGGGATGAAAATGGACAAGGAAACATTGATCAGAATTGCCGAAGAACTTCACCAGGGAGCTTTCGACGCAAAAGCCTACTACCTGATCATGCAGCAGTATCGGAAGAACCAACATAATTATGCCGAAGAGATGAAGGTTTCGCCAGCATTCTACCATACAGTCTATGATGCCCTGATGAAAGCCTGTTTCATGGAGATTGCCAAACTGTATGATAGCTCGAATGGTGTCGTGTCCATTGGAACCCTCCTTGCTAAATGCGAGGAAAACCAAGACCTTTTCCCAAAGTACAGAGAAACTTTGACGGTGGATCATGACGGAACAACCTTTTCCTACCCGGTCCCATATCAGCACCAACTCAAGCCACAAGAGGAATGCTTCTTTAAGAACCGGGTTGAGGCAGATAGAAAACTCTTTGCAGCGTTTGATATTCCTGATGCGGACAATGTTCCTGTTCGGGTGGATTTAACTTTCCCGGAGTTTTTGGATCTATATCAGAAACGTTTCAACGGACTGAGCAAAAAGAGAGATAACATCCGAATGCAGAGAAACAAACTCTATGCCCACAACGATGAGCAGCGCATCGTGAACAGTGAGAACCTTCCGGATCGTTACCCTATTTCCTATCCGGACGTTCAGGAAATGATAGACTTTGCGCTTGATTGTACGGGCTTGATTCTTGGTATTCTCACAGATGTAAACCGCGCAAAGCAATACTCAAATATAGATGACTGGGAAGGTACACTCATGCTGGCACGTCTGGGTTTGAAGTATCAGGAGTACGACTTCCAGCAAAGTGAAAAAGCTTTTGAAGCAGAAATGCGGAGGCAGTTAGGGGGAAATGATAATGGCGAACTTCAATGAGCATTCTCTTGAAATGTCCATCATGGAGCTTTTTCAGGATGAAGGTTATATTTATCTGAATGGAGAACAGATCCACCGTGAACGTTCTGAGGTCCTGCTTATTGATGATTTGCGGAAGTACCTCCTGAACAGATACGCCGCAGATGGACTTACCCCCAGCGAAGTTGATAGCATCATCCTTCGCCTGAGGTCTATTTCCGGCACGATCTACGAAGCAAACAAAGCTGTCTGTAAAATGATTTGTGACGGCTTCATCTTCAACCGTGAAGATCACACAAAGAAAGACCTTTATATTGAGCTGATTGACTTTGATGAGCCAGAGAAAAATGTGTTCAAGATTATCAATCAATTTGAAATTGAAGGCATCAACAACCAGTTACGCATACCGGACGGGATTGTATTCATCAATGGCATTCCTGTTGTTGTGCTTGAGTTCAAGAGCGCGGTCAAAGAGAATACAACGATCATGGACGCCTATACTCAGCTCACCTTGCGTTATCGCCGTGATATTCCCGAACTCTTCAAGTATAACGCCTTCATCGTAATAAGCGATGGCGCAAATAACAAATACGGTTCCTTCTTCTCCCCGTATGACTTCTTCTATGCGTGGAGAAAGATTGAAGCTGACGATAAGGAATTAGACGGCATCAATTCCCTTGTAACTATGGTGAGCGGACTGTTCCGGAAAGAACGGCTTTTGGCAGTCATCAAGGATTTTGTCTATTTCCCTGATAGCTCGGACAAGGACCTCAAAATCGTCTGCCGCTATCCTCAGTATTTTGCTGCGGTCAAGCTGTTTGAGAATATCAAGGCACATCTCAGACCGGAGGGGGACGGCAAGGGCGGCACATACTTCGGCGCGACAGGCTGCGGAAAAAGCTATACTATGCTCTTCCTCACAAGAATGCTTATGAAGAGTACCTTCTTCCATAGCCCTACAATCCTGATTATTACCGACCGAACGGATTTGGATGACCAGCTCTCAAAGCAGTTTGTAGCATCTAAGAAGTACATTGGTGACGAAACCGTTGTGAGCATTGATTCCCGCGAAAAGCTGCGTCAGGAACTTCAAGGCAGGACAAGCGGCGGGGTGTACATGACCACCATCCAAAAGTTCACCGAGGACTTGGAGCTTCTGACGGATAGAGCGAATGTGATCTGCATATCCGATGAAGCACACCGTAGTCAGATAAACCTCGATCAGAAAGTCAAGGTCACTGCCGAAGGTGTAGAGCGAAGCTATGGATTCGCAAAGTACCTACACGATTCTCTCCCCAATGCTACCTATGTCGGTTTCACCGGCACGCCCGTAGATGGCACGATTGAAGTCTTCGGTCCGGTTGTCGATGCCTACACAATGACAGAGGCGGTCAAAGACGGTATCACAGTCAACCTTGTCTACGACGGACGCGCTGCACGGGTCACGCTTGATCAGGCAAAGGTTCGGGAAATTGAAGACTATTATGATCGCTGTGCTGTTGAAGGCGCAAATGAGCATCAGATTGAGGAAAGCCAGAAGGCGGTTGCTCATATTGATGCGATCATCGGTGATCCTGACCGACTTCACGCAGTTGCGGAGGACTTCATTAACCACTATGAGACCCGCGTTGCCGAAGGAGCTACGGTCGCAGGAAAAGCAATGTTCGTCTGCTCTAATCGCAAGATTGCATACGCTTTTTATCAGATTATAGTTGGAATGAGACCGGAATGGGCAGAGAAAAAGGTTTGCCCTGACGGGGTTCAACTGACGGAAAAAGAGAAAAAGGAACTCAAGCCCATCGAGAAGATCAAGCTCATCATGACGCGAAATAAAGATGATGAGCCGGAGCTTTATGAAATGCTGGGAACGAAGGATGATCGCAAGGAGTTTGACCGTCAGTTTAAGAACGTTAAATCAAACTTCAAAATTGCCATCGTTGTTGATATGTGGCTTACCGGCTTCGACGTACCGGCACTTGACACAATCTACATCGACAAGCCCATCCAGCAGCACAGCCTTATCCAGACGATTTCCCGCGTCAACCGCGTCTATACCGGCAAGGACAAGGGCTTGATCGTGGACTACATTGGCATTAAGAAAAATATGAATCTCGCCCTCAAGAAGTATACCAACTTTGAGAGCGATGAGTTTGAAGGCGTCGAGCAGTCTATCACGATTGTTAAAGACCAGCTCGATGTCTTGGCTCAGATGTTCCACAACTTCAATAGCACGGATTACTTCAACGGCTCACCGAAAGAGCAGCTTGCTTGCCTCAATCGCGCTGTTGAGTATGTACAGCTCACGGAAGATTTGGAAACTCGCTTTATGGCGGCAGTCAAACGCATGAAACAAGCGTTCAACCTATGCGGTTCAAGTGAGGCTATCTCTGATAAAGAAAAGGACTATCTGCACTTCTACTGTGCGGTGCGCTCTATTCTTTTCAAACTCACCAAGGGCGATGCCCCTGACATCTCACAAATGAATGCCCGCGTCCGTGAACTTCTTGAAGGTGCAATTCAATCTGATGGTATAGAGGAATTGTTTGAAACAGGAAAGCATATCTCTGTTGATATTTTCAGCGACGAGTATCTGAATAAGATTAACGCAATCCAGCTACCGAACACCAAAATCAAGGTATTGCAGCGGCTTCTCTCTCAGGCGATTGATGAGTATAAAAAGGTCAACCGTATCATGGGCATGGAGTTCTCGGACCGTCTCAAGCGAGTTGTTGATGAGTACAATAATCGCCGTCGTGATGAGGCTTTCGCTAACGAAGTTCTTGACGATGTAGCAGAACAACTTGCGAAGCTCCTTGAAGAACTCAAAAAGGAAAAAGACTCCTTCAAGGGTATGGGGATTGACTATGAAGAAAAAGCCTTCTATGACATTCTCAAGGCAGTTGCCAAGAAGTACGAGTTCGAGTACCCGGACGACAAGATGATTGAATTGTCAAAGCGGATTAAGATTATTGTCGATGACAAAGCTAAATACACCGACTGGTCTACCCGTGATGACATTAAGGCAAATCTGCAAGTTGACCTCATACTGCTACTGGATGAATTTGACTATCCCCCCGTAACTATTGATGATGTCTACAAGGAGGTTCTGGAACAAGCTGAAAACTTCAAAAAGTACGCTCAATAACCCGCGTTCCATCGAAAGGAGTAGATCATGGGCAATTCAGTCACGTTGAATGGCGGCGAATATGCCGGAGAACAGATTGCCTACAAAGACAGCACCTATGAGCTTGTATCGAAGGTTGCCTACCTGATCGGCGTCCCGCTCCGTATTTTTCAAAATGAACACGAGCCGCCGAAGATAGAGATATACGACCGGCTTGTGCAGGATAAAAATGCCCGCATCATCCGAAATCTATGTATCATCCGCACCGCCATTGAGCGCAATTACCGGAAAATAAATGACA
>ENA-ORUW01002461-ORUW01002461.1-human-gut-metagenome-genome-assembly--contig:-NODE-2461-length-10297-cov-11.177797_pt1 | contig 10297 bp, 9 predicted proteins | sample MGYA00242088_ERZ509227 | MGnify/ENA primary metagenome ERZ509227 (study PRJEB26280, sample SAMEA2338816) | human gut metagenome | biome: human gut; feature: human-associated habitat; material: faeces... | reverse complement strand
AAAAGTTCTTCCTGGAATAGGTGCCGATGTCAAATTTCTCAAAATACTTTTTCCCCTCCCTTGGCTCATCAGACATACGGATCTTAAGCATCTTATCTACCCGATAATGCTTGATCATCTGATCATCTGAATCATATCCTACCAGATAATAATTCTCATCGTTCCAGGACAATCCCCATGGGCTGATATGGTACATTTCCCCATTATGCCGTAACTCCATCTCTTTCTTCAGATTCCACTGGAAATACTGAAACATAATCTTCTTATTTTCCGTAATCGCATTATGTATGGAATCCACGTTATAGTAGATGCTTTCATTCATCGTCTTGATTCTTCCGGACACATATACTTGACGCTGCAGTTTTTTGGCTTCATACTCGCTGCATAAACTTTCCAGCTTGCGGATCAATTCATTCGATTTTCTGGCAGTTATGAATTTGGATGACTGAATCGAATCTACCAATAGTTTTAGTTCAGGCAGTTCAAACTGCCTGCTTCCCACATGGTAATAATACGTCCTCCCGACCTGCTCTCCGATGACTTCTACGCCTAGTTTTTCCAGCGCCTGCAGATCTGAGTAGATGCTTTTCCGCTCTGCCGAGACTTGGTATCTCTCCAGTTCTGTTAATATTTCCGGCATTGTGATGCTGTGCTCGTCGTCTGTCTTTTCCAGCATGATTTTCATGAGGTAGTATAGTTTGAACTTTTGATTTGCTCCTTTGGGCATATGCATTTCTCCTGGTATTCTTATTTAATATATCTCTATTTCAGATTTCACAAAATACTGATAGATATAGAATTATGATTAGATCAGGCTGAAGAAAATATATCCTATTATCATGTAAAAGATTTAGATTTTCTTCACTATCACCTTCTTGCCATTGCCTATAAATTATATCATATCATTGTCAAAAGTGATAGGAACACAACATGGAAATACCATCTATATTATACGGAGACGTCTACATCTATATGCCCGGGAAACTATAAAAGCATTACCGCCCAAAAGCTAACCTAACGAGTAGCATCATTCTATTTCTGGAAAATAAAATATATTAAATTCTATATCGTCTCCGTCAAAGTCCATTTCATACCAATAATTCCTAATGGAATGGCCTAGATGTCATAATAGATACCTCTTCCGTATTGATCACATACATAGATGTATGGATCCTATTATTTTTTCATAGATTTCCTTGAACATAGTACTCCTCTAAATGTCTCTTATGTTGTCAATTATTAGGTCAATCGTGTCAGTGTTTGGTTAGAATAATGAATAGAAATAATATGCTTATCCTCTATTATCAAGAAAAGAACTGCTTTTGGAGACTGAATAGATGCCGCTGTTCCCATGTATTTACAAACATAGCGAGAGTATTAGGTCAGAATCGTATCACATTCAGGTTGATGTTACTGTGTTCGGACTTAATAATTCGTGGTGTTAGTATATAAGTGTGGGCAGAAAAAGTTGAACCATCTATAATAGCAAGCGAAATAGCAAAGGAAATGTTCAACATGGCGAAAAACCAAAAATCGTATACTCTGGAGTTCAAACAGCAAATTGTTGATTTGTATAACGCCGACGGAAAATCGTATCCACAACTGGAACGTGAATATGGCATCAGCAGAAGTACACTCAGCACCTGGGTAAAGCAACTGCCCCCGGTAAGAACCACATCCTCCGGCTGAAACTGTGCTTTTTGCTCCAGTTCCATTGCAATGGCAAACAATGTCAGAATCCAATGTAAAAAATGCCCAAGTTTTTCGACTTGTGCCACTGATTTGGATACAGTCAGGATCAATGCCAGTGCCTAATATCCATCTTTTCACCGGAACAACCAGAAAGTAGGAACCAGTGATTATTTGAGAGTCATGCGTCTCAGGCAGATATGGGCTGAAGGGACATTTACGGTTTTAAAACGAGAACATAAATTGAATTAAATCCAGAAAAGAGGCCTTCAGAAAGCGACGGAAGAATGCCTCTTATCGGCAACCGCATTAAATCTAAAAAGACTGGTAAAAGCGGTATAAAGAACCGGATTACCAGCCTTTTTACGCTATTTCAAAGAGCGTATGCTAAAACGGCATTAGAAAAAGGAAGTTTGTCAACAGGTCCAATTTGCTACACTACCGCCGATGCCCGGAAGCCCAAACAAAGGCTTTCTGGCCTAGTGCCAACTACTCGAACTCCTCGGCGGATGGCATTATATGATACCTGTGACGCCTGTATAGATAGTTTTAATTCGAACTTATGTTTGTTTTTCGTAGTTTCCGTACCGCTAAAGGAAAAATAAACTCCAAAAAAACTCCAAATTAACTTGGGCGATCTTTTGCTTCCTCCTGCGCATAAAGAAGATCCAATGCCTGACAAATGACTCCGCTCATCGTCTGATAATGTCTTTCGGCATATGAAACTAACCGTTCTTTTTCTTCTGCTGACATACGAATTCTCAAACTTGAATCCTTGCCATCCAGTGATGGTTTCCTTGGCATCTTCATCTCCTCCTAACATCTCATAGTTTAACATGAATTGATACATGTGTCAACATTATTCTTTTATTTAGTCAGCAACAGATTTTTAAAATTATTAAAAACAACTCGTATCAATTCTGGTTCATCAAGCGATTTTGCTATAATTTCATACTCTTCCAGTAATAATGATGGTGAAAACTTTTTTCCATTTACTTTTGAATATGGTCCATCACTTTCTATCAACAATCTATCTTTCGGAATTGCATTCACAACATCCATATTTTTTACCATACTTGCATTTACCGAAAAATAACATCCTAAGTGAATAAAATCTTTTTGAAGTTCAACATTTCCAGTATACCAATGTAATATACATCTTCTCGGACAATATTTGCTCAAGATTTTTAAAGCAATTTCTTCTGCACCCCTTATATGGATTGACATTACTTTATTCTTTTCAGAACAAGCCTCAACAATTTTTTCAAACCACTTTATCTGCTGATTTTTTTCTATCCCTGTTCTTTTTGTAAAATCCAATCCAATCTCACCAACATATTCTGTTTGTGGCAGCATCTTCATGAAGTCTCTTAAATCCTTCTCTTTTAAATCTGTATTGAGTGGATGAAACCCCAATGCGAATTTGATATATTTATTATCACCGAATATATTCTTACAGCTTAAAAATACACCTGGTGAATTTGTCATGCATAATGTATACTGTTTTTCCCCGACAATTATTTTATAAATCTCATTATAATTCTTATACATATCCAAATGGAAATGAGTATCAATCAGTCCTTGCACATTTTTCTCCTATGAATCCCTTTATTTCATCATCTTCCGATAATAACTCTATCAGATCTTCCATTGTTGATTTATAAACTCGCAAAAACTTTTGAACCGATTCTTCATCCAGTTTTCCCGAACATCTAATCATATCTTTTAAGCCCTCATCATCAATTTTTTTATATCTATATAAAGTACTAATCACGGCACGCAAATCATTTGCCTTTTGATTGTTAGAATTATTCTTCAAAAATTCTGAGGCACTCTCAGTGTACCAGTATCGGAAATCCTTTATATCAAGCAGGGAGCTTTTACGTATTAAACATGGATAACAATACCCACAATTTATTGGATAATCTGGATTCCGCTCTTTATCATATCTAGCCAAACAAGGGTGAGAACATGAAATAGTATCCATATAATGTTTTTTAAATGCTTCCGTATTTTTTACTCCATTCACGATTTCTCTCTTTGTTGAATAGGCATAAAAGTTCTGAATTGGATTTTTTATTCCAACCATATGTAAGATATCCAAAAAACGTCCTAAAAAATATGGATGAGTAGTTCTCGTACTGCAAGTGCCTTTTCTACTATTAGTCAATGGGATATTTAATCCAATGAATCCATTTTCTGGTATATAAACCGGCATATCATTGCCAAGAATACCAGCTATTGATAACGCTGCACACAAAAATAACAGCGATCTTCCCCGGGACGTATCTTCATGTTTTTTCAAACGTTCCCCATCCATTGTAATAGGGGCACGCGAATTAGCAGAGAATCCAATAAAACGCACTTTCTGATTCGAATATCTCTCCTGAAACGTTAAAACAAAGTTTTCCTGTTTTTTCTTCAATTTAGGATATTCATTATGACCTACTAAGCAAGGCGATTTTCCTTCCTCCAACAATTTTATTGCTCCACAAAAGGAATCTAGACCGCCAGAGAATAAACATATACAATCACAGCCCTTTATATCAAGATGAATCCGGTTTGGATATTCACGTTTGCTATACATTTTTTCGCACTGTCTAAAATGAATATCCCATTTATCACCTGTAAGAAATCCTAATGTTTGATTCCAGTATTCTTCTGTTCCATGCCATTTACTCATTTGTAATACTGGAATTGATACACTAAGTTCTCTTGTCCAACAATCTGGAAATAATCTTCTCGAAACTCTTTTATCTATCGCAAAGACACTAATACCTATGATAAATAAATCTTCATAAATTTCTGGTATAGCCATGCAGTCCATTCTATACCAGGTATCTGTAATACCTGAAAAAATAGTGCTGTATTTTTTTCTCGTCAATGTAAAAACGTAAGAATCATTCCACTCTGCATTTGGGTGCATTTCGTTTTCTTTATCTATCCATACTCTCATTTTCTATGCCTCTCCATAAAACAATTCAAATACCTGGTACGCATCTTCAAGTGACCTTTTTACTACCTCTGATGCTTGCAAGTGTCCAAAGTCCATGGTTTTTATATCTTCCAGTTTCAAGTTGTTATGTAATTCATTAGAAATATACTTATCCATTTTTTCTAATAAACGCTCAGTTTCTTCAGGATTCCTTTTCATGCGTATCTTTTCTTCATATCGGAATGCAAAACTAAATTTTATATACTCAATTAGCATTTCTTTCAACAAAACATCTGGAGCAACATCCTTTAAATCTCCCAAATCTGTTATGTTTAGTCCTTTCAAAGCTGCTCTAATGGCTTCTGCTGACAAATAATCTTCCGTCGTGTTCCCATAATTTGTAAAATCCTGAATAAGTTCATTATATATTTCATCTGATGATTTTCCTATCAAATCATTACGATTAAACTCATGCAACGCATTATTTATTCCGCCGCGCGATACCGCCTGAGCAAAAGATAGAATACTTCCTGCTGCTTTTGTAAATTGTTCTGAAGTTGCTATATCATGATGCATTGCCGATGCATATTTACTTGCTGCCTTGGCTCTAGACTCTCCATCTCCACTATTTATGTAAGAAGTCACTGCTCGTTTCGCTTGCGACCAATGCGGAGTCGTCGGTGCAATATATCCTTTTGATGTTCCCATATCAATCTCCTGTTTTCATAATTCTATCTTTAATTTCTTGTTTCACATTTTTTAACTCATTAAGTAAATTCTCTATTGCATCTTTATCTTCCGAATACATAGCCTTAAATGATGGAAGATCTCCTGCTTCTAATGGTTTAGCCGCCCTTTTTATTGCCTCGATTATTTCACCACGGTAATCAGAGAAATTTACGAATAGCAAGCTATAAACATTTGATTCAATATCTCCAGATTCTATCTTTTTGATAAGGACCTTCATGACATCTTCTAGGTCAGACGAGCGCAACTCTTTCATATCTCTCATTATTCCATCAGCCAATCCAGGATTAAACCTACCTATTCTCTCCAATAATTTTCTGCTTTCTTCGCTCAGGTCGGACTCAATATCATCTTGCTTTTTCAGTATCTCTCTCGTCAGATAAAAGTACTTATTCAAATTCTTTTTTTCTAATTCAACCGGGGGACACTCTACCCAATCTTTAATTCGTGGTTTATGCCACTTTGCAAATTCTGAATCCGGATTATCATCATCCAGGCTCTGCCTCATACGTTTAAACTGTTCATTTTCCGTATCAAAATTTGCATTCCACTCATTTAATTTATCAAATAAATCTGGATATAATTTGTGCAAGGCAAGCAATTTTGCCATAACTCCCATATCAAGCTCATCACCATAATATAACTTTGATAACTGTCTCTTTGTAATAAACGTATTAAGAAATCTTTTTGCTTGCCGTGGATTCCCTTTAAGCGTATGGGCAACAATAGAACGAATCTGAAGAATTACTTTTGCGACCTCATCGCATTCATTTTTCATTCCACCTATATAAATGTCGGATTCACTATTTATAATCTCTTTTATTTGCTCATAATCAATCGCACTTTCCCCTATCATCAACTTCTTCTCTTCTATTTTTTTAATCAACATATCAAAACTATCTGTTTTCATATATTTCTGCATTACTAATAATAATAAATAGTTTTGAATATCTTTAGAAGATAACTCAGGTATGTGTACCGGAAGTTGTATCATTTTTTCAATATATTCTTGATCTAATTCAACATCAAAATTATCCACCTTGGGATATTTTTTCTTTATTGCATACTGTATTACGTTTTCATCTGCAGCTATAATAAAAGTAGTTTTATTTACAGACAAAAATAATTTGATTACCTCCAACGTTTCTATAATTCGATCTGGTTGACATCTATCCAAATCATCAATTAATACGACAACCCTTTTTATTTTGTCTGTGTTTATTGCCTCTTGAAATTCATCTTTAAATTTCCTTACGTTGTTTACTACACTATCCGCAGTAGTGCTATCATCCTTAATGTACTCATCTTTAATATTTTGAACTGAATCAGATATATTTTTTATGACACTTCCTATCTCTTTAGCATTTTGAGGAACACTAAACAGCAAAGGCAATGGTGTCCCAGAAGCAATGCTTGCTACTACAGGTGCCGCAGAAGATACAACTTTTGTTCCCAATTTAAAATAGTCAATCTTTTTCAGTAAAGTCCTAAACTTCTTTTTTGTCTCTTCTGCCGGTATTCGCTCTTCCAGTTCTCTTAATAGAGCTTCCATGATTGCAGACTTTGCATCTTCATAACTTTCAAACATCCATGCATTAATCATTACACATATAATTCCATCTTGTCCTTCATAACGCTGTTCGATCAGATTAAGTAATGTCGATTTGCCTGCTCCCCATAATCCTAATATGCCTATAGTCAATGGGTCTATATCTGTTTCTATAGCAATTTCAGAAACAATCTCAGCATATGGTTTATAAAACAACATATCTATTTTTGATGCATTATCTGTCCACATACAACGTCAACCTCTTTCTTTATCAAATTTATTCTCTACATTACAAACTACCATTTATTATATTTCAAATTTTAATGAATTCATCTCACCATCTGCATATATATATTTTATCATAACTTTTAATTTCTTTCAGCATTATTCACATTTTATCGACCCAATGCCCCAATAGTAATACTTCAAAAAATAACCAGAGGCACTGATTACAACAATCAATGCCTCTGGCAATCTAATTTTTATTTTCTTTTCACGATATCCGACGGCAATCTCACTGCTCCTGTCCGCTTCCTCTGGATACTATTCTGAGCATCCATCTGCGTTGGCGCAAATCCACCATTATTTAACAGCTCCTTCTCTGCTTCTGCATATGATCTATATCCGGCTGCCTTCATACGTCTCAGCATTTTTCTTAAAGCACTCTTTTTATCTCTGCTTGCCTGACGATAGCAAATCTTTAAGCTGTCTGCAACTTCTCCCAGGCTTTTTCCTTCTACAAGATTTTCGCATACAATCTGTTTTTCTCTTTCCGTTAAATCCGAAAACAGTTCTTTAAAGAAAATCTCGTTTGTGATCTTCTGGGCAACATCTGAATTTCGATCAGCCAGATAATCTGTAAAATTACCTTTTTCGCTTTCCAATGAAGAAAAAAGGCAAATATTCTGCCTGATGTACTGATCACGCATTAAATATTTTTCCTTATTATAAGACTTATTCAAAAATTCCAGCTCCTCTGCGGTTACGTTTTCATATCTTACTTTCTGGTATTTGTCATAAAATGTGTATATTCTTTCTTCCATGATATTTTCCTCCGATTTGTCGATTGGATTGATTTGCAACAAACCAAAGGTCATGGATATCTGGCATAGTGAAAGCCTTTTGCCTGCATGATGATATGCCTTTCCTTTCCGGCATCTCTGCCGCAAAAGGTCATCAATAATCTGATTGTTTCTTCTGGGCATAAAAAAAGGCCATGCCCTTTCGGACACAGCCAGATGCCTATAAAACTTGAGAAAAGAAAATCCTCCGCAAACTTTTGTTTGCGAAGGACTATCTCTCCCAGCATATCAAGCTTAGCATATATGTAATTTCAAGTCAGTACCAGTACTCTGCCAATCTCCTTTCATTTTAGTACCAATAATATTCCATAATATTCCATTTATGTTTCATTCAATACCACAAGATCACTGCTCCAAAGTAGCCCAGAATATGTTCTTTCTGCCTCTTTAAAGTATCGGTAATATGTTGTCCTAGACATATCAAACATTTCTGCTATCACCTTATGTCCAGTATTAAAGCCTGAAAAATAAAAATGATATAACATTTCATAGTAAATCTCGCCTTTGTTCGGATACTTACGAAGCCATTCCAAACATGTCTCCATTCTATGTAATAACGTAGCCGTATTACGCACTTCTATTAGCTTATCCTCAAGGTATTTTCCATTCATGTTTAAATCTTCTCCTAACACAGAATCAACCAATTCTTTTAATGATTTCATGTCACTCTCAAATAACTCTTCCTCTACATCCTGTGTTCTTACCATCACTGCAAACTTTGCCATTTGATAAGATTTTAACAATAGTTTTGTTTTATTTAACATTTCTTCCATGATCGCACCTCCCATTGCTATTAAGACACTATCATGGGGCCCCTTTGATACTTGTATTGTATCATATAGTAATACCTCATTCCAGAACATAAGAATTTACTTTTTTACCCTTTTCAAGGTATTTATTTAGTCTTATAATGGGCATACAGCAAAGAAATAAGGTATTTATGGAGGTGTGATTATGAGTAAAACACAATTTATTAATCAAGACTCTACAGGAACAGAAGACATTCGCCAAGATCATATAAAGGCAATCCGAAATAGATTGAAAATCAAACGTGAAGAATATTGTAAAACGCTTTCAAACAAAAAGGTTCTAGGACCTGGTGCAATCCATGACTACTTAGAAAGAGAGTATCACGTTTGTACAAGCAAAACCACAATACAAAATTTCTTTTCAGAGGATGATAATATCCAAAAAATTGATATTTCTGCCGTGCTTGCAATGTGTGATTGGTGGGGCTGCGATCCCAGTGAAATATTAGCTTTTCCAGATCAAACGTCATTTTCTACAAGCAACAAATATAAACAAAATCCTCATCAGCAACTATTATCAGACCTTAGCTATAATGGCAGATTTTACTGCTACTTTTTTAAGATTTCCGGAACCGATTCATCTTTCAATCTGCCTTATCCTCATTCACTAAAAAAACGAGAAGACTTAATGGAAGGAACAATTACATTTAATATTGACTCTGACAATGGTTCAAAAGCATATTTTGAATACAAACAACGAGTGCATCAATTTCAAAAGGATGATGACATTAAAATCAAACGATGTACTTGTTTTCCAATGGAATCATCATTAAACCATAATATTTATTTAGATTTTGTTGATCAAGATGGTCGTTTTTATTACATATTTTTCAACCATCAAGTTTTTATAAACGGTCCTCTATATTTCAGAATCGGAGGAATGATAACAGAAACATCCGAGCATGATAATGGACCTATCTTCCAAAAAATAGTTCTTTTTCACGAAAAACCTGATGATTCACAGAAATCTCTAATTCGAGGATTACTTAACACCAATCCTTATAATTATTTGTTGGATAAACAAGAATTAGAAAGCCTTGCAGCAACTGACACCGATATCCAAATTTTTTGGAATAATTATAAAGATTTACTTGCCCCACGCAAAAGAGATATTTACTTCTTCAATGAAACTTTAATTACCAAAGAATCGGGATATCTCAGTGAGTATGATGCTAAAAAAACCCTAATTAAATTACGCCATCATAGTTACTCTCAAAACCAAATCATTATTGGTCGAGATGAAGATGCTCATCGAATTGCACGTAGGATGCAAAATCCGAAAGATGTAGATCATGATGACTACCAATAACTTTTCGCAGGCACATTACTGTGCCTGCACCTTTTTAGCAATTCCCCAAAGCATTGCCGCATAAAGACGAATTGCTTTTTTTCTCTTCCTATAATAGGTGGTATATGGCATATCATCCAGCATGTTTTTTGCAAGCACTTTTTGGAGAAAAATGCAAAATATTTTTGGAGAATGTTG
>ENA-ORUW01002454-ORUW01002454.1-human-gut-metagenome-genome-assembly--contig:-NODE-2454-length-10333-cov-7.530843_pt1 | contig 10333 bp, 8 predicted proteins | sample MGYA00242088_ERZ509227 | MGnify/ENA primary metagenome ERZ509227 (study PRJEB26280, sample SAMEA2338816) | human gut metagenome | biome: human gut; feature: human-associated habitat; material: faeces... | reverse complement strand
ACTACAATAAAAAAGCAACGTCTATTCATTATTATTTTGGCAATGCTGTACTAGTGAAACGTTCCAAGCCAAGTCCAAGTCCTCCGTGTGGCGGCATACCGTATTTATGCATCATAAGATAACTTTCAAACAATTGCACATTCATATTTTTCTTATTCATTTTTGCAATCTGTTCTTCATAATTATGGATTCTCTGACCACCGGTTGTAATTTCAAGTCCTCTAAACAGCAAATCGAAACTTTCTGTTTCATTAGTATGTTCTTTACTGTCCATAGCATAAAACGGTCTCTTTACACTCGGATAATGTGTTACAAAAACGAATTCACTTCCAGTTTCTTTAAAAATAATCTCTGATAAAAGTTTTTCCTCTTCTGGTTCAAAATCTTCCCAATCTTTTACAGGACGATTATGAGCCTCAGCTATTTTAATCTTCGCTTCATGAAAACTAATTGCAGGAATTGTCTCAATTATAGGCAAATTAAGATCAAGCAATGCTATTTCCTTTTTATAATGCTCAGACAAATAATTCAATGTATATTTCAGCATTGCAGTTTCCATTTCCATAATTTCCTCAAAACTATTTATATAGCCCATTTCAAAATCCACGCTGGTATATTCGTTCAAATGTCTTGATGTATCATGTTTCTCAGCTCGGAACACTGGTGCAATTTCAAATACACGTTCAAACACGCCTACCATCATCTGCTTATAAAACTGAGGGCTTTGAGCCAAATATGCCTCTTGTCCAAAATAGTTTAAAGAAAATATATTGGCGCCTCCTTCTGCTCCTGACTGCACGATCTTAGGCGTATGAACTTCTGTAAAATGTTCATTATAAAGGAATTCTCTAATCCCCCTGCAAATGCCTTCCTGTAATTTGAAAATAGCTCTTTCTTTTTCATTTCTTAAAGTGATTGGTCTATAGTCAAGCAAATTTTCTATAGAAGTATCCACGATTTTTTGGTTGATTACAATTGGTGATATTTCATGAGGTTTACTTAAAACTTTTATATTTTTAATATGCAATTCATATCCTGTTTTACTTCTACCTTCCGCCACTAAAATCGCAGTAATTGTTACACAACTTTCTTCTGCTGGTATTTCGAGATTTCCCGAAGCAACGCACTGAACTACATCTCTTTTTGTTCTTAATAACACAAAAGAAAAACCTTTCATTTTTCTAACTTTGTAGATACTTCCATGAATTTGTATTGTTTCTCCGATGTGTTCTACTAACTCCTCAGCTTCCAATTCAGTTACAATAATATTTCCTTTTATATTTTCCATTGTTTTATCCTTTCTATCTCGTTATTTGATTTTTATAAAACAACTACTATCCATAAGAACATCGTCTTTATGTCCCATACGATCACCTTCTTTCAAAATATGTACTCGTATGGAAATTGATAAAAAGGGTACAAAAAAACCACACGAGCAAAGTATTTATCTTTACCAATGTGGTCTATTATCTTTATATTCCACATAGGCACAACACATTTAGCGCTTGCACCTATGACAAATCACAGATACAAACGCTACCTATCGTCGTCCCTATTCAGTTTCTGGAACTGATTATTAAACATAATTATACCTCTATCTGGGTTGAAATTCTCATTTATTTCTTGCCATTCTATCACTGATTAAATTAATTGTCAAGATACCCTTGGATTGCATGAAACTCGCGAAACTCGTATATAATGATTTCATAAACTAAGACATATTAATCTAAGAAACACCATCCATTCTTGTCAGAATATCTGCCACATATAGAAACATGACTGTGCCATTACGGTATAATAACGACAAACGGAAAAAGCCTTGATTTTCAAGGGGTCCACGCGTTTGCCGTCATCTATTCAATTCCTTTTCCAAGTTGAAATATGGCGAGAAAAATATCGAAAAAAGGAGGCTGTTTCATTAACGACAAAAATAACATATGGTGTTAGTATTTGTCTCGAATAATATATAATATTCGGGACAAACCATTTCGATATTTTGAAAAAGTCGATTATCATTCCATTTCCTATTGTATTTTTGATTTATTCTACTCATTCTAACCAAACAGTTGACAAGAATGAGTAGAATGATTAGAATATGGGTAGAATAAAATTAGGAGGCGGTCAGATGATTTTTCAGGAAAGCGAAATGGTTGAACTAAAAGCAATTGTGGTGGAGGATATAAAAAAAGAAATCATTGCTTTTGCAAACTGTGAGGGAGGAAAACTGTACATCGGTGTTCAGGATGACGGAACAGTGTCAGGACTGGATAACCCAGACGAAACTTCTTTGCAGATCAGCAATATGGTTCGAGACGCAATTAAACCGGATCTGACGATGTTTCTTCACTATGAAACAGTAACGGTAGACGAAAAAAAAATCGTTGCAGTTGACATTCAGCAGGGAACAGAGAGACCATATTATATAGCCAAAAAGGGATTGCGTCCTGAAGGTGTTTATGTCCGTCAGGGTTATTCCTCTGTTCCGGCTACAAATACGGCAATCCGTCGCATGATCAAGGAAACAGACGGAGATCATTTTGAAGAAATGCGGTCTTTAGAACAGAATTTAACCTTTGAAAGTGCAAAAAAAATATTTGCTGAACGAAATGTAAAGTTTGGTCTCACACAAATGAAAACACTGAGAATGGTAACACAGGATGGTGTCTATACAAACTTGGGGCTGCTACTTTCGGATCAGTGTGTGCATACAATTAAAGCTGCTGTTTTTCAAGGTACAACGCAGAGTGAATTTAAGGATCGGAAAGAGTTTTCCGGCTCCCTGTTTCAGCAGATGGATGAAACTTATGACTTTATTGATTTCCGCAATCAGACACACTCAACCTTTGATAAGTTATATCGTATTGACAGACGGGATTATCCGGAAACCGCAGTCAGGGAGGCTCTTTTGAATCTTCTGGTACACCGTGAATATTCATTCCGTGCCAGCTCCTTCATCAGCCTTTATGCAGACAGACTTGAATTTACCTCTATCGGCGGTCTGGTAAGCGGCGTGTCCTTAAAAGATGTAACCATGGGCATTTCCGTCTGTCGAAACACCAAACTGGCAAATGTATTTTACCGTTTGGAGTTGATAGAAGCCTATGGAACCGGAATTATAAAAATCATGGAAGCGTATGATGGAACCGGAATGACACCGCAGATTGAAACATCTGATAATGCATTTAAGATTATTCTTCCTAACCTGAATACAATGCCTGAATCCGCAAGACAAATACAGGTAAATCCAGAGAAATGCACACCGGAAGAAAAGGTGATTGCTCTGACAAAACAACGGGGTTTTATTACAAGAAAAGAAATAGAAATACTGCTTGGTATGGGTCAGTCATCATGCGGACGGCTGTTAAAGAAAATGGTTGAAAACGGTCTGCTTATCCAAGAAGGAAAGGGCAAGAACATCCATTATCACCTTCCTCAATAAAGTAAATAATTTCTAAGAAAAGGCGAGGGCTTAACTACCCTCGTTTTATCACGTTTAAAAATAAAAGGAATGAATATCAGATTTCAAAAAAGAGTACATGATTTTAGCAGAAATCTACCCGCTTATGTGAAGTTGGCGACAAAGCCACATTTAATAGCCATTTAGGTATAATTTAAACCGTAGACACAAGAAAAAAAGCTCAAATATCGTAAAAACAGCAGCAAGAAATAATGTAAAAAGGCTAAAAAAGCAAAAAACAGTTGCATGAGTATGACTAAGCTCGTGGAAGCGACAAATGGATATTCCCTCGTGGAAGCGGAAAATGACATATGGTATGATATTGCCAGTGGCTACGGTTTTTGCCGTAGCCTTTTCTATTGAAAGGGGTATTTTCATGGCACGAAAAAGCAGAAAATATCAACACGCAGAAATTGTTAAAACTTCTATCACCAAAGCAGTAGGCTATGTTCGACTTTCAGTTGCAAATCAAGAAGAATCCAGTTCTATCCAAAATCAGAAATTCATTATCGAACGCTGGGGCGATCAGCATCAGATTCCTATATCGCATTACTATATTGATAACGGTTTCAGCGGCAAACAGTTTGATCGCCCTGCGTTTCAAAAAATGATTGAAAACATCCTTGCGGGCAAAATCAACTGCGTTATTGTAAAGGATCTCCATCGCCTAGGAAAGGACTACATTACTACTGGTTACTATATCGAAGTCATTTTCCCAGCTAACGGAGTCCGATTTGTCTCTGTAAACGATCAATTTGATACGGTTGACGGTATTAACAATCAAAAACGTCCTTACAGTTCCAGAATACGCGTACCAATAATAAATGCATTTAATGAGCAAACATCTATTGAAATAAAAAAGAAAGTGGAGGCGACATTAGACATGAAAGCACAACTCGGTACCATTTATTGTGCCAAGAGCCCCATTCGATTATCAAAAATCAGAATCTAACCACGATAAACTCATTCCTGATCCTAAAGCAGCTATTGTTGTCCGGAAAATCTTTGAGTTAGCATCGAATAGCACTGGTGTGACCGCCATAGTCCGATATCTGAACGAGAAAAATATTCCCACACCAATCCAATATGCGAGATCAAAGGAATTAGCTGGAAACTATGAGGATGGCAACGGAGATTGGAATAGCAGGTCAGTCAAGTATATCCTGACCAACCGAACCTATACCGGCATGCTCATACAAGGAAAAGAAAAGAGCGCTGTTGCCGCAACACATGAGCCTTTGGTAGACACGGATACCTTTGACGCCATTCAAAGGTCATTTCAAGCAAAAGCGTTTAATCTCGCCACAAAAAGCCAATCGACGGAAAATGTTTTAAAAGGGAAGGTTATTTGCGGGTGCTGTGGTGGGAAAATGCAGCGTAAGCGCGGAACCAATCATGCAGATTGGTACTTTTTTACCGGTATTACTAAAAACCTTTTAGGCGTTGGCAAGTGCACCGGTATGTATGTGCGGGAGGAAGATGTCTTTCATGCTATCTATCATCAACTAAAGCTATATGTAAACGAACATTTTATTTCCGATTCATAGTATAAGCAGGTAATAAAGAGGATTGACAAAGATATTGCCCAATCTGATCAGCAATATCAAGAGGCTTTTAGGAATGCCATTCGTCATTATGAGAGGTTTGTTGACGGAGAAATCAGCAAAGAGGAATTTCGAGCAGCTCAAGATGCAGCGAATGAAAAAAAGCAATTAGAGATGATACGATTACAAGCAAGACGGATTACGAAAGACTGTATCAATTGTTTCGCAAATTATTGAAAGCAAGTCACAAAGAAATTGCTCTCAGCGAAATTATGGACTGTATTGATGAGATTATCATATGTCCAAACAAAAGCATTACTCTCAAATGGGCGATTGAATTCTAAATGGGCAATTATTAGGTAGCGCTGTTCTTTCCTCTAATAAATTTCCATGTTTACGTATTGGTATAAAAATATGTGCTTTAACGGTTTACAGACGTTGAAAAGATGTCACGAATTATGTATAATATTCGTGACATCTTGCAGGAGGTGGTTCTTTGGATAGTGGATATATGAAACAGAAACGTGCACGAATTCTGTCTGCAGAAGACGGAACCATCTTTGCTATTTCCGACTTCGCAGATATTGCTGATTCGGCAACTGTACGACAAAGTTTGAACCGCCTTGTACAGGCAGGAATATTACGGCGCGTTCTTAGAGGAATTTTTGAAAAGCCGAAATATAGTAGTGTTCTCAATGAGTTTGTAGAAGTAAATCCAGATGCAGTAGCAAAGACTTTGGCTCGTACTTTTCACTGGACAATCGCATCATATGGAAACGCCGCTCGATACCTGTCAGGCTTATCAAACCAAAGACCTGCAATTTGGTCCTATATCAGTACAGGGCCATATAGAATATATAAATGGAATTCAATTAGGATTGAGTTTAAACATAGAACAAATAAGGAATTCATCCGTTAATGTCTTAGCTGAGAAGAATAGAATTTTAGATTGCGTATAGAAAATAAACGGAGGATGTCTATGAATGATGGACAACTGCTAACTGTAGATATGTTAAGACTTGTATCCAGTACAAATCCGGATGTATTGAACGTCTATTGTTAATCAAACATATATGTGCAACACCAGATGAGGAGCAGTGTTGGAGCAAAGCGATAAAATGCAACAATGGAGAAACGATGTGGAGCATGATAGTGCAAGAGGCGAGTAAGGCTGATGGAAATATTTTTCTGCAATAAATATGCTATTGGCCAAATAAAACCCCATCTGTTATTCACCGCAAACCTGGCTGAACGCTTATGTACTGTTGCAGTGGACGAGTACCCACTGAAAGATATTGTACATTTGCTTTCTAATATATCAACAGATAACGATACCTTATCCGCTATTTTTGAGCATAATCTGGCAAGGGAAGTACGGACCGGTTCGCCCAACGCTGGCGATTTTTATACACCTAAACAAGTTGTTCAGTTGATGGCAGAGCTACTGGGAATTGGACATGGCGGGAAAGTATACGATCCTTGTTGCGGGAGCGGTGCAATGCTGTGTGGCATAGCCCTTTCTCATCCCAGCAAAAAACTATTGTTGTATGGGCAAACACTCGATCAGGAATCCTTTTCCATCTGCCAAATGAACCTTATGTTGCACGGTCTTTCTGCGGATTTGGGAAAATGTCCTGCCAATACACTCATAGAGGATATGCACGCAGATCAATATTTATAATAGACATTCTTACAAATCCGCCGTTTAATTCTTCCGATTGGTGCGGAAATGACACTGCGAACAGGAATGTACATTGGCAATATGGGTATCCACCACGAAAAAAACGCTAATTTTGCGTGGCTCCAATACATCATCAGTCACTTGTCCCCCAATGGACGTGCAGTTACACTTTTACCGAATGGAACGTTAACAACTCAGAATCTTGCAGAAAGCGAGATTCGTAAGCAAATTCTTCTTGATGGATGGATTGAAGCAATTCTTGCGCTTCCGACGGGCTTTTTTATGGAACGAAGATTCCCTGCTGCGCGTGGGTTATAAACAAATCTTCCGCACACGATACGGTACTTTTTGTTGACGCAAGACAGCTAGACATTCTTGGACAGCAGGATGGCAAAAAAATTTCTGCGCTTCTGTGTCAATATCGGAATGATAAGCAACTTGAAACAACACAATGGTATGCCGTAGCATCTATAGCGGAGATTGCTCAAAAACGCTATGTTCTGAGCCCTAATCTGTACACACTTCCGAAAGAACTCTTGTTACCTTCGTTTGAGCAGATATCTGAAGATTTCAACACGTCGGTAGATATATTGTGCAACCGAATTCCGACATCTCAGCTCTGTGAAAGTATTAAAAAATGAAAGACAAAAAGCGTTCCTAAAGATTGGAACGAAGTGTATTTATCCGAGCTATATAACATTTTTGGAGGTGTATGCGCAAAGAAAGAAGCCTTTGGGCGGGGTACGCCTATGGTAGACGTAAAACCGTGATTCACCACATATTCCTACCGGAAAATCTTCCTGCCTGCGTTGAGTTGACGGATGGTGATGCTCCCAAATATTATATCAAACGCGGTGATGTGCTGCTGAATCGAACAAGCGAGACTATAGATGAGTTGGCATGCTGTAGTGTAGCGTTGAAAGACCAGGCTGCGGTGTATGGAGCATACCTGAAACGCTTGCGGCCAATAAAAGACGACTGGGTCGATCCTCGATATATAGCGACATACTTTCGCAGTAAGATATATCAGCAAGAAATTGAACGGTGTTCTTTTGTTTATACAACTCGTGCGAATATCAACATTCATCAGCTTTCGATGATACGTTTATATTATCGAAGCATGACGTGGCAACATGCAATCGGGGAAACGCTGTCTTCTGTAATTCGTTTTAATCAAGAACACCAGGATATGGAATTAGGCGAATTAATAAATCATTTTATCTGGGCTTTTATTGATAAGTTTATTACATATCCCATTTTACTTTTTCAGAAAGGGCGTGACGAATGATGACGCAATCGGAACAAATGAAATTGGTTCTACTCTATGCCATGAATGAAATAGGTGGCGGCGGAAAGCGTCATCTGGTATTACAGCATATTAACGACAATAGCTATTGGCATAAAAATGATACAAATGATGTACTGGGTACAACACGTCCATCTGAGTCAAAATGGCGGAATAATTTTTCATACGAGCGGCAACATTTAGTCGCTGATGGATATATGAAGGCTGGTGGAGATGGGAATTGGATCATTACAGAGAGAGGAAAGGAGTACCTGAGCAAACTAATAGAGCAAGCCCAAAATATACCGCCGGAGGAGAACCGTTTGTTTACACTGGCATTCTATCAAAAGCTCTTTTCTGCTCCTCTGTCCATAGATGGTATAGCTCTTGATGAAAAGGATGAAGAAGCACAATATATTGCGCGGATAGCTGTGGAAGATATGGACTCTGTATCTGTCCCAGATGCTTTTTCAAACGAACCCGAGAGAAAACGTACTTCGCGTATTTCAGGAAGCCGCATTATCTATCCGCGTGATTCAGCTGTAGCTAAACGGGCACTTAGCAGGGCAAACCATTTGTGTGAAGCAAATCCATCCCATGTATCATTTCTACGCAGAAATGGGCATGTGTTGTATATGGAGCCGCACCACTTGATCCCAATATCTTTTACCGACTATTTTGGAGTGAATTTAGACCGAGAGCAAAACATTTTTTCGCTATGCAGCAACTGTCATAATCAAATTCATTATGGAAAAAAGGAGGATGTTAGAAAGTTAATCGCAAAATTGTTTTTTTCAAGAGCGCAAGAGATATGTTCAATACTGGGCAGAGAGATCAGTATTGAAGACATTTACCGAATTTATGGTGTTTTGTAATGGTTAATTGAGTTGATATCACAAATAGCATATAGAGCGGCCCCTCATGGAGATAGTCGACGAAATAAATACAATACAGGTGGATTCTGGTCAAAAGGTTATGGTATATTGAAAGAAATCTAGTTATGTTCTAGCTGTATATGGAAATTTCCTGAAAATACGAGAACAGGATGCTATCAAAGGCGTCTAGTGAAGGGCTTCAATTTTCCTATGTTGTAATCATTGTCCCTACCACTGAACTATTCTATCTTGAATACACCACCCTATCAGAGTCATCTAGATGCACAAAATGAAGCCGTTGAGATCTGTGTAAAATACTAAGTTGCTTTCGACAATCCAGAAGTTGAAAAACAGGAATCCCATGCCATCACATTTGACGGTTTGGGATTTCTGCTTTTGCAGAATATATTTTTTGTAGTAAGCTTGACATATGGTTGGCGTAAATCGTGAAATCTGATTCTCTTACACCCGGCCCGCTCCAGAATGATCTGGAGCCGCCGGCGCACCGCTCCCGGCGTCATAGGGGTGTCCTCTTTGACCGGTGAGGGGAACATCCACCGGGAGTCCACCGTCTCCCGGTATTGCCGCAGCACCTCCACCACGCCGGGCGGCAGGACCAGCCTGCGGATGGAGGCGCGGGTTTTGGGGATGCTCACCTGGAGCCGCCCCTTCACCTCGTAGACCTGCTTGTTCACGGTCAGGGTCCCGGTCTTGAAGTCCAGGTCGTCCCACTGGAGGGCCAGCAGTTCGCCCCTCCGCCAGGCCGGTACACAGATCCAGGAGAAACAGCTCGTAATAGCCCTCCGCCTGAGCCTGGATGAAGAAGCGCCGGAGTTCCTCCTGCACCGCTTTCTCCAGCGCGGACCGGCAGACGGCGTGGAGGCCGCGCGCCATGGAGTCGGAGAGCACCTTGCCGAACTGTTCCGTGCGGATGAGCCGCCCAGCCGTTTTCATCCAGGTATAGAACTGCTGGAGGTCCTTCTGGGGCAGCTGGTTCAGAGGGATCTTCCCCAGCTCAGGGAGGATGTGCTGATAGATCTTCGTTTTGTAGTTCACCTGGGTGGTGGGGCGGATCTGGGGCTTGACGTAGTTCTGATACCAGAAGTCCAGCCACTCCCCGAAGGGCGTCTCCGGCCGGACCTTTTCTGTCCTGGGGGCGGTCGCCGTCTCCCAGAGCTGCCTCAGTTTCTCCCGGCACTCCCGTTTGGTCTTAGCCAAGACATTCTTCGTTTTGGGCAGGCCTTTCTCGACGTAACCGACGACCACCCGGCCCTCCCAGCGGCCGTCCTTGCGCTGGTGGACGGAACTCTCGCCCTTTTTTCGCCGTTTAGCCATGGCGTGCACCTCCTTCCGGCCTGTTTTTCTGCCGCGGTTTCAGGCCTTTCCTCAGGAGATTTTCCAGGAAGCCGCCTATGATGTGGCTGGCCTCCTGCTGCATGTCCGACGTCACATGGGTGTAGGTGTCCAGGGTGAAGCTGGCGTTGGTGTGGC
>ENA-ORUW01002448-ORUW01002448.1-human-gut-metagenome-genome-assembly--contig:-NODE-2448-length-10366-cov-6.512850_pt1 | contig 10366 bp, 13 predicted proteins | sample MGYA00242088_ERZ509227 | MGnify/ENA primary metagenome ERZ509227 (study PRJEB26280, sample SAMEA2338816) | human gut metagenome | biome: human gut; feature: human-associated habitat; material: faeces... | reverse complement strand
CGCGCGCGGCTGTGGCGCGCCTCGCACATTCCGGAGCAGAGCGCCCCGGCCCGCGGGCTGAAAATGCTTGTCACTTTCGTGCTGGTGTGGTTCGGGTGGGTGTTTTTCCGCGCGCCCACCCTGTCCGGTGCGCTGCATCTGTTCGCCCGCATGCCGGACAGCTTTTCTCTTACGCCCCCGGCGCTGAAAAACGCTCTCGCCATGCTGGGGTTTAACAGCGGTATGCTGGTACGCGTCGGCTTTGCCTGCGCTCTGCTGTGCGCGGTGGACTTCGCCGCGAGGCGCACGGGCTTTTCCGCCTGGCTTGCGGGGCGCAGAAAATGGTTCCAGGCCGCGCTGTGCTATGTGCTGGTTCTGGCCATCCTGTTTCTTGCGCCCATCGGCGCATCCCCCACGCCCATCTACTTCCAGTTTTAAGCGCCGCGCCCCCGAACGGACGCGGCCCGAATATCCGGGAGGCTTCCATTGAAACGCTTTTTAAAGATCCTCGCGCTGTTTCTCGCGCCCGTCATCCTGCTGCTGGGCATGTTTTCCCTTGCCCTTGTGCGCTCGGGCGAGCTGACGCCCACAGCGGACATTGAAGCCGCTGCGCTGGACGGCGGGCTGGAGCTGTTCGGCCTTGCCTACCGGGATGATACCCGCGCCTTGAAGCAGGCCGTGGCCAACGCCCGCGGTGCGGACGTGCTGGTGCTGGGCACCTCGCGCTCCATGCAGCTGCGCGGCGCTTTCTTCGCATCAGACAGCTTTTACAACGCAGGCGGCGGCATCGCCTATATTTCACAGGCCCAGGTGTTTTTGGAAAACATGCCGCCGGACGCACGGCCGAAGCATCTGCTTCTGGTGCTGGACCAGTATTTCTATAATGAGACCTGGACCTCCATCGAACCGGAGGACAGCGCGGCCCTGCGGCCCTATACGCAGCCGGACGCCTTTTACGCTCTGCGCCGGGCACTGGCGGATTATCTGGACGGAAAATATTCCCTGCTGCATGTGCTGGGCACGCAGGACGGCGTGTACGGCATGTCGGCCGCCGGGCGCGGCGCAGGCTTTTACGCAGACGGCTCATACACCTACGGCACCGCCGTGCTGCACCCGGAAAAAAGCGTGGACGCAGAGTTTAAGGATACGTTCCAGCGCATCGCAAAAAACACGAACCGCTTTGAGTACGGCGAAACGCCGGACGCCGAGAGCCTTGCCCAAACGGAAGCTCTGCTCGCTTTCTGCGCCCGGGCCGGCATCGAGGTAACGGCATTCCTGCCCCCCTACGCCCCCTCTGTGTGGCAGCGCATGCAGGAGACCGGGCAGTACGGCTACATCCCGGCCACCTTCGCGTCGCTGGAGACGATGTTTGCCCGGTACGGCTTTGAGGTGTTCGATTACTCCTATCTGCCGGAGACGAATGACAGCCAGTATGTGGACGGCTTCCACGGCTCCGACCGTGTATATGCGGCGCTGTGCGCGCGGCTGGCGGAGGATTCGCTTCTGCTGGGCGCACAGTTCGACAGCGCCGCGCTGACGGCGCTGTTTACGGCGCAGGGAAACCCTCTGACGGTTTCTCTGCCATAGACCCGCCTTAAAAAGCAGAAACAGCGGCGGGCCGCCCACACCGGGCGCGCCCTCCGCTGTTTTTGGTATTTGATCCCGTTTTTTCAGCCGCCGATCAGGAAGTCCAAAACATCCATCGCTCCGTCGCTCATTTCCTTGTACAGCTCGGTATAGCCGCACCGGGTGCAGGTGATGGTGGTGAAGCGCTTGTTCTGTACGTCGAACAGCTTGGCAAAATTGCCGCCGGTCGCCTGGAACTGGTCGGCCTCATACTCCATATTTCCGCACTTCGGGCATACATACTGCTGCCGTTCCATGGTGCATCCCCTCCTTTTGGTACCAGTTTACGCGAGATTGAGCCGCTTTGTCAACAACCAGCGCGTTATGCAGAAATAAATCACACAGCCGACCAGCAGCACTGCGCCCACGGCCCCCATTACGGCGCACATCACGGCGGCGGGTGCGGCGTGCTCTACCACAGGGACCAGCGCATCCATGGCCCCGGTCGCCGCAAGCACCACGCCGCTGACGAGCATACCGGCCACCGTCAGCATCTGCAGCCCGAAATTGAGTATAAAATACGCCGCGATGCTGGCCCCCAGGCGGCTGGTGGGCCACTGCCCGCCGATGGCCATGCACATGTAAAGCTGTAAATATGTGTTCACTGTACCGATAATAAAAAGCACCAGCATCACGGCGGCGGGCATCCACAGGCCCGTCCCCATCTCCGCGCGGAACGCCGCGCTGAAGCGTGCAAGCGTCATGCCGTTTTCCGCCGCGCCGGGAATAGAGAAGATCAATGCAGCGGCAGCCAGCACCGCCAGCGCCAGTGAAAGGAGCGTCCACACTGTGCCCACGGCCAGCTTGGCCGTGATGTGCTGCGTGGGTGTGACTGGCAGCGTGAACATCAGATATCCCTCGTCCCCCAGCAGGTTTTTGTAAAACCGCTGGATGGTGACGACCACCGCGGCCGTCATCATGGCCATCATTGCAATAAAGGTGAGCAGGCACAGCAGCCCGGAAGCGAGGCCGAGCACCGGCCCTCCCCAGCCCGTTCCGCCGGGCAGCACCAGTATGCCGCCCAGCTTTACGGTCAGCGCCGCCGCGCCCGTCAGCACCAGAACCGTGCCCAGTATGGGCAGAAAAATACGCGCCGTCGCCTTGAATTCATGTTTGATGAGTTTCGCTAACATTTGAATACCTCCCTGAAAAACGCGTCGACGCTTTTGCCCTGCGCCGCACGGAGCTCATCCACACTGCCGGACGCCACAAGCCTTCCGCCGTCGATCATCACGACGTCGTCCAGCACCTTTTCAATGTCGCCGATAAGATGTGTGGAAAGCACCAGCGCCGCGTCCTCGCTATAATTACGGATGATTGTGTCCAGAATGTAATCCCTGGCCGCGGGGTCCACGCCGCCGATGGGCTCATCCAGCAGATACAACCCGGCGGCGCGGCTCATCACCAGCACAAGCTGCACCTTCTCCCGCGTGCCCTTGCTCATGGCGCTGATCTTGTCCCCCGGCTGGATCTTCAGATCCGCCAGCATCGAGACCGCCTTTTCCCGGCTGAAATCAGCGTAAAAATCGCAGAACAGCTCCAGCGCCTCGCGCACGCGCAAACCGGCGGGCAGATACGTGCGTTCCGGCAGATACGCCACGCGCGCTTTCGTCTGCGGCCCCGGCGCCTGTCCGCATACGCGAAGGCTTCCGCCCGTGGGCACCAGCAGCCCCGCCGCCAGCTTCATCAGCGTCGTCTTGCCGCTGCCGTTCGGCCCCAGCAGGCCCGTGATGCGCCCGCCGGAAAAAACCGCCGTAAAATTGTCCAGCGCTTTGTTCGGGCCATAGGCCTTTGTCAATGCGCTGCATGTCAATACCGCTTCCATCATTATTCCTCCTGTGCCTTTTGCTGCAAAAGTGCCAGCGTCTGCGCCCGGGTGTATCCCAGCTTTTCCATCATCTGCAAAAATGCGCCGATCTGCTCGGCAGCCAGTTGTTCGCGCAATTGTGCGATCATTGTTTTATCCTCCGTTACGGTGCGGCCTGCCGTGCGCTGTGTATTCAAAAGGCCGCGTGCTTCCAGTTCCTGCAGCGCACGCTGCATGGTGTTTGGGTTTACCGCCGCTCCGGCAGCCATCTCCCGCACGCCGGGCAGCCGTGCGCCCGCCCGGTATTCACCGGCCACGATGGCAAGCTCCAGCTGTTCGATGAGCTGCAGGTACACGGGCCGGTCGGCTGTAATGTTCCACTTCATGCGCTCGTCTCCTTGTGTCACTGTATTAACCACTTAATACAATAATACAATATATTTTTCAAAAGTCAATAGAGGAAAATATAAAATTGGGGCTGGACTTTTCAAAGAAGGTATGCTATAATAATTTTCGCTGTGGAGGCGTAGCTCAGCTGGTTAGAGCGTTCGGTTCACATCCGAGAGGTCGCGGGTTCGAGCCCCTCCGTCTCCACCATATAAAAAGCCGCATTACACTGTCATTTGTTCGGTGTTTGCGGTTTTCTTTTTGCCTTGTTTATGCGCGCCAATATCCTTACGGTGTTATTTACAAAATATTGCAAATCAAAATGCAAGCCAAACATAAATTAAAACTCCCTCGGTAGTTGTTACCGGGGGAGTTCTGTTTTATCAACAGATATCAACGCCGACAGACTTTGCCTTTTTATGGGATTTTGGGAAGTGCCAGGAGTTGGACTTTATCCTATATTACATATCCCTTTGCAGCTAGCGCTTCGGTATATTATGCTCCAGTCTGATGATTGTCTTAAAGCCATGAGCGGAAAATACTGCCGACATTTGTTCTCCGGTCTCCTGGGGTACATAAATTGCGCTGCAAATTTGAGTTTCACCCTGTCTCCCGCGATTCATTAAGAATGGGCAGCAGCCTCGTCCTCCCGAACGCGCGCTTTCCGCAGCAGGCAGGCTTCCGCATTCGTTCGCGGCCATAGAAGGAACCGTCTGCATTTCCGATGATACAAAGCTATTGTTTTTCTCAGCACAACCGCTTAATAGCAATGTCAAAAACATCCGCGCACGGATATTCTTCCTCTTTTCTTTCTCCTTGCTGTTTGTCTTTTACCGAACATACCAGCCAAATTCCATCGCCATCCAAGCATTCTATCTTCTTGCGCCGGAAAATCGCCGGCGCGCCGGGGCTGCTCTGTCAGAACTTCAATTGCATGGGCATCCGGCCTTACGAAATGTGCCTGATGCCCAGCCGATTTCTCCCTGCGTATCCACAGAAACATAGTAGAGCGCCGCCTGCGCCTCCGCCACAGAATCACCGGGAGATATCTCTGACGCCGGACCAATCTCCGGTTTTCGCTCTCCTGTAAGCTCTTTTGTGGTCACCGTTCTGTAAAGCCATGCGTCGGTCCGATATTCTGTACGGATACGGGCATATTCTTCGCCTGCCTTTCCGGCAGCCTCTGTTCTCATAAATGCACCGGTGGTTTTCCATCCAGCGCGCTCAAAATGCAACAAATTATATACGGCCGGTCCATGCGGCCTCCTTATAGACACTCCATCAAAATCTCGTAGATTTCATCCCTGCTGAGTTCACGGGGGCCAGCCTTGATAATGTTGCAGGTATCGGCCACCTGCCGCAGTACCTCCGGGGTGATCTCCACCGTGGATTTAAGCCGGCTCAGTTTTGTGGGCAGCCCGCACTCTTTGATGAAGCTCTCCAGTGCCGCCACACCGGCTTCTGCGGTATCCTGGCCAAATACGTCCTTTGCAAGTCTGGCAAATTTCTCCGCGCATCCTTTACGATATGGCGGTAATAAACGGGATGAATCACTGCCAGTCCCTGGCCGTGGTTGCAGTCGGTATAAGCGCCAAGCTGGTGTTCGATCTGGTGTGTCTGGAAATCTGTCAGGCGGCCGCATTTCAAAATTCCATTCTCCGCCATTGCAGAATCCCACATCAAGTTGCTCCGAGCCTGCCTGTCGTTGATGTTTTTCAGCAAGCGGCGCATATTGACAACGGTATTGCGCATGACCGCCAGCGCCACATCATCGGAAACATTATCCTGGTCGGAATTACCGAAATATGTTTCCATGGCATGGCTTAAAGTGTCAAACGCACCGGAGAGGACCTGCATGGGCGGCACGGACATGGTATACGCCGGGTCCAGGACGGCGAATACGGGAGCGATGCCGAAAATGCCGCCCTTCCACTTCTTTTCTTCATGGGTGATGACGCCGCCCGCGTTCATTTCTGCCCCTGTGCCGGATGCGGTGACAACCGCACCTACCGGGATTCCTGCGTTAGGGAACTGTCCCTTGCCGTACTCCATCTCCCAGATGTCTTCGTCCAGCAGAGCTTGTGCGGAAATCACCTTGCAGCAGTCGATCACGCTGCCGCCGCCCACAGCCAGAATGAAGTCTACATGCTGCTCACGGGCAATGGCCGCACCTTCCTGCACCTTTGCATAGGTGGGGTTCGGCATGATACCGGAAAAATCAATAATCGTTTTATCTGCTTGTTTAAGCAGCGCTTTTACTTCATCATAGACGCCATTCTTTTTGACGGAGCCGCCGCCGTAGGCAAGCAGCACTGTCTTGCCTTTCTTTCGAAGCTCTGTGCGGAAAGCCTGCGCCGCGCTCCCCTCACCAAAATACACCTTCGTCGGATAAGAAAAAGTGAAACGGTTCATGCTATACTCTTCCTTCAATCGTGAATCTTTCTGTTTGTACACATACGAACGAATTCCGGGTCAAAGTGTTTCACGGCAGTACCTGTATAACCTTGATCCAAAGAACTGATCCTCTGCATTTCATCATCGGTGAGGGTAAAATCCCAGATATTGAAATTCTCCTCGATTCGTTCCGGATGGGTGGATTTGGGGATCACCACTACTCCGCGCTGGATGTTCCATCGAAGCATCACTTGCCCCACTGTCTTTCCGTGTGCCGAAGCAATCTCCAGAAGGAGCCCTTCATGGAACGCGCCATATCGGCCGCCGCCAAGAGGCGCCCATGCTTCCGGAACGATATTGTACTTTTTCATAGTAGCCAATGCGTTCTCTTGCGTGAAATAAGGGTGAAGCTCCACTTGATTCACCATGGGCTGGATCTCGACAGTTTCGCAGAAATTCGTAAGGACGTGAGGATAGAAGTTGGACACGCCGATAGCTTTCAGCTTTCCATCCCTGTACGCGTCCTCCATAGCCCGCCATGCGCTAAAGTAGTCCTTCATCGCCTGATGCAGCAAGTATAAATCCAGATATTCCAGTCCTGTTTTTTCCAGAGAGGCGCCAATGGCAGCTTTTGCCATTTCGTAATTCTGCATATCCTGCACCCACATTTTAGAGGTGATAAACAGCTCCTCTCTGGTACAGATTCCTTCAGCAATGGCTTCCCGCACAGCTTCTCCCACGGCGTCCTCGTTGGTGTATGAAGCGGCAGTATCAATCAGGCGGTATCCTGTCCGGATCGCATCCAGCACAGAACGCTTACATTCCTCTTTATCACGAACTTGAAAAACCCCAAAGCCCTCCATAGGCATTTTCAATCCGTTTTGCAGTGTTGCATATTCCATAATAGCGGCTCCTCCTTATTTTTCTTTTGCGGCGATTTCGTCAATGATGCTCATAGCATTCAGGCTGCGGGGATACCCGATATATGGCATGCACTGCTCCACGACACTGTAAAGTTTTTCTTTTCCGTTGCCCACGCCGAAATTTCCTGCCGTATGCCCGCGAAGCTGGTTTTCACAGCCTCCCTGTGCAAGAAAGAAACAAAAAGTGATCATCTCGCGTTCCTGGCCGTTCAGGCCGTTGCGGGTATAATAGTCTCCAAAGCAGTTGTCCGCCAGCCAGCGGTTAATGTTTCTGCGAAGCGCCGGGCCATCCGTTTGGCGCTTCGCCATATCGGGGCCAAACAGCTCCACCTGTTTGGCAAGCCCTCGCTCAAACCGGGTTTCCTCATTTGTGGATGCTTGCGGCGCAAGTGGCAGCCTGACGCCATGCTGCTCCATAATCCCGTTCGCAGCAATGAGAAAATCACAGGTGCGGCCGATCCCAAGATAGGCCGTTGCCTGATAGATGGTCTCCTTGATCGCAACGGGGTCAACCCCTATATTCAGTGCTGCGTGGAGCATGTTCTGAAATTCGCCCATGCCCTGGCATCCAAGCAGGGCGCCAGGATACAAAGCATCCGTTCCTTTTCCGTGAGGATATTTGCATTCGCGGTTTCGTCCTGAGAAAAATTTGAGATGATCTCCACAAACTCAGGATCGGTCCGGCTCAAAGAAGAATTTACCCCTGCAAATAATCTTCGCGCTCTGCTCTCCGCGTTTTTGTTCATAAAAGCCATCCTTTTCTTATCTTATAAAGTTCGTCAAAACCTTTTCGTTGTCCGGGTGCGGAAGCCCATTCTCTCTTCCCAGGGCGATGCACTTTAACAGCCACGCCATGTTCTTCCCGATATTATACATGGTCATCAGCCCTTCCTTATCCTTTGCGACCTCCTCCGGCTGTGCGCCGTATACGTGGTTCCAATAGGTGGCGGAAACTACCGGCATAGAGCAGATGGTAAAATACTTATTGATAACGTCGAAAGAAGCTGTGGTTCCCGCCCGCCGGGCAGAAAGTACTGCCGCCGCGGGTTTAAACTGAAATGCCGCTCCGCCGGAATAAAAAGCCCTGTCCATAAAAGCCAACAGCCTGCCGCTGGGATGGGCGAAATAAACCGGAGAACCAAATACAAAACCATCTGCTGATTTTGCCTTTTCTACAAACTCATTCACACTATCATGGAACACACAACGCCCGGTTTCCCGGCACTTGCGGCAGGCAACGCAATCCGGCAGAGCTTCATTTCCGATAAAGAACTGCTCGGTTCCGATTCCCGCTTCCTGCAAGGCACGTTCCACTTCACACAACGCGGCATTGGTGCATCCCTTCTTACGGGAGCTGCCGTTTACAAGCAACACTTTCATTTGAATATCCCTCTTTTTCTCTTGCAATTTTGTTATTTCAATGCTACAATGCGTTTGTTTTAACCGCTTGTTAAGATCGATTATATTATACGGTAGTTACTATCGGTCAATAGCCTTTTAAAATTTTTAATGACTTTTTGTAGACACAACCGGAGGTGTAAGTCTGTGTATACAATGATGCAGGTCTGCCGGGAACTGGATATGACCTACCAGACTTTGAAATTCTACTGCAACGAGGGGTTGGTCCCAAACGTCAAGCGCGACCACAACAACCGCCGGGTTTTCGATGAGAAAGATGTAAAATGGATCAAAGATCTTACTTGCCTGAAAAAATGCGGGATGAGCATTCAGGAGATGAAAAAATATCTGGAACTGTGCCTGCAAGGGGAAGCTACCATTGTTTCCCGAAAAAAAATGCTTGCGAGAAAGCAGGAGGAGCTGCGGGCTTCTATTAAGGAATTGGAGGACAGCATTTCCTATATCGGCTGGAAGCAGAATTTTTATGACGAGGTCCTTTCCGGCAAACGTCCATATGTGAGCAACCTCATCCGGACAGCAGAAAAAAAGCCCTTGGCGAATGAACTGTTTCGGGATTAGAGGACAGTTACAGCCGGGGGCTACAAAAACAGCGTGCAATCCTTGTTAAAAGGATTGCACGCTTCAGACTGTCGAAAAAGGCAAAGAAGCAAAAGAAACGTCCGGGGAAAAGCTTGAAAAAGGAGTGGCGACTGCACCCGCAGATGCGTGTCGGAGCGGTGCGACGCCTCCCTTGCGGATAAGCGCGCAGACGCCCCTTTTTCATTTAAAATAACCCCGCGACGCCCCGCAAGACGAGTACCGAGGCGAGCAAAGCGAAGCGACCGCCGAAAGCCGTCGTTCGGGGCGAACGGGGCCAAAGGCCCTGTTCGTAGGCAACTTAGCGAAAAGGGCGTCGAAAAGCGGCTTTTTTCGAAAGACCGAAGCGCCGAAATAGATCGGCGCGTTATTTTATTTTTGTCCGCCCGTTGCACTGTAAAAAATTATCGCACTGTCCGCACGGAGCGTAACGGCTGCCGTCAAGCGGACCAAGCTGTCGGCTGTCTGCACCTCATTTGTGTGAAGCCTTATATAAACTCAATAAACTTCAGCCGTTCCTCGGCGGCCGAAGCAGCAAGAGAAACGGCGTATTTCCGGTTTTTGAAAAACAAATCGCAGTCTTTCCCGAACACCCTGTGTCCGGAGGCGCCGCTTTTCCCCTGCGTCTGGCGCAGGCCGCCATTTTGTCCCTGTCGTATTACAGCACAAGGGACGGTGCGGTATAGACGCGGGCGGCCAACTCGCTGTTGAGCATGTACAGCCCCTTCGCGTCGCTCCCAAACAGCTCCATCTTGGTGATCAAGTCAGCGGCGTTTTTCTCTTCCTCGCCCTGCTCCTTTACAAACCAGTCCAGAATGCTCATGTACGGTAAGGAAGCAAGCAACCGAAAACAAGAGATAGACCGCCAGCACTACACTATTCCGAACCAAAGACCAAAAGATAAGCATTGTGGGAAAATCTAAACTTTTGGATTTTCCTACAATGCCAACTACGGCGGAATCCCTCCCACTCCTTATATCTTTCTGTATACATTGAATTTGTATTTAGTAAAATGCAGACAACACCACGGATCGGCTTTTGGCTGGACAATTCCAACCAAACACCGCAGCAGACAGTAGAAACCATTCTGAACGTTAGGAAGCCGGTATGATTGTTACATATAAGGGGAAGAAAAATTTCTTTTAGATACTTGTTTTCCTAAAACTGATGTGATATAATAATTCAAGTCCAGAAAAGGAGTAAAAAATATGCGGCAAGGTATTCTTAAATAAAACTATAATCAAATAGTGGGAAC
>ENA-ORUW01002438-ORUW01002438.1-human-gut-metagenome-genome-assembly--contig:-NODE-2438-length-10412-cov-11.342377_pt1 | contig 10412 bp, 6 predicted proteins | sample MGYA00242088_ERZ509227 | MGnify/ENA primary metagenome ERZ509227 (study PRJEB26280, sample SAMEA2338816) | human gut metagenome | biome: human gut; feature: human-associated habitat; material: faeces... | reverse complement strand
TAGCGGCTTGCTTACTGAAAACGCTCAAATAAAACAGGATCCAATGAGTTATAAAAAAGATTTTGCCAGTACGCCAAACTCTTAGTTTTCGGTCTTTTCTCCCACTATAATCTTTTCATTATCAGCCTTTACATATACTTTATGCGAACCTTGTCCCACTGTTGTCAAGTATCCTTTTTTCACCAACAAATTAAGATCATTCAGTGCTTTATTCTTCAAAAGTCCCGTAATACCGCTATAATCTTTGCGGGTAATGAAAGGATGTGTCTCCAAAAAAGCCAATAGTCGACGGTAACGTTCCGCACCACTGATTTCGGCACTATGCCTGAAGCCATATCCCGCCTTGACACGTTCCACAAAACCTGCGCACTGCTTACGAAAGCCAGGGGATACCCGAAAATGTACTTTGCCGAAGAATATGCTCTGTGCATGAATCTCCTTCTTGTCCTCCACCGGACGGGACACCAGTCCTGCCGAGAAATATCCCATGTTGCCCAGCTGCACATGATGCCCTTCGGAAAGATAGTAGGAAATGCGGTCCTCAAATGCCGCCAATAATCCTTCGATGTCTCCGGGAGTAAAGCTGGATGCATGTGAAATATCACTCACCAGCCGTTTGGTAGTGATAGTTCCCCTGTTTACGATGCGGGGATAAAGGGGTTGTAACTCGCCGTCGCCTTTTGGATTGGGCTTTCTTTGGAAGTCATACGCTGCTGCCATGGTTCTTTTAGTTTTTATTTGATTAATAATATTGTCACGTAACGACTCAGGTACACGCCTGCAAGTCTGAGCAACTGTCATTCAGAGCGTAGCGAAGAATCCCCTCTCCCGTTATCATCACAAAGGGAGTGGATTCTTCGGGCTAAAGCCCTCTGAATGACAGATTGTACTACTTTTTAGTATTTACACTCGCTGAATGATTGTTGTATCATTGCGGTTCTATCGTATTCTGCCAACCGAAACAAAACAGGAGAGTGTGTCAAAACTCTGACAAGCATATCATCAGCTTCGCTCAAAATATCTTTTTATTTCTTACGCCAATGTATAGTCTGTCATGCAGAACGTAGTGAAGCATCTCTTCTCCTACTCATAAAGAGAGTAGATTCTTCGCTTCTTTTTGTCCTTTTGCTTCAGATAAAATGCCGTTATACTTGCAGTATAACTTCGTTTTGCATCTGCGGGCTGTGCGGTTTCCGGTTGCGGGCCGGACAGCCCGCAGATGGAAACCGTCCGGCCCGCAATTGAAAAACGAAGTTTAACTACTTTCAAAGGTACAAAATCCATGAGGCAAAGTCAAGTTTTTGCGGGTTTATTTTTCAATTTTTCTTATTGTATCACACCGGTTGTATCCGGTGATTTTTTTTCAAAGAAAAGGCTTTATTTACTTGCTTTCAGCACGTTTTATATGTAACTTGCAAGCTCTAAGAAACGGAGTATATTCTTCAATAATTTTTAAAACAAAAGTCGGCAATGAAAGTAACCTTGACGAAGGAAGATCAAGACCACAGAACAGAAACTATCAGTACTTGCGAAGCGGAAGCGTTTATCAGCAAAATCAAGTCGGAAACCAAAGGAAAGTATGTCAGCGGATTGCGTACCATGCTGGAATATACAAGCGGCAACAGCGGGGGACATTACGAACACATAGACCGCCTGCCACGCGTCTGTCCCGCACTGGAATACGGACGTACACGCGAGGGCGAGCGGAGAGTGAAACGTTACAACGGCATTGTGCTGCTGGAAGTGCGGAACCTTTCCGGACTGTCGGAAGTGGAGCCGGTGAAAGAACAGGTGTCATTATTGCCGCAGACCTATGCCGCATTTGCCGGAAGCAGCGGGAAGTCAGTCCGCTTGGGCTGGTACGGTCTACGTAGTCTACATATCGTTTGATGTTTTCGTAGCAGTCGGCTAATAATTTGCTGTCTCCGTAGAACAGATAAATATTCCAGGGAATAATGGCGATTGTACTCGTCCAGTCCAGACCGTTGTCCGTGCCGTATCCCCATCCTCCGGTCGGAATGATGTCGGGTAATACTCCGTTGGGTTGCTGTTCGTCACGGTGGTCGGCTAGCCATTTTTCGTAGACTGTGATGCCGTCATAATTATATAGTGCTGTTTCTATCGCAAAATGTCCGTCTCCCGTCCATCCGTTTTTCTCCCGTTGGGGGCAATCGGTGGGATACCCCATCAGATTGGACAGGTAAGCGTTGTTGGTAGCCCACCACAATCGGTTCACGAGTGGGTTTGACGTGTTGATTTCTCCTTTTTGCGGAACGTCGCTGTGAACGAAATAAGCAGTCAGACTGTTTTGATTGAGTGCGACAGGCTTGTTGCTTGTCACTTCTACGTACCTGAAGCCTTTGTAGTTGAACCGTGCCATAAACTCGTCTTCTCCCTTTCCGCTCAGGATGAGAATATCCGTCTGGAATGGGTCTTTGTCATCTACCGGACGATGGTATACGTCAATGTTTGACATATTCACCCGTCCGTTGTCATAGAGGCGTTCGCCGTGTTTGAGCCTTACTACCGTTCCTTCTTCTCCGGATACCTTGATGCGGGTCACTCCGGACATATTTCTGGCAAAGTCGAATACATACGTTGTGTCGTTCACTTTCTTAAGCGCTTTTGCCGGTATTGTTTCTACGATACGAATCGGTTGTACCTGCTGGGATACGACGTTTTGAGAAGGGACGGCTCTGTAACCTGCTTCCTTCCATTTCGAATCGTCAAAATCTGCCGTATTCCAGCCTTTCTGTTCCAGGCGGGCGTCATAATGTTCCGCTGTATAGATGCTGTTGAAGATCAAGGCCCCCGAAGAAGTCTTCCAGTCTCTTTCGGAGCGGATTACTTCTGTAGTGCCGTCTTCGTAGGTAATTCTCAGGTCCATGCAAAAAGCGGGGCGGTTGCGCCACGGTGCGCGGTCAAAGTCCCAGACTGCTTTTGACTGATGGTTGTACCAGCCATTCCCCAGCAGTACGCCAATCGCGTTTTTACCTTTCTGAAGTTGGTTGGTCACATCATAAGTCACATAGAAATTCCGTCTGTCGAAACGGGTATACAGCGGGTCTAGCCGATGGTTTCCGATTTTCTCTCCGTTGATGTATAATTCGTATAAACCGGCGACGGCGATGTACGCTCTGGCGGATTTGACTTTCTTTTGGGTGTCGAATGTTTTTCTGAAGTAGGGGGCGGGCTTATAGTTGATGTCTCTGTTGTCGCCAATCCATGCGCCCTGCCAGTTCTCCATTCCCATCATTCCGGTTTCGAAGCTGTTGATGTCCGAAGAAGCCTTTTTGCCGTCCTTATCCCATACATTCACTTTCCAGTAATATTTGGTAAAGGGTTGAAGATTCTTTTCCGGATAGGTGACAAGGATTTGATCCGATTCTTTTTTCCCCGAGTTCCATATTTCCCCGTTTTCGTTGTTTGCTTTCAGTGAGTCTGTGCTGACTATTATCTGATAGGCAGTCTGCCGGGCTCCTTGTCGGGCATCGTCCAGCATCCACGACAATCTGGGATTGGCATTGTCGATACCCAGCGGATTGATCAGGTGGTCGCAATGAAGGTTCACGGGCTTGCATTCTTCTTGCTTTTGTGCAAGGGTGGGTTGCAGTGTACAACATGCAAGTGCAGTCGCTAAATATATTTTTTTCATTCTGTCTATTTGTTTTCCTTTTTAACCACAAACTGATATGTACCGGACTGTAGTTCTAATACTGCCTTTCCATTCATGAAAGTAACCGAAGAAACTCCTTCCGCTTTCACGGCAGCTTTTCCGCTTTCTTCTACTACATAGTCGAGAGTAGGCAATAGTAAGTGAAGAGTGGCGGTGGTGTTGGCAGGTATTGTCACTTGGTAAGAAACTGTTCCGTCATTTTCTTTTTTCCAGCTGCTCTTGATATCTCCATAACAGGAAGGGAACGAAGCATTTACCCAGTCAATCCGTTCCTGACCGGCGGCAACTTCCGGACGGTTGTCCGGAATCGGCTGTAATACGATGTGCTTGAATCCCGGACGTGTTTCGTCGATATCTATACCGCCCATTGTGCGGTACATCCATTCGGAGACTGCTCCATACGAGTAATGATTGAACGAGTTCATCGATACGGGGCCAAAACCTTTCTCTTTGGTATACGAATCCCAGCGTTCCCAGATAGTGGTTGCTCCCTGGTCTATGCTATATAGCCAGGAAGGGTTGTTCCGTTGCAGCAATAGATCGTAAGCCGTATTTGATTCTCCGAACTGGCTTAATGTCTGATTCAGGATGGCTGTACCCACGAATCCTGTGCTCAGGCGGTTACCGTTGCCGGCAATCTTGCGGACCAGTGTTTCCACTCCTTTCTTCCGTGCTTCTTCTGTCGGGAATAAATCCAGTTTCAAGGCAAGCAGATAGGCCGTCTGGCTCTTTTGTTTCAAATCTCCGTCTGCATCGACGTAGCGTGTCTGGAATTCTTTCTTGATTTCCTGTGCCAGCTTTCTGTAAACCTTTGCTTTGGAGGCGTAGGCATCACAGTCGTCCGTTTTCAATGCTTCCGAAATTTTGGCCATCAATTGTGCCGTATATGCGTAGTAGCATACACTGACATAGCGGCGTTCGGTATCTTCGTACGATAGCCAGTCGCCATAATTTGTTCCGGCACCGTTATAGTTATAACCGTCTCCTTTTTGATGAGACAGGAACTCCATGTATTTCTCCATAGATGCATAATTGTCCTGCAATATCTTTTTGTTGTCGTACATCAGATAGATAGTCCAGGGAACGATGATACCGGCATCAGCCCAGGCTGCCTGTCCGTAGCCTACCCATGAGTGTGGAGCTACATCCGGATAGGCGCCGTCACTTCGCTGACCGTCACGCATATCTCTCATCCATTTTTCGAAGAAGGCGGATACATTCGCATTATAAGAAGCGGCACGGCAGAACACTTGCGTGTCTCCGGTCCAGCCCAGACGTTCGTCTCTTTGCGGGCAGTCGGTAGGGATGCTCAGATAGTTGCCTCTTTGTCCCCACATGACATTGCTGTATAACTGATTGATTGACCGGCTGCTGGTGACAAACGAAGCTCCCTCTTCGGTAGCGGAACCGACCACTTCCCCTATCAGGGAAAGTACCTCGATGTCTTCACTTGCCGTTATCTCACAATACTGAAAACCGAAGAAGGTCATGGACGGATGGAATGATTCGCCTTCCTTGCTTCCTTTCAGGATATACTTCAATGTTGCTTTTGCACTTCTGAGGTTGGCGGTATATATACTTCCGGCAGGACCGTCGTCTCCGCGCGATTTATCTCCCGTGTCGTTCAGCATCTCGCCGAAACGGAGTTTCATCTCCGTTCCCGATGCACCTTTTACTTTGAACCGAACCCAGCCGACCATGTTCTGACCTAAGTTGTAGACGGCCGTTTCACCTTTCTTTAGCCGGATAGGAGCCGGTTTGTCCGTAACACTCACTACATTGATTTTACCGTCTTTTTCACCTTGGTAAACGGTAGTGGACAAAGGGATACGGTTCAGATGCGGACGCACCTGAACGGTGGGGCCGGCAAAGGCGATTAACTCTCCTTTGAAGTGAGGGTTGACAGCCGTCTTGTTCCAGTTGGCGGTATTATATCCGGGCTTCGTCCATGCACTTTCTTTGCGGGCGTCATAGGTTTCTCCGTGGTAGATGTCTCCCATTCGTATGGCACCGTCCATGGATGACAGCCAGGAAAGGTCCGTTACTACCGTTTCCAAAGTGCCGTCCGTATATTTCAGTAAAATCTTTGCGATGAATCCTACTTCGTTGGCGCCATACTCTCCATGAGCGACATCACTGTTCCACCAGCCGGAGGATACCTGGGCGCCGACTGCGTTTTCTCCTTTCCGGAGCAAATCGGTGATGTCATACGTCTGATAGTGGGCTGTTTTGCTGAAATCCGTCCATTCCGGCTTCAATTCGTCATAGCGTATGCTGCCGTCTTCCATCTTGTTTCCTACCCGTTGTCCGTTGATAAACAAATCATAGACGCCCAGAGCCGAACTGTAGATGCGGGCGGATGCTATCTTCTTTTTTGCCTTGAATTCTTTGCGGAACATGGGTACTCTGCTCATAGAAGCCTGCAATACCCGATAATCGCCGGAGGCGGAAACCATATTCAGTTTACGATTACCTCCCACAGTTACGATTTCTCCTTCTTCAAAGGTGGACTGAGGTTTTTCGAAATCCTCTTTCAGAACAACTTTGGCTTCTTCCTTGTCGCCTTTCTGTTCGTACTCTGTCAGTACGATATTGTCAAACATGGCCGTTTCGTTGGTGTTATTTCCTCTGAATGCCCGGAAGCCGATATATCCATTTGATAGTTTGGAATCGGTGTCGGTATAGGTATCCACCAGTACCTTGTCAATATAAGTCTTGACCACTCCATCTTTTGCTTCGATTGCCAGATGGTGTTCTTTATTCAGCAAGTCGGATTTGGTAAAGAATTTGCCGATCGGAGTATCCGAACTTTGCAAGCGTCCTCCGTCATAAATATGTCTTCTGATCAAAGGTTCTTTTTCATTGTCCAGCGTATTGACAGACCACATGAACACGTTGGAAGCATCGCGTGCGCCGAAAAGAACGGATGCGTTGCCGGAAGTCAGTGTGACATCCATTTCCAGCAGCATTCGTGCCTTTGTCTGTTTCTTGTCTTCCGGATTGATTTTGGAATTCTTGTTTATTTGAGTCGCCTTGATCCATTGCGCTCCCGACCATCCGTCGGACAGCAGTCCTGTTTCGAAGAAAGCCTTTTCCGTCGAAGTCTCTTCTCCGGTTTTGTTGTTCCATACGGTTACTTTCCAATAATAGCGGGTGGAAGGGGTGAGAGCCGGTCCTGCATAACAGATGTGCAATGATTCGTCGGATGCCACCTTTCCGGAAGTCCAGACCGGATTTAGACAGGCTGCATCGGTCGCTACCGTGATTTGATAGGCTGTTTGTCTGACTCCTCTTTCCGCTGACGCTAGTTGCCAGCTGAATCGGGGAGCTGTTATGTCCAGCCCGATAGGATTGGTCAGATATTCAACCTGTAGTTTTTTGATTGCTGCATTCGTGGGTAGCAGAAAAAGAATAGATAAAAGTAACAAAGTAGTTCGTGCCATTAGTTTAAAGTATTAATAGTTTGTTATGATGGGGGATACTTGCAAATATAGTGCTTATTGTCCTGCATAGACATAAGAATTTTGACACTAATACTTAAAAATATGACCGTCCCCTTGAAATAATAAATGCCTATACTTGTTGTAGTACAGGCATTTATCGTTTTATGTGAATTCCGGTGCCTTATCCTTTAAAGCAGGGGTTATCTTAAAGCTTCCACTTCTTCGGGTGTCAGCGGAATTTTCTTGCCGAGTCGGCGGGCACCTGTCTCCGTGATGAGATAATCTTCTTCGTTGCGGATACCGCCGAAGTCTTTGTAAGTTTCCACTTTGTCGTAATTGATAAAATCGGTGAACTTCTTTTCTGCTCTCCACATATCAATCAGTTCGGGGATGAAGTAAATGCCCGGTTCTACGGTATGTACGAATCCCGGTTCCAGTGGAATGGCGAGGCGTTGCGACTTGCGTCCGAACTGCGTGCTCTTCGGCTGACCGTTGTATCCTACCCATATCTCACCCAGATTTTCCATATCGTGAACATCCAGTCCCATCATGTGTCCTAATCCGTGCGGATAGAACAGGGCATGCGCGCCTTCGCGGACAGCATCTTCCGTATTTCCTTTCATTAGTCCTAGAGTTTTCATTCCGTCTACCATGACACGGGCGGACAGTTCGTATACATCCATATAAGGAATGCCCGGACGAAGCGCCTTGACAGATTCCAGATGCATCGCATTCTGAATTTCGTAAACTTCGCGCTGGCGAGTTGTAAATTTCTTATCTGCAGGAATCGTGGACGACATATCGCCTGCATAACCCGACTCGACTTCCGCGCCTGCGTCAATCAGGAACAGATCGCCCGGTTTCACTTTGTTTCCGTGATAATGGTTGTGCAGCGTCTGCCCGTTGATGGTGGCGATCGTTGCAAACGACAGTTCGCAGTTGTTGGACTCTGCCACACGGTTCATTTCCGCTACTACTTCATATTCGTACATTCCCGGACGAAGCACCTTCATGGCGGTGATGTGCATATCGGCAGTCACGTCACAGGCTTTTTCTATTTCTACGATTTCTTCCGCCGACTTGTAGTTGCGCTGAGCTATGACGGCACGGATGAAAGGTACGGAACCTTCCTGACGTGCAGGCGGTATACCCAGCCAGTCCATCAGTTTCAGTTTATGTTCGGGGCGGTAGGGAGGAAGATAATGAATTGCTTTTCCACTCTGGACGCATTTGTGCAGATAGCCGACGATATCGGTGGAAGCCATCATTTCCCTGATGCCGACACGTTCGCATTTTTCGTGTAACGTAGGCTGCGAGCCCATCCATACGATGGCATCGATGGATAATTCGTCACCGAAAATAATTTCTTTGTCTTCGTCAATATCGATGATGGCCGAAAGTCCGGCACACGAAAGACCGAAATAATAAAGAAAAGTGGAGTCCTGACGATAACGGAACGTGTTATCCTCATAATTCAGCCCGCACTCGTCATTTCCCAGAAATAACAAAACTCCGGAGCCTAAATTCTTTTTCAGCAGGGCTCTGCGCTGCATATACGTCTCTTTGGCAAACATACTGTCCTAATTTTTAAGTTCGTGCAACAAAGATAAAGAATTTTGTGTTATAGGATTAAAAATAATCCCACTAATCTGTGTAATCTCTCGTTAAAAAGTTACTTTTGTAGCGAGAAACAGTAGAAAGCAAAAACGAATATGGCACAAGGTTCCCGTCAAATACAATCGCAGGCGCAACAGCAGATACAAACGCTATCGCCACAGCAGATTCTGGTCGTGAAGTTGTTGGAGCTTCCCGCAGTCGAGCTGGAAGACCGTATCCATGCTGAACTATTGGAAAATCCGGCGCTTGAAGAAGGCAAAGAAGACGCTGCTACAGATGAATATGCCGATGGCGTCAGTCCGGAAGAAGGCATGGATAACGATGCCAATGATTATGATTCTTTAAGTGATTATCTCACCGAAGACGATATCCCCGACTATAAATTGCAGGAAAACAACCGCTCGCGGGACGAGCAGGCGGAAGATATTCCTTTCTCCGACGCCACCTCTTTTTATGAAATCCTGAAAGAACAACTCCGTGAACGTAACCTGACCGAACACCAGTGCGAACTGGTGGAATATCTGATCGGTTCGCTGGACGATGACGGACTGCTCCGCAAATCGCTGGAAAGTATCTGTGACGAACTGGCTATCTACGCCGGTATCGAATCTACGGAAGAAGAACTGGAAGAGGCTCTGTGCATCCTGCAGGATTTTGACCCGGCAGGTATCGGAGCACGCAACCTTCAGGAATGTCTGATGATACAGATTCTCCGCAAGAAGAGCGAAGAGAAGAAGCCGTCACCGATATTGAACCTGGAAGAGCGCATCATCAGTGACTGTTATGAAGAGTTTACCCGGAAGCACTGGGAGAAAATCATTAAGAAGCTGGATGTCAGAGAAGAGACTTTCAATGAGGCGATTGCCGAAATAACCAAGTTGAATCCCCGTCCGGGCGCTTCGCTCGGAGAGACGATCGGAAGAAACCTACAGCAGATTGTTCCCGATTTTCTGGTGGACACCTACGATGACGGAACGATTAACGTAAGCCTGAATAACCGCAATGTTCCCGAACTCCGGATGAGCCGCGACTTTACCGAGATGGTGGAGGAGCATACCAAAAATAAGGCGAACCAGTCCAAAGAGTCGAAAGAAGCCATGATGTTCCTGAAACAGAAGATGGATGCGGCACAAGGATTTATCGATGCGGTGAAGCAGCGGCAGAATACATTGATGACTACCATGCAGGCGATTATCGACTTGCAGCGTCCTTTCTTCCTCGAAGGCGACGAGTCATTGCTGAAACCGATGATTCTCAAAGATGTGGCAGAACGTACCGGACTGGACATCTCTACGATTTCCCGTGTCAGCAACAGCAAATACGTACAGACCAACTTCGGCATCTATCCGCTTAAATTCTTCTTCAGCGATGGCTATACGACGGAAGACGGAGAGGAAATGTCCGTACGCGAGATACGTAAGATTCTGAAAGAATGCATTGACGGAGAAGACAAAAAGAAACCGCTGACAGATGACGAACTGGCGGATATCCTGAAGGAAAAAGGCTATCCTATCGCCCGCCGTACGGTGGCGAAATACCGTCAGCAGTTGAATATACCGGTGGCAAGACTGAGAAAGTGAGTTTAAAGTATTAACTATAAAGTATTAAGTATTAGTGCTGATGGATAAAGAAAAAGAGCATATCATAGCGGATAAAACAATGTTGCGGGTGGCACG
>ENA-ORUW01002429-ORUW01002429.1-human-gut-metagenome-genome-assembly--contig:-NODE-2429-length-10466-cov-52.282105_pt1 | contig 10466 bp, 1 predicted proteins | sample MGYA00242088_ERZ509227 | MGnify/ENA primary metagenome ERZ509227 (study PRJEB26280, sample SAMEA2338816) | human gut metagenome | biome: human gut; feature: human-associated habitat; material: faeces... | reverse complement strand
GCGCCTACCTCCAAGGCATCCGCTTCCTCATCGCCCTGCTCCACACGCTCTAGAATGTGACAAAGGGACTGAGCCGATTTCATCGGTAATGAGACAAAAACTGTCATAGAAAAAGACTAAGATATCTTAAGAGACATATGCCGGGCTTGGTATTCCTTGAACGACTGCGGGCATGTGCCAGACTGCCTCGGCCCCCCGGGGAGTGCCCGGGCAGGTCGCCGTGTGACTGGGGAGGAAATTATGCAGGAGCTCAGAGAGATGACGTCTCGACTCGTGAATATTGCTACCGGGGGGGGTGTCTAAGCAGGGAACTTCCTGGTGAACATCGGCCGCGCGAGCGGTGGTCCGTCATGTCTTATGGCCGCCGTCGTGGGCTGCGCCCGGTTTCGCCATATGCGATTGTTCTGGCCCTCGCCGTCGCGCTGACGGCGAGTTTCTTCCTGCCGCTTCGTGCCGAGGCGGCGATCTCCGACCACACGGTTCCGACGACCTCGCCCTCGGGGACGACGATCAACCTGTTTGATTACTGGGTGAATCCCGATGACCATCTGTCGGTTTCCGGCAGCGGCGGCGTCAACGCAGGCCACAAGTTCCAGTTTAACGACGGCAAGGGTGATGGGCCGCTCAACCAATGGACGGGCGGCACGAGCCCGCGGCCCGGCATCGTCAACAACACGCTTTCAGACGGCTACCCGAAGCTTTCCGAAGCCTTGGGCGACGAGTCCCTCCGCTACCTGTTCGATTCCTCTGCCCAGACCGGCAAGACGTCCCATTTTGGCGTGACGGGCCTCCTCAAGGTTCAGGGCGGCTACTACGTCTATGACAGCTCCGAAAACTACGCAGCCTACAACGCTGACAAGAATGCCTTCGACATCTATGGCACCTGGGGCATTGACAAAGTGGGCGATTCGTCCCACCAGGGTCAGTTCTTCCCGTTCGACGCGGCAGACAAGGTGTTCAAAGAGGAAAACGGCCAGCTCGTCCAAACCGGCATCAAGGCAGACAACACCGGTGATTCGCGCTACAACGGCGGCAAACCCGTCAACCACCACTTCGGTCTCTCAATGTCCACGCGATTCGTGCAGCCCAAGGGCGGCCTGACGAACAATAATAATGACATGACCTTCGAGTTCGCCGGCGATGATGACGTCTGGGTGTTCATCGATGATGTCCTCGTGGGTGATATCGGCGGTATTCACAACCGCGCGAGTCTGAGCATCAACTTTCATACGGGCGACATTAAGGTAAACGACAATTACAACGGCACGCTGAAGAGCAAGTACCAGGAGGCGGGCAAGGCCGGCGACACGAGCTGGGAAGGCAACACCTTCGCCGACGACACCAACCACACCCTCAAGTTCTTCTACCTGGAGCGCGGCGCCACCGACTCCAACATGGAGCTCAAGTTCAACCTCGTGACGGTGCCCGAGTCCGACATCATAAAGTTCGACCAGGACGGCAAGTTCGTACAGAGCGCCGAGTTCGCGCTGTACAAAACAGACGAGAACTTTACAGATACGACCAATGACAAGAACGCGCTCCTCGGCTCCGGCACCACGGACGAGGCCGGCCACCTAACGCTCACGAACGACGATGACAACGGCGTCATCAACTTCGACGATCTCTACAACAAGAATCACGGTAACAAGTACTACCTCCTGAAGGAGACGCGCGTGCCGGAGGGATACCGCTCGAGTCTCACGGCGACAGGTGGCAGCATGCAGCTCGAGTACGTGCCCGCGAGCGCTGAGAACGGCGCGGGCGGCGTCATCATCAACCGCGGCGGTATGGATGCGGACAGCGTCGTGTGGAAGACTGGTGCGTTTGCCGGCGCGAAGGAGACCATCACCGCACCGGTGAACGTGTACAAGGCGGATGATGACCTGACGAAGTCCGACGAGACCGTCAACCTGAAGTCTGGCATACTGTTCGCTGTGGTGCTCAAGCGCGATAAAAGCGCAAACGCAGATATCAAAAATCAGAACAATTGGTACGCCGTGTCGGGCGACCCATCGACGGGAATGGGGTACACCCTCGCCGAGAAGCCGAGCAAGGCCGGCGCTATCGAGGCGGCGAAGAAGGACCTGCACGCCTTCACGCTCAACACGAGCGGCCAGTACCAGGTAGAGATTCAAAATCTGCCCGGTGACATCTCCAAGTACTACTACCTGCTGAGCGGTGATGCCCGCAAGGATGCCGAGTACACGGTGGCCATCTACCACACAACGGAGAGCTCCATCGCCAACGCGAAGCCCGAGAACACCGTCCACGTGTACAGCGACGGCATCGCAGACGGCACGAACTTCAAGCGGCAGTTCGCCACGCGCCTGCTCGTCACGAACATCCAGAACCGCCTGTTCGTGCAGAAGACCGATACCGAGGGTAAGCCCGTTGACGGGGCGAAGTTCGCCCTGTACACCTCCAGACAGGTGACAACAGACGCGAACGGCAAGGTCGTGCTCAAGGGCGAGCAGACCCCCTACGACACCCTGACGACGGGGTCGGTCGGCAACCCGGTCCCGCTCGAAGGTGCGGGCATATTCCCGAATACAAGCGCCGGTAACAGGCCGCTCGTGAATGGAACTTACTTCCTAAAGGAGGTCTCGGCTCCCAAGGGCTTCCTGCTTAACGATACGCTCACCAAGGTGATTGTGGACGATTACGGCGTCCATGCCGATGCTGGTACGGACGATGACGGCGTTTCGACGTTCGTGGGCCCGGGCGCGCTCATGAAGAGTCTGGGCCAGTTTGGCGCAGAGGGCGACATCGACAACACGCTCACGTGGATCAAGGGCCAGCGCCAGACGTCCGACGGGACGCTCGACGGCAACGACAACCTTTCCTGGAACAATGACGCCAAGGGCGGCGAGGATGAGGTGCACCTCAAGTACGGCGCCAACGGACGTGTCTACCAGTATGGGCCCACCGAGGAAGGCAAACCTTATCGCTTGGAGACCGAGACGGGCTGGATACGTATGGGCATCACGCAGGACGTGCCTGGTGACACTAATGCGAAGGGCGCCCGTGCCAATCTGGACGACATGAATTTGAACGCCCTGTTCACAGGTGCCACCTGCGTGCGCGTGGCGAACGAACGCGAGGCGAGCCTCGAGGTGACGAAGAAGGTTGCCCTGCCCGATGGCCTGACGGGCAATAAGGACGCGGAGTTCACCTTCAAGTTCACCGTGCCCACGACGGCGGGGAAGACGTACAAGGCCGCGGTGTTTGAGAACGCGGGGACCGCAAGCGAGAAGCAGGTCGGCAAAATGTTCGACCTCGAGAACGGCCGCGAGCAGACCATCACGGCCGACCAGACGATCCGCGTGTACGGTCTCGCCGAGGGTGACCAGTACGCGGTGCAGGAGCTGACCGATACGGACAAGATGCCGGCCGGCTTCACGCTGACCAAGCGCGAGCAGGGCGGCAACGCCCTGAGCGGCGAGGACGACAGCATCTCCGGCACGATTGCGAAGCAGAACGCCAACGGCACGTTGGCCGAAGCCAACAAGCTGGTATTCACGAATACCTACAGCGTAAAGCCGCCGGTGACGCTCACCAATGCGTTCTGGGCGCAGAAGGTGCTCCGGGGCCGTGACTGGAAGGATGGCGATAGCTTCAAGATTTACCTGCGCGCGGACAAGGGAACGCCGATGCCCGCCAGTGCCAAGGATGCGCCCGTGAGTGGTATGAAGCAGGTTGTGAAGACCGTCAAGAACGGGGACAAGTTCGACTTCGGCAATATTGAGTACGCCAAGCCCGGCACCTACACCTATCTCATTGCCGAGGCCACGCCGTCTCAAAACGACGCTAGCTGGCTGCCCGGGTTCGGGTATTCAAGCGCTTCCTACCGCGTCACGGTGACGGTGAAGGATAGCGGCGACGGCACGCTGTCGCAGCCGGCAGTCAAGATGGAGCAGACCTACACCGACGACGGCGTGAGCCATGAGGACAGCCCGATCGAGGTCGCTGACAAAATCGCCAAGATCACGAACGCCTATAACACCGATGAGGAGACCATCTCCTTCAACGTGCAGAAGACGTATGCCGACCAGTCCGGTGCAAATCCGCTTGTGAAGGATAAGTTCACGTTCCAGCTCGAGGCACTCGGCGGGATGAAGAATGATGCCGTGCCGAGTGGAGCCATCGATTTCGGCAAGCTCGCCACCTCCTACAGCGTCGGTGCCAGCAAGGTCCCCATGCCTAAGGGGTGCACGTCCACCACGACCACGGCGAAGAACGATGACGACGGTATCGCTGCGTTCCCGCAGATCACCTATACGATGGAGAGCGAGAACCTCACCTACGTGTACAAGGTGACCGAGGTCAAGGATTCCGATACATCGACGTCCAGTGGCATAGGCTACGACGATACGGTGTACTACGTGCTGGTGAAGAACCAGCAGGTTGATAACGAGTCTGGGACGGGTAAGTGCCTGTCCTCCACGGCCACGTATTGGAAGGCCGACGGCACGCAGCTGACGGACACGGGTGGATATATCCCGTTCAAGAACACCTACACGGTGACGCAGACGACGTCGGCACCGGTTACTGTGCAGAAGACGCTGGCTGGGCGTGCGTGGGAGACGAGCGATGCGTTCGACTTCACCCTGACGCCAGCGGATGATGCGACGAGGGATGCGGTTAAAAACAAGGTCGTTACCCAGAGGAAGGCTACCGACTCCGATGAGACCGGCGATCTGACGACTAAGGTTGAGATCGCAGGCGCCGGTGACGCGACGCGTTCTGCAACCTTCGGTGTGGGCGACCTGGTGTTCACCAAGTCGGGCACGTATACGTTCAATGTGAACGAGACGAAGCCGACCGACGCGGATAAGACTGGTATTGCGTATGACGGCCATACGTCCACGGTGACGTACACAGTGACCGATATCGAGAACGGCAAGCACACCGGTAAGCTGACCGCGTCGGTTGCGTACGACAACAAGCAGGCGACGACGGATGCCGACCGGCAGGTGACGGACGCCGCCGCGTTCACCAACATCTATGCGGCCTCTGGTACCTACGCGGGCATCGATGTGACCAAGACTCTGGTTGGTACCCCGCTGAAGAATGGCATGTTCCCGTTCACCATCGAGGCGATGACGTATAACGGTACGACGGCCCCGGAGCCGGCTGATACCGATAAGTCGTTCAAGAACACCGTGGGCAAGGATGACGGTGACGATACGCAGACCGCCACGATGTCCGGCAAGCTGAAGATGAACTTCACGCAGCTGAGCTACAACAAGGTGTATGTGTACAAGGTGTCTGAGGCGCATGGCGCCAACGCTGGTGGATACACGTATGACACCGAGTACCCCGGTGACGCCTACGTGCTCATTGCGGTGAAGCCGAATCCGGACAACAAAGGCCAGCTCTACACCGAGACGACCATCGCGAAGGGCCCGGGCGTGACGGCGCTTGTTGGCGGGGGCGGCAACGTTGATGCGCTGACGGCCGAGGCGATTAAGGGCCTCGATACCACGACCAACTACGTGAAGACGGTCTCGAGTCGCAATGCGAAGCCCGCTACGCCTACCGTCCCGTTCAAGAACAGTTACAAGTCAGACGCCAGCGACGAGCTGACCCCGCAGGTGACGAAGAAGATCTCCGGTGTTGAGAGCACGGAGAAGGCGTTCTCGTTCACGCTGACCGCCACGGAAGAGACACAGCAGAAGATCGCCGCCGGCGACTTGGGTGTGTCGGACGACCTGGCGGGCGACGCGCACGCGGAGTCCAAGGCCACGAAGGACAAGATTATCAAGGACAAGGGCCAGACGGTCGACTTCTCGAATATGACGTTCAACAAGGCGGGCGAGTACACGTTCACGCTCACCGAGGTGCACAACGCTGATGATGATCCCGCAGCGGACGGCGTGCAGAACGCCGGCTGGACGATGGACGCCTCCGCTTGCACCGCCACGGTGACGGTGGAGGACGTGGACGCCAAGCTGACCGTCACGGGCGTGACGGTGAAGAAGGATGGTGACGCTGAGGCCAAGCCCATCAAGGCTGAGGTCAAGGACGGCAAGGTGAACCTCGCCACCTTTACCAACAGCTATGCTGCGAAGGGTTCCGTGACCCTGGCGGCGAAGAAACGCTTTACGGGCGGTGCGCTCGCGGGGAACGACTTCTCGTTCGCTCTGTACAAGGGTGACAAGGCGGAAGGCACGCCCATTGAGACCGTCACGAACGACGAGAAGGGCAACATTACCTTCCAGCCCATCAACTACACCGAGGCAGGTGACTACGAGTACACCATCAAGGAAGTTACCGGTAACGACCAGACCATCGTCTACGACGGTCAGAAAGTGAAGGTCAAGGTCAGCGTTACCGATAACAAGAACGGCACGCTGGACGCGACCGTCACCTACGGCGGCGATAAGGCCGTGCCGACCTTCACCAACGTGAAGCCGACGACGGACGTTACCGTCGAGGCCACGAAAGTTCTCGCGGGCAAGGCGCTGACGGACGGCGCGTTCGCCTTCGGCCTGTACCAAGGCGACACGTCCACGGGTAATCCCGTCAAGATCGTCCAGAACGACAAGGAGGGCAAGATCAATCTTGCCCTCACCGGTCTGACCATCGGCGAGTACGACTACAAACTCAAGGAGGAGAACGTCGGTGCCGATCCGACTATCACCTACGACACCAAGGCGGTGAAGGTTCACGTCTCGGTGAAGGCGGAGGGCGACAAGGCGAAGGCGACCGTCACCTATGACGGCAAGAACGATGCCCCGACCTTCACTAACAAGTACCAGCCCGCCGAGACCTCGGTGGCGCTCACGGCGAAGAAGGCCTATGTGAAGCCCGACAACACGCCGGCCACGCTCAAGGGCGGCGAGTTCACCTTCGACCTGTACGAGGGCGACCTGACGGCTGAGCAGCTGAAGGGCAAGCAACCCATCCGGAGCGCCAAGAACAGCGAGGACGGCACCGTCACCTTCCCGGCCATCGACTACACCAAGGCCGGCGAGTACAAATACACCGTCGCGGAACAGGAGGGCGACCTGTCCCACGTGACCTACGACGCTACGGTGCACCATGCCGTGGTGAAGGTCATGGACAATGCCGGCAAGCTGGACGCCGCTGTTACCTACGATGGTGACAAGGCCAATGCCCCCACCTTCACGAACACCTACACCGCAAAGGGATCCGTGGAGCTGACGGCGACCAAGATCGTTGCGGTCGCGCCGGGCTTCACGCACGACACCAAGCTGAAGGGCGGCGAATACACGTTCGAGCTGAAGGACGCCGACGGCAAGGTGCTCGGCACCACGACGAACAAGGCCGATGGCACGGTGAAGTTCACGCGCAAGTTCACGCTCTCCAACCTGGGCGGCGCTGCGAGCAAGGACTTCACCTACACCATCGCGGAGAAGCCGGGCACGGAGCCGGGCATGGTCTACGACACCCATGCGCTCATCTACAAGGTGACGGTCGCGGACGATGGCACCGGCTCGCTGACGGCCACACCGCAGGTAACGAGTGGAGACAAGACCTTCACGAACACGTACCACCCGAAGGAGACCTCGGTAACGCTCAAGGCGACGAAGCGCTTCACGGGTGGCGAGCTCGCAGGGGGCGACTTCACGTTCCAGCTGCTCGACAAGGATGGCAACGTGATCCAGACCGTCCAGAATGACAAGGACGGCAAGGTCGCCTTCCAGGCAATCAGCTACGACACGCCGGGCGATCACGACTACACCATCAAGGAGGTTGCCGGCAACGACCCGACCGTCGTGTACGACACGAAGGACGTGAAGGTCCACATCAAGGTCTCCGATGAGAAGGGCGAGCTAAAGGCGACCGCCACCTACGACGGCGAGGCCGACGTTCCGACCTTCACCAACTCGAAGCCGACGACGGACGTTACCGTCGAGGCGACGAAGATCCTCACGGGCAAGGACCTGACGGCCGACGCGTTCACCTTCGGCCTGTACGACCAGGCCGGCAACGAGGTCGCCAAGGGCACCAACGACCGGGGCGGCAAGGTCGAGCTGGCCGTCAAGAACCTGAACCTGGGCGAGTACGACTACACGCTCAAGGAGGAGAAAGCCGGCCAGACCGTCGACGGCGTGGCCTACGACGCCAAGAAAGTCAAGGTCCACGTCAAGGTAGAGCAGAACCAGGGCGGCAACAACAAGACGAAGGTGACCGTCACCTATGACGGTGCCGCTACGGCTCCCACCTTCAACAACACCTACGACGCAAAGGGTTCCGTAATCCTGACGGCGACCAAGACCATCAAGGTTGCGGACGGCTTCGACCACACGACGAAGCCCGCGGACGGCGAGTTCACCTTCGACCTGAAGGACGCTGCCGGCAACGTGCTCGACACCGCGAAGAACGATGCAAACGGCAAGGTCAGCTTCACGCGCGAGTTCCAGCTCTCCGACTTGGACGGCGCCGCGAGCAAGGACTTCACCTACACCATCGTGGAGCAGCCGGGCGCGGAGCCGGGCATGGTCTATGACAGCCATCCCCTCACCTATACGGTGACGGTCACGGACGGCGGGAACGGAGCACTGAATGCGAAGGCGATCGTGACGAGCGCATCCGGCTCGGATACCTTCACCAACACCTACCAGCCGGCCGCGACCGGCCTGGCCCTCGGTGCGCAGAAGAGCTATGTGAAGAAGGACGACAACACGCCGATCGTCCCCAAGTGCGGCGAGTTCACCTTCGATGTGTACGAGGGCAACCTGACGGCTGAGCAGCTTGCCGGGGCCAAGCCCGTCCGGACCGCGACCAACGGCGCGGACGGAAGTGTTAACTTCGACGCCTTCTCCTACGCGAAGCCGGGCACGCACGAGTACACCATCGTGGAGCGGAAGGGTGATCTGGCCTACGTGACCTACGACGCCGCGGTGCACCATGCCGTGGTGACGGTTGCTGACAATGCCGGCACGCTGCAGGCGAGCGTCGCCTACGACGGCACGAATGTCACGAAGCCCAGCTTCACCAACACCTACGAGGCACAGGCGACGGACTCCGGCGCGATCGCCCTCACCAAGAGCGTTGACGTGCACGACGGCAGCTATCAGCTAAAGGCGGGAGACTTCGCCTTCGAGCTGGTGGGGTCTGACGGCTCGGTGATCCAGACCCAGAAGAACGATGCGCACGGCAAGGTTGCCTTCGACAAGCTGACCTTCGACCATGCGGGCACCTTTACCTACACGGTCCGCGAGGTGCAGCCGACGGGGGACGCGCCGGGCGTGCCGGGCGTGACCTACACCGGCAAGACGTACACCCTGACCTACGTGGTGAAGGACAACAACGACGGCAAGCTGGCGGTAGAGAGCTCCACGGCGAAGCCGAGCAAGGGCACCGAGAACGGCGTCACCCCCAACACCATGACGTTTGCGAACAGCTACCAGCCGGGCGCGACCTCCTACCAGATCTCCGGCATCAAGGTGCTTGAGAATACCGATTCGGCCACCATGCGGACGCCCGCCGATGGCGAGTTCACGTTCGCGCTGATTGACGCGGCCACCGGGCAGGAGATTGACCGGACCACGAACGCGGGTATCGCGTTTACCTTCAAGGCCATCTCGTACACTGCGACTGGTTCGCATACGTACCAGGTGAAGGAGGTTGCGGGCCAAGATGGCACCATCACTTACAGCGATGCGGTGTTGGATGTGACGGTGAGCGTGACCGACGACGGCAGCGGCCAGCTGACCGCGACGGCGAACAAGACGGCCGCGGATCTGACCTTCACCAACATCTACACGCCGACGGCAACGACGGCGACGATTACCGGAACGAAGGCTCTGACCGGCCGCGACTTGGCCGAGGGTGAGTTCTCCTTCGACCTGAAGGACGCCGACGGTAACGTGGTGCAGACGGTGCAGAACGGCGCCGACGGCACGTTTGGCTTCGCGCCGCTGCAGCTGGACAAGGTGGGGACGTACGTCTACACCGTGTCCGAGCGGGCAGGGGCGACGGCGAACGGCGTCACCTACGACACGACGGTCTTTACCGCGACGGTGACGGTGACGGAGAATGCGGAGACGCACGCGCTGGAGGCGCAGGTTGCCTACAGCAAGGGCGGCAAGGCTGCGGATGCGGTGGCATTCAGCAACAGCTACGCGCCGGCCGCGACTGAGGTGAAGCTGGGGGCCTCCAAGGTGCTGAGCGGCGAAGACCTTAAGGAAGGGCAGTTCTCCTTCAGCTGAAGGATGCCGACGGCAAGGTGCTGCAGACCGCCAAGAACGCGGCGGACGGCACGGTGGGCTTCGAGGCGATCTCGTACGACAAGCCCGGGACGTACGCCTACAGCATCTCCGAGGTGGACGACGGTCAGAAGAACGTGACGTACGACGCGGCCGAGCACCGGGTAACGGTGACGGTGACGGACGACGGTGCGGGCCATCTGGTGGCGACGGTAACCTATGACGGTGACGTGGCGCCGGTGTTCAAGAACACGTACACGCCGCCGACCACCCCGCCGGTCAACCCGC
>ENA-ORUW01002428-ORUW01002428.1-human-gut-metagenome-genome-assembly--contig:-NODE-2428-length-10471-cov-3.124232_pt1 | contig 10471 bp, 9 predicted proteins | sample MGYA00242088_ERZ509227 | MGnify/ENA primary metagenome ERZ509227 (study PRJEB26280, sample SAMEA2338816) | human gut metagenome | biome: human gut; feature: human-associated habitat; material: faeces... | reverse complement strand
AGCCGGGCACCTTCGGCGTGCTCGAGCCGATTGTGGACCGGTGTGAGAAAATGACCGATTTTTCCCGGGGCCTTTGCATTGTGCCGGGGCTTGGGTTTGACCATACCGGCTTTCGCCTAGGCTATGGGAAAGGCTACTACGACCGGTTTCTTTCCCGTTTTCAGGGAACCACGGTGGGCATCTGCTACCGCACGGGCCGCTTTCTCCATCACCTCTTGCAGCTTTTGCTTTTCCGCTTCCGCGGCCAGGGGATACCATGCTCTGCATCCCTCCAGAACCATGACCGAAAGCTGCTCAAAATCATGATCCTCTGCTATATATTCTGATACAAACTGATCAAAATCCATCATACACCTTTTTTAAAAATGGAGCTGCTGTCGTAAGAACAGCAGCTCCGAATTCATGCAGTCAGATTACTGGGAAATAACGGCTGTTACACCATCATATAATGTCTGTGCTGCTTCCTCTACTGTGTAATCGCCATAGCTTAAACCTGCCATTACATCGTAGTATACACCATCGCTGCTCTTTAACTGAGAATCCTCGAACTTCGGATCAAGGCTGTTGGATACCCATGCAAGAACCTTACCGTTAGCCTCTACTACCTGACCGTTTAATAAGCCGGCATCGTTAGCTGTCTTTAATGCGATCTGAGATACCGGAACACCTCTCTCAGAGCCAAGGATCTGTGCTGCTTCTTCGTTGTTCATTAAGAAGTTAACAAGTAATGCAGCCTCCTTCGGATGCTCGCATGTTGCGCTGATTGCCCAGCACATGGAAACCTTTGCATATCCACCCTGATACTCGCCAAGATCTGTTAAGTAGTCACCAACAACGATCTCACGGCCCTCAGCTGCACTTGCGAATTTGCTTGCAGAAGAATCCCACTCGAAGATACCTGCATAGTGTCCGTCGATCCAGTTCTGGTTCTGATCCAGAGATGCAGCACCGTCACCAGCGATTGTTGCTACAGAAGGAATCACATGAGCATCCTCAAGATCCTGGATGAACTGAAGTCCCTCTGCGATCTGGTCTGTTGTGTAGTTGATCTGTCCGTCTGTTACCCAGTCGGTTCCGTATACAGACTCAAGGTAGTATACCATGAGGATCATTCTGTCGTACTCACCTAAAGCTAACGGATAGTAATCCTCTCCGTATGCTGCGAACTTCTCACCGCAAGCCTTTAACTCCTCTAATGTGGTCGGGATCTCGCATCCGATCTCATCAAATGTTGTCTTGTCCCAGTAGAAAATTCTACCTGTCATGGAAATCGGGATACCTGCCTGGGACCCGTCAGATGCTGTACACATATCAAGATATGTGGAATCGATCTGGCTGAAATCAATTACGTTAGAGTAATCATTCAAATTAAGGAAAGCGGTTCCATCGTTGTCATACTGTGTAATCCAGTTCCAGTTGATCTGGTTTACATCCTGTGCGGTTCCTGCTGCGAATGCGGTAGCCATCTTAGCTTCCCATCCATCCCATGCAGCGTATGTAGGTTCTACGGTAATTCCCGGGTAAGCTGCCTCAAATGCCTCGATTGCCTTTAATGTTGCCTCGTGTCTGGTGTCACCACCCCACCATGACATTGTTAATGTACAATTCTCATAAGAACCATCATCGGTAGCTGCTGCCTCTGTAGCTGCCGCTGCTTCTGTTGCCGGAGTCTCCGGTGTTGTGGCTGCTGCGTCTGTGTTTGTCTCCTCAGATGTGGAACTTCCACAGGCTGCGGTAGAAAGTGCCATGGCTGCTACTAAACCGGTAGCCATTGTGCGTTTCAAGAAATCCTTTTTCATAGTTTTCTTCTCCTTTTTCTTTATTACTTGGCAATGTGCCCTTTCATCGTTTTGCACTCCGAAAGGTTTTAGTCACATTGCAATAATGTAAGTGCTTACATGTTGTATTATAGCACAGCACTCATAAAAATGCACTACTTTTTTTCATATTTTAGCTTTTTTTTGTTAGAAATGTTTTCATGGGCAAATATGTGCGGAATGTAGTCTATTGTGGCTGTTTTCCAATGTATGCCAGAATACCGCCGTCTACATATACAACGTGTCCGTTGACAAAGTTGGATGCATCGGAAGCCAGGAAAACAGCGGTTCCCTGCAGATCCTCGGCAGTACCCCATCTTGCTGCAGGAGTCTTTGCAATGATGAACTGGTCAAACGGATGTCTGGAGCCGTCCGACTGGATCTCACGGAGCGGAGCGGTCTGCGGTGTTGCAATATAACCCGGTCCGATACCATTGCACTGAATGTTGTGCTCGCCGTACTCAGACGCGATATTTCTTGTAAGCATTTTCAATCCGCCCTTTGCAGCTGCGTATGCAGATACGGTCTCACGGCCGAGCTCACTCATCATAGAGCAGATGTTGATGATCTTTCCATGACCCTTCTTAATCATTCCTGGAATGACTGCCTTGGATACAATAAACGGCGCGTTCAGGTCAACATCGATGACCTGTCTGAACTCAGAAGCCTTCATCTCAAGCATCGGGATGCGCTTGATAATTCCTGCATTGTTGACAAGAATGTCGATCGTTCCGACTTCCTTCTCGATCTGTGCCACCATGGCTTCCACCTGCTCCTCGTTTGTCACGTCGCAGACATAACCGTGTGCCTTGATGCCCTTCTCTTCATAGGAAGCAAGTCCCTTGTCCACAAGTTCCTGCCTGATGTCGTTGAATACGATTGTTGCGCCTGCCTCTGCGAATGCAGTTGCGATTGCAAAACCGATTCCGTAAGATGCACCTGTTACAAGTGCTACTTTACCCTCAAGTGAAAAATTGTCTAAAATTCCCATTTTTATGTTCTCCTTTTCTATTATTCATGTGGCATCAGCCGCAGTGGCCGAAAGCCGCATCGATTGCTTAACTACTGCTTTTCAGCTACAGTGTCACGCCCTGTTTGAAGATTGCCATATCGTGGAAGCCCGCTTCCTCGCTGCAGACTTTTCTGCCGGACGCCACGTCGATCACATAGTCGAACAGCTGCTGTCCCACTGTGTCTAACTCCGCGTCTTCCACCAGCACGCCCGCATTGAAGTCGATCCAGTTTTTCTTCTTTCCGGCCAGCGTACTGTTGCTGGAAATCTTCACGGTCGGAACCGGGGACGCAAACGGTGTTCCGCGCCCTGTCGTAAACAGTACGATATGTGCGCCGCTCGCCGCAAGTGCCGTCGCCGCCACCAGATCATTGCCCGGTGCAGACAGGAGGTTTAATCCTGAGGTTTTTACACACTCTCCATAGGAAAGCACGCCGCACACCGGTGCGCTTCCGGACTTCTGTGTACAGCCCAGTGATTTATCTTCCAGTGTCGAGATACCACCCTTCTTATTTCCAGGAGACGGATTCTCATAAATCGTCTGATGATTGTCCTTGAAATACTGCTTGAAGTCGTTGATCAGTGAGACTGTCTCATCGAACAGTTCCCTGTTGGCGCAGCGGTTCATCAGAAGCGTCTCCGCGCCAAACATTTCCGGCACTTCGGTAAGGATCGTGGTGCCGCCCTTTCCGATCAGAAGATCTGAGAATCTGCCCACCAGCGGATTGGCCGTAATTCCGGAGAATCCATCGCTGCCGCCGCACTTCATTCCGACAATCAGCTTTGAGGCACTGATCGGCTCGCGCTCAAACGCGGACGCATAATCGATGAGTTCATTCAGGAGTTTTGCTCCCTCCTCCATCTCGTCCTCACATTCCTGACAAACCAGGAATTTTACGCGATTCTCATCGTAATCGCCGATGTATTTTTTCAATTCGCCGATATTGCTGTTCTCACATCCCAGTCCGAGCACGAGAACGCCGCCCGCATTCGGATGATTTACCAGATCCGCCAGAATCGTTCTGGTGTGCTCCTGGTCGTCTCCCATCTGGGAACATCCATACGGATGCGGGAATGCGATGACTTCCTCAACGCTTCCCTTCACTCTTGCGTTGGCTGCCTTCGCCATTGCGGTTGCAATATTGTTGACACAGCCGACGGTCGGGATGATCCAGACTTCGTTGCGGACGCCAACTTTTCCATTGGCGCGGGCGAAGCCCATGAATTTGACATCCTCTGTCTTTTTCACATTCGTCTCCACCGGCTCATAAGTGTATTCCAGCAGATCGCCGAGTGCCGTCTTTAAATTATGTACATGCACCCACTGTCCCGCTGCAATGTTCTCCTTCGCATTGCCGATCCTAAAACCGTATTTGATCACCTCGGCTCCGGCCGCAATATCGCGGATTGCCATCTTGTGTCCCGCCGGGATCGTTTCCCTTGCTGTAACCTCCTGTGTTCCCGCCAGAATGGTCTCCCCGGCTGTCAGTTCCTTCAATGCCACGATAACATTATCATTTTCATTGATCTTGATAAAATCCTTCATGAATCGTCTCCTGCCTGTTTTTCACAGTGTATTATGCAAAAATCTTCTCCATTGCCTTACGCATTCCAAGTGCGCGGATCTCTTCTATATAGGAAGCAACTGCATCCTCCACTCCTGCAAGAGCGCTCAGATCCTGTCCCCAGAATGCCTCGTTGGAGAGAACTGCATGTGCATACTCTCTCGCGCCCTTAGAACTGTTGGCTGCGAAGAACTCCAATACCGCAGCGTCGTCTAAAATATTGTACTCCTGTCCGTCGCGGTGTCCGATCAGCGCCTTGTCGCGGATCTCTGTTCCTGTATAGAATGCCATCAGGGCTGCCAGCGAGAATGTCAGGTGTACCGGAAGCTTTCCTTCCTTCTCGATGTACCCCAAGAAGCTCGGCATACATCTTGCTCTCCACTTGGATACAGAGTTCAGGGAGATGGATAACAGTGCGTGCTTTACATACGGGTTGTTGAATCTTGTGATTACCGCCTCTGCGAAATCGATCAGATCCTGCTTCGGAAGTGTCAGCGTCGGAATTACTTCATCGAAAATGGTTGCTTTCATGAAGTTAAAAATCAGTTCATCCTGCATGGACTCTAATACGATGTCGTTGCCGCACAGATAGGACGCAAGTACAAAGGATGTGTGCGCTCCGTTTAAGATTCTGACCTTTCTCTGCTTATACGGCTTCTGGTTGTCTGTAAAGATCACTGGAAGTCCTGCATCCGGGAGTGGGAACTCTTTGCTGATGTCCTTTGCGCTCTCAATTACCCAGAGTGCAAACGGCTCGCCCGTTACAATTAAGTTGTCCTGGTAGCCGAACTCTTTGCACAGTTCCTCAGCCTCATCTCTCGGATATCCGGTAACGATACGATCAACCAGTGTAGAGGTAAATACACATGCATCATTCAGCCATGCAGAAAATTCTTTCTCCAGGTTCCAGAGTTTTGCAAGCTTTAATACGCACTCTTTTAAATGAATACCATTGTCATCGATGAGCTCTACCGGCAGCATCACAAGACCCTTGTCAGCCGCACCGTCAAAGTGCTTGTATCTCTCATATAAGAACTTGGTTAATTTTCCCGGATAACTCTTCGGCGGGTTCATCTCCAGGCGGTCGGTATCGTCATACACGATTCCTGCCTCTGTTGTATTAGATACGATATAACGGAGTGTATCCAGTTTTGCAAATGCCGCATACTTTTCATACTCGCCATATGCATCTACCGCATCTGCCACACTGGTCACAATACGGTTAATGCGCTTCGGTTCTCCATCTACAATTCCGCGCAGCTGTACGGTATACTGACATTCCTGCTCGTGGAAACGATCCAGGCTTCCGAACTCGATCGGCTTTACCAACACGATATCGCCATTGAATCTGCCCTGCTCGTTCGCTATATCAATCATATAATCCACAAAAGCACGAAGGAAATTTCCCTCTCCAAACTGTAATACTCTGACAGGTCTTTCAACCTTTCCTGTTTTTTCTCTGCTTAATAAGTCCATGATATCCTCCTGGTATTCTGATATATACTGCATTTTGTTGCTTTGTAAGCGTTTACACCATGTATTCTTACACCTTTTATAGGATTAGTCAATATGTAATTTTGCACAATTTAGTGATGTTATCTATATTCCATTACTTTTTTTTCATTCTTTTGGCATTTTTGTTATTTTTTCCTGTTTCTGTTGTTGCTTTCTCAATTTCAATATTGTATAATAAATGTGGTTGCAATGAAACTGCTTTCACAGCTATACTTGTTTTGTGCATTATACTATGTAACTTTACATGTAACGCCCTGGGAAGCATCTCATTTCTTCCATATTAAGGAGTTTCAAAAGGAATCACACCATGACAATTTACGACATTTCGAAGAAAGCCGGTGTTTCCATTGCCACCGTCTCCCGTGTTCTAAACGGAAGCGATAAAGTCCGGCCAGCTACCCGAAAAAAGGTAATGGATATTATAGAAAAATACGACTATACTCCGAATGCATTTGCGCGCGGCATGGGACTTCATTCCGTACAGACGATCGGTATTCTCTGTGCCGATTCCTCGGATCTTTTTCTCGCCAAGGCAGTGTATTATCTCGAGCAGGAGCTTCAGTCCAACGGCTATGAATCCCTTTTATGCTGTACCGGTTACAATCTGGACATCAAGAAGAATTACTTAAACCTCATTCTTTCCAAGAAAGTGGATGGCATTATTCTCGTTGGTTCCAACTTCATCGGTACCAATGAGGAGGAGAACCAGTACATCAAGGACGTTTCCGCACAGGTTCCCATTATGCTGCTCAACGCTTCCTTTGACTATCCGAATGTGTACAGCACACTCTGCGACGATTACACATCTATGTTCGAGGCAACCGTTTCCATGCTTGACGCGGGGATTGAGGACATTCTCTATCTGTACAATTCCAATTCCTACAGCGGCGTCAAAAAGCTGGGCGGTTTTCGCGCCGCCATGGAGGCACACTCTGTCCCGGATTACGAGAAACGGATTCTCTTCTACGAGGGAGACCCGCAGCAGATGGACGACGTCGCCAATTATCTGGAACGTCTTTCCAAAAAGAAGCTGAGTTTTCACGGCGTGATCGCATCGGAGGATCCGCTTGCCATAGGCGCCATGAAATACGCCAGACGTCAGGGACTTTGCGTACCGGAAGATTTGTCGGTAATTGGATATAATAATTCCATGCTCACCACCTGCTGTACACCGGAGCTTACCTCCGTTGACAACCGTCTTGAGACACAGACGCATCAGCTGGTGCAGACTCTGCTCGGAGTTCTCCAGGGTGAGGAAATGCCGAAGAAATCCATTTTTTCCGGCAAACTTATCAAACGAGGCACTACATTATTTTAAGGTTTTCAAATATACCAAGAACAACTTATGGAGGAAAAAAAGATGAAAACATTTATGGACAAAGACTTTTTACTGCAGACAGAGACAGCGAAAAAGCTGTACAACGATTATGCAGCAACCACACCGATTCTGGATTACCACTGCCACATCAACCCGCAGGAGATTTACGAGGACCGTCAATTTGAGAATATCACACAGGTATGGCTCGGCGGCGACCATTATAAATGGCGTTTCATGCGTTCCTGCGGCGTGGACGAGCGCTTCATTACAGGCGACGCTTCCGACAAGGAGAAATTCTTAAAGTGGGCTGAGGTACTCGGCAAAGCTATCGGCAATCCGCTCTTCCACTGGAGCCACCTGGAGTTGCAGAAATATTTCGGCTATCACGGCGTGCTCAACAAAAACACCGCCGAGGAAGTATGGGAGCTTTGCAACAAGCGCCTCGCCCAGCCGGATATGACTGTCCGCAACATCATCAAGCAGTCCAACGTCACACTGATCTGCACCACCGACGATCCGGTTGATTCACTCGAGTGGCACAAGAAGATCGCCGAGGATGCTTCCTTTGACGTAAAGGTTCTTCCTGCATGGCGCCCGGACAAGGCCATGAACATTGAGAAGCCGACCTATCCGGAATACCTGGATCAGTTATCCACTGTATCCGGCATCAAGGTTGCCTCCTTCGCAGATCTGTGCAAGGCACTTTCCAACCGCATGGATTTCTTCGCTTCCATGGGATGCTGTGTTTCCGACCACGCATTAGAGTATGTAATGTACGCTCCTGCTTCCGCAGAGGAGATCGAGAGCATCTTCGCAAAACGTCTTGCAGGAAATGATGTCACCAAGGAAGAAGAATTAAAGTTCAAGACGGCATTCATGGTCAATGTCGGCAAAGAGTATGCAAAGCGCAACTGGGTAATGCAGCTGCACTACGGCTGCAAGCGCGACAACAACACACCGATGTTCAACAAGCTCGGACCGGATACTGGATATGACTGTATCAACAACTACGCTCCTTCTTCTGAGATGGCAGATTTCTTAAATGCCTTAAATCAGAGTGACGAACTTCCGAAAACGATCATCTACAGCTTGAACCCGAACGACAACCAGGCCATCGGCACAATCCTCGGCTGCTTCCAGGATTCCACCGCAGTCGCAAAAATCCAGCAGGGTTCCGCATGGTGGTTCAACGATCACAAGACAGGCATGCAGGATCAGATGATCTCTCTCGCCAACCTTGGAAACCTTTCCGGTTTCGTTGGAATGCTGACAGACTCCAGAAGCTTCTTATCCTATACCCGTCACGATTACTTCCGCAGAATTCTCTGCAATCTGATCGGCAACTGGGTAGAGAACGGCGAGTTCCCGGCAGACTACGAGACACTTGAGGAGATCGTGAAGGGAATCTGCTACAACAATGCCGTCAACTACTTCGGATTTGACTTAAAGACCTGCTAATTGGTTTCCCATTGAAATGCCCGGTTTTCCGGGCATTTCATGCAACAATACATAGAAAGGATATTTTATCATGGAACTTAGAACAGCTGCATCTCCAAGAGATGTCAAACACTACACCACCGAACGTTTAAGAGAGGAATTTCTGATTGACGACCTGTTTTTGCCGGATGTCATCAAGCTTGTATACAGCCATATTGACCGTATCATCACAGGTTCTGCCGTTCCGGTAAAAGAGACCTTAAAGCTGACCGCCGGCGACGAACTCCGCGCACAGTATTTCTGTGAGCGCCGTGAGCTTGGCGTCATCAATATCGGCGGCGCAGGCACCATCACCATCGATGGAAAGGCTTACCACGTTGCACACAAGGAAGGCATGTATATCGGCATGGGCTCCCGCGACATTACTTTTGCAAGCGATGACGCCGCTGCACCGGCAAAATTCTATTTAAACAGTGCTCCTGCACACCGCACATGTCCAACCGTTCTCATCAAGCCGGAAGGCACACCGGAAGATGGTGTTGTCATCGTCAAGGACTGCAACAAAGTAGAACTCGGTTCCCTGGAGACAGCAAACCACAGAACGATCTGCAAATATATTCTTCCTGGTCAGGTAGAGAGCTGCCAGCTGGAAATGGGCATGACAAAACTTGAGCCGGGAAGCGTATGGAACACGATGCCGTGCCATACACACGACAGACGCATGGAGGTCTATCTGTATTTCGATATGCCAGAAGATGCCCTTGTCATGCACTACATGGGTGAGCCGACAGAGACACGCCACATTGTAATGCGCAACGAGCAGGCAGTCATCTCCCCTAGCTGGTCGATCCACTCCGGATGCGGCACCCAGGCTTACACCTTTATCTGGGGCATGGTCGGTGAGAATCAGGATTTTGACGACATGGACGATGTAGCCATGACAGATTTGTTATAAAACGGAGGTCTAAACCATTATGAAAATCGCCTTAATCAACGAAAACAGCCAGGCAGCCAAGAATGAGATGATCTGCAACACTTTAAAGTCCGTTGTAGAGCCGATGGGTCACACCGTATTCAATTACGGCATGTACTCTGCTGAGGATGAGCATCCGCTCACCTATGTCCAGAACGGTATTCTTGCCGCTGTATTATTAAATTCCGGTGCAGCCGATTTCGTCATCACAGGATGCGGTACCGGTGAGGGTGCTATGCTTGCCTGCAATTCCTTCCCGCAGGTACTCTGCGGCCATGTAGAGTCTCCTCTGGACGCTTATCTCTTCTCGCAGGTCAACGACGGCAACTGTATCGCTCTCCCGTTCGCTGAGAACTTCGGCTGGGGCGGTGAGTTAAACCTGACTTACATCTTCGAGAAATTATTCTGTGCACCGGGCGGCGGCGGCTATCCGAAAGAGCGTGTCGTGCCGGAACAGCGCAACAAGAAAATCCTCGATGAGGTGAAAAAAGTCACACACCGCGATCTCGTCTCCATCTTAAAAGAGCTTGACCGTGATCTCGTCGTCGGTGCATTGAGCGGCGAACATTTTGCCGAATATTTCTATGCAAACTGCAAGGACGACGCCATTGCTGCATGCGTAAAGGAATTGCTCGCATAAGCCGTTCCAACTAAGTAATTGCCGCAATAAGCATGGATCTCTTTGGAGTGATAAGTAATATTATATGAAACACACTTGGAGATTTTATGTGGAAATGGAGATGGAAATTCGGTTCAAAAAATGTGGAATTTCTAACCAACCGAATGTTTGCATCTTCGATGATCCGTGTCTTTCCAAGTTTGGAGCACTCCGCG
>ENA-ORUW01002417-ORUW01002417.1-human-gut-metagenome-genome-assembly--contig:-NODE-2417-length-10492-cov-3.210405_pt1 | contig 10492 bp, 10 predicted proteins | sample MGYA00242088_ERZ509227 | MGnify/ENA primary metagenome ERZ509227 (study PRJEB26280, sample SAMEA2338816) | human gut metagenome | biome: human gut; feature: human-associated habitat; material: faeces... | reverse complement strand
GAATTTGCGGCCGATGCGGGTATCGGAGCCTATGCCGCTACGCACCATATTGACATCGGCTCCCACCAGTTCGCACAGGTTGGCTATGTCGTTCATGAAGCTGATGCGGGTGGCAAGCATGGAATTGGCGGCATACTTTGTCATTTCGGCGGAAGGAATATCCATGAAGATGACGCGGAAATTGTTCAGCAAGAATGGTTTGTAGAGCTTGCTCATCAGTTCCTTTGCACGTTCGGATTCCACACCCACCACAACTCGGTCGGGACTCATGAAGTCTGCTACGGCATTCCCTTCTTTCAGGAACTCAGGGTTGGAGGCAACATCGAATTCTATCTGTATTCCCCGCTTGTCCAGTTCTTCCTGAATTGCTGTGCGCACTTTCTTGGCAGTACCCACCGGAACGGTGCTCTTGGTTACTACCAGAACGTATTTCTTCATGTTGCGCCCGATGGTACGTGCCACTTCGAGCACATAACTCAGATCTGCACTGCCGTCTTCGTCGGGTGGAGTTCCCACAGCGCTGAATATGACGTCCGCTTCGTCCAGACAACTTTCCAAAGAAGTGGTGAATTGCAAACGTCCCGCCTTTGTATTCCGGTGCACCATATCTTCCAATCCGTTCTCATAGATTGGAATAATCCCCTGGTTCAGTGCTTCTATCTTTTCACTGTTTGTATCAACGCAGATGACGTTGACACCGATTTCCGCAAAACAAGTACCGGTTACCAAACCGACATATCCTGTACCGACGATGGCTATTTTCATATCCTATTCAAAATATTCCGCATCTTTGAATGATACGGCATGTCCGTCTTTTTCCGACAATAAGAGTTGTGACTCCGCAACCGGCCAGTCAATGCCTACGGTCTCGTCATTGAAGCGGATGGATGCTTCTGCCTGAGGGGCATAGCCGTTATCCACTTTATAAGTGAAGATTGCTTCTTCGCTCAAAACCAAAAAGCCATGGGCAAAGCCGCGGGGGATGAAGAACTGCCGTTTGTTCTCTTCGCTTAACTCTACGCTGACGTACTTGCCGAATGTAGGGGAAGACTGGCGCAAGTCGACTGCAACGTCCAGCACCTTACCTTTTATGACACGTACTAATTTAGCCTGGCTATATTCGCCTTTTTGGTAATGCAGTCCGCGCAGTACGCCGAAAGACGATTTCGATTCGTTGTCCTGCACAAAATGCACATTACCGATGTTGGCACGAAATTCTCCTTCTTTAAATGCTTCCATGAAGTAGCCGCGTGCGTCATTGAACACTTTCGGTTCGATGATCCATACGCCCTCAATTTCTGTTTGTATGTAGTTCATTGCTTTAGAATGATTTATGTATCTTTAATTGAAAACCGAAATTATCTCCGTAGATCTCTCCCATGTCCAGTGCGAGAGATGCATTGAAGTTCCACCCTTTCCATCTTTCGGGAGAATAAGAGAACGAAGCGTATGCTGAAAAGTTCTCCAAAATGTCCAGTGTAGGAGCGCCGGGAGTTCCCCATGTCCTGTTGTGGCTCATTTTGGCGATATAGCTCCACTCCGGACTTATCTGTCCGCCCCAACCGACGTGCAGCGCTTTTACGCGGTTGTATTTGAAAGTCATGTTGCCGTCCTCATTGTAAATGGGCGAAGCAATCAACTGTTTGCATATATCATCATCCAATCCCCTGTTCCGAATATAATCTGCCTTTTGCCCTACAGTATCTGCCACCTTAAAAGACACAAACAAATTCGGATATCTTCCCTCCACCAATCCCTGTTTTCTCAAAACTTTAAAGTTCTCTTTGGAAATCGTTTCTTTCTTTTGAACCTTATCCAATAAAAATACTGTTTGTATATCAAGCTCTCCATTAGAATACAATAGCTGCGTATAATTTTTATCCAATATTTTCCCATAAACTGTAACTTTGACCCTGTTAGTGGTATCCAGATCGTATGTGGGCAACGGAAAGCATTTATCCCTCTGAATCTGATACATCATAGGTATTCCCATAGAATTTGTATCAATCATATACAAATTTACCATGGCATTACACAAGAACACATTGCGATAGTAAGGTGGTTTATACCCAGGTTCTAATGCCTGCTCAATTGTCTCCGGGATAAAGCCACCCTCATTGATAAAAACAAGCTTGTCCTCAAATTCTTCTACATTTATTTTTCCTCTCAACCGATAATCCTGATGTGCAATACAATTATTGAGAATCTCTTTAATCATCTCCGGCTCATATTGATCCACTTCGTCTGGAAACAAGGTTTGTTGTCCTGCTATATAACGATACTTCACATTTCGAATTCTGGAATATACCTTATCAACAGCTAACAACAGCGGCATATCAAAATGCTCATAAGTCTTTACCGAATTGTCCGCATTATAAAGCGTCCACGTTATTCTCGGAATAAAACCGTCAAAAAAATAATGAGACTCACTTTTTCCCAAAAGGAGCAAGGCTGTTCTTGTAATATTGCCCTTTATTGTAATCCCCGCCTTATTCAAAACCTCCACATCTGACAGCTTTTTCAAAATCTCCTGTGCCTTTTTACGGTCACTCTGTCGTTTTGAAAACAATTCTCTTGCCCGTTTCACAGCTTCCCCATCTAAATCATCCAGAGTAGCACCCTCCACAATTTCTTTTGACCAATCCATTCCAATCTGACTTCTAATTAAATCCACTTTATTCATTGGCAGCGGTGATACCGATTCATGCTCTCTGGCATAAGCGGCTCCTTGCCATGTAGTGGGAATTCCCCTTATTGCCGGCGGAATCTGAAATGCAATAACTCTGCACCCATTCATAGACAGCTCATAGATTTCCATAAAAGTCAATCTCTCATTTGTACCATTTACAAGTTCCCGCTTCAGATTTTGAAGCCCGCCCTGCTTTCTAAACTCTGTTCCCACAAACTCTTTACTGTCTGATATCCCAAAAATCAGCCACGCTTCCGATAAGCCACGCAAGTTTGCTTCATTACTCAAGGCAGAAAAGTATTTTCCAATATCATTGAATGAAAAATTACTTCTGGCCTCTTTGAATTCAGCCACTTCATTTTCAAAAGAATCTATCAGTACTACGATTTTTTCTTTCAGCTGTGCATCTGTGTAAATCATATTGGCACGCCCACCTTTCATCACTCTATGACTAAATTCTATGACTAAACTAGGACTTCCTAGAACTAACTTAATACTATTTTATCCTAAATTCAGTCATTACGCAATCACCAATCGCAAAAGGAGCCACTCATTCTGAATGGCTCCCTGTTTCTGCTGTCTGAAACATTTCTTCTTTTATACTTTCCTGCAATACCCTCTCTATTTTTTTTGTTTTGCTTCAAGAAATATTTTAAGTATGTAATTGGCTGCTTCTTCCACTGCATTAGGCCACTTATAAATGATTTTTAGCGCAAAATGGCAAAATTTCTGCGTAGAAAAAACACTTATGCCAAAGCTGGTATAAGCACAAGATTTCTAATAGCAAGCCCAGCGGCAATGACTTCTTTGCCGTAGGCTGTTGGAAAATATTTATAAGTTCCCTGAACTCGTTCAATGATCCCGTGAAGGCGGAGCCTCTTGAATATTCTGGACATAGCGGAGGAACTGATGTCTCCCAGATACTGGCGGATGTCTTTTCCCTGCATTCCAAAAGTCATGTATTCTCCACGGTTGATGGCTTCAAGTACTCGCAGGTCACGCTCTGCAAAGAAATTAAGCCCCCGGTAGGAACGCTCATTTTCCATAATCGGACTGGTGACTTTTGTCAGATTCCCGTTGCCTTTACTGTGGTCTTCAAACGACGAGATGAATTCCAGATACCGGTAGTTAGCCGCTTTCATAATTGTGAATAACTGGTAGAGACTATAAATGCTCTTTTTCAATGGAGCCTTTTGTTCCGTGGCGCTGCCGTCCCGGTGTTCTACCTTTCGTTTTACCCGGAAAGTCCCGATATCATTGCAGGTACTTTCTATCCGTAAGACATGGCCGAACTTATCGTACATTTTGATTGATACATCACCCATATGGTGTTTGATCCTCGTCCCGAGAATCCGCTGGTTATAGTTGGTTCCGACTTCTTTCTTACAGTTATAGGTAATACGTTGTCCAAGAAAAGTAGCAATGTTATCCGGTTTTACAGTATAGATTGCTGTCCTGACGATCTCATCATAAAGGGGTTCCAGCTCACCCGGCTGTTTGAACATGATATCCGTAGCGCACTCAATCTGCTGAATTGTCCATGTATAATTAAGCCCGAGGTTTTCCACAACAGGGCAGTATCGTTTGGCAAAGACATCCAGGACTTTATGAAGGTCTTCCGGATTGATCCTGTCCGAGAGTTTCTGGGCGGTTTCAACATCAGAGACTTCGAGGAAAGCGTTATCGTGCATGCGGAAATCAATGTTCTTCTTTTGTAGCTTACTGGCAAGAAGGTTATGCCCATTCATATAGAACTGCAAACGGAACGGCGCCCAGGTAGGGACACGCAAATAGCACAAGCCAAGTTCTTTATCAATGAAATAAAAGTAATAATGGAGACATTTGCTCTGGTCAAAATTGAGGAATGTCTTACCAGTTGTTTTATCATGCCATGGTTTATAAGTATTGCACTGTTCCATGGTGGAAAAGATGTGAATTAATCCTTCCGTCTTGCCGGTATTAGAGATGATTTCCTGGATGCGATCATCTTTACGGAAAGCGCGGAGTTTACGGATGAATTCAATTTCAATGCCATTCTCATCAGCGATTTGCTGTGCATTCTGACGGACTTGCTCAGTAAAAGGCTGTGAGAAACTTGGAAAATCAAAAATACGGATGCCGTTGGCTTTGAGATAACTGGTCATACCTTCCGCATGACTCCATCCGGGAATATATCCCTGAACGATCATGCGGTCATAACAGGTAAGAGTACCATAAATTTTGTCAGCATATTTATCCGTAAGATGGTAAGCTATTACTAGAAAGATGTTAGTAATGAGATGTTGATTTTATAGTATTTGTGTAGTTTTAGTATCTCTTATAGAAAGGTGGACTTATATATATATGAAATATTTTGAGCTAACATTAGACCGTGATACTTATAAAACCGCACCAAAACTAATTAATTGGTATAGAGTACAAGATGTACGATTAATAAAATGGGAAAGCTATCATAAACTGCAGAAAAGACAAATTTATAATATAGAGCCATCGTCGGAAACCATTTTTACAGATATTGTATCATTTCCATTTTTATTGGTTTCAACAATGGTAAAAGATGTTATAGAAATGTATGGAGATGAGGTCATTTTTAGGGAAATTATTTTAATGGATTCTCAAAATGAGATAGAGCAGGTATATTATCTTCCAGTCATGCGTGAAAATTTGGAAACAGAACTATCTTACATGATGAATAATGATAATATGGATTATCATAAGAATTCACCACAGTGGATTGCCAAAAAAAACATCTTTTGGGTATCACAAAAGGGAGAGAGACATACTATTATTAGTTTAGATTTGGCAGAAAGTTTATTGCATAGAGGCGCGATTGGTTTACAATTAAAAGAAGTCAGATTGATTACAAAAGATAATGTATGAGAAGGAGAGGCTAGCTACCAATGAACCAATTAAGTGAAATGGAGACTTATATAACTCCCATATGGAGTGAGCGATTTGCCGAAGATCAAAGTAAAATTTATAATTATTTTCATACGCATCAAACAGAAATTGTTTTTGATTTTTGCAGTTATGCTGTGAAAAGGATTCTACCAGATGTGTGTTATCTTCAATCGATGGAAACTCAAAGTGAAATAGCTTTTCTCGTAATTCATTTTTTAAAGAGTAGTCTTTTGAATAAAAGTTACGATTATGAGATTAAATTGTATAATGAATCATTATATCTAGATGAAAATGATGTGGCTGGGTATTGGTATCCTGAATTTTTATACCAATTTGCGGATGATGAAGAAGTATTTCTAAAAAAAGAACTTCAAAGAAAATTTATTATAATTAAATCATATGAGATTGAGATACTAAGGAGAAAGTTATTTTCGCAATATTGGGGCACGGCGAAACAGTATTTCAAAATACTTACGAATTGTTTATGCGAAAGACCAGAGTTTAAACAAGTAAAAACAAATGGCAAATTACGAGTTCTGTATGGAGAACATATGGGGAAATTAGAAGAGTTGGAACCTGGAGGTGATTTGTAATGGGGAAGACCTATTTTAATTTAGTAGATGAACTTAATTTTAGCGGAAATGAGATAAAGATAAAGGGATGTTCGGTGCAACCATTAGAGAAACAGGTGACAAGCGGCAGTGCAACCTTTAGAACTGATTTGAGTCATATTTATCAATCTGTGCTCGCTTCACAACCACAGATGTGTTCAACGGAACCGGTGCATGGAGTATCGCCGGAAGTATACTTGAGTGTTATGAATAGTTCGCCTCAGGTTGCCAGAATCAGTATTGAGGGGAATGAAAAAGATGGGTATGTTGCAAAAACCAACACGAGTTTAAATAAAGTATCAATGAGAGATGCGAGCGCAACTTCTGCAAAAGTGGAAGATACGGAGGCAATTGTGGTTTCCGGTTTACAGGCTAAGGGCAACTTTAAATATCAATTCATAGAAACTGCATTACATGATATTGATGTATTGATTGAAGCCGGGACAAGTCCTACAGACATTACCTGGATTGTATATTGGCATGATGATGTGTATCGGCATTATGATAGAATACATTTTCAAGAGACAGCTAATAAGTTGGGTATTAAAATGCAAAAAATAGAAAGTAAAAAACAATTTATTAATTACATAAATTGCAAGAATAAAAATGGAGGTGGAACAGCAAGAAATAATATCAAGATTAGTTATATGTCAGTTTTTGGACACGGGCAAACTCCGATATTTACAGGTGGAAATGAGACCCAGTTATCGTTTGGACTTGGCTTGAACCTATCAGAGGTTGAGTTGGAGCAAACTATAAACTTTTTACAATCTGATATAGAACAACTCAAAACGGAGGCTTTTGCTACAAATCCAATCACTTATTTTTTTACTTGTAATACTGGCACCGCAGGTAGAGACCAGTTGCGATTTGCACAATTATGGGCAAACAAAACAAAAGGGGAGACATGGGCTTTTACAAATGCAAGATCAAACTATATTTTTATGAATTCCACTATGGATGAAATCGGTATAGCTTTCAATTTCCCTGGTGATAAGATTGATGTTGCTGTATCTGATGTTATCAATGGATTGAGAGATGAGGGCGCTTCGATAAGCACAGAAGTCTTAACGAAAATTTTTGGGGAACAGAATCGTGAAACAGTTAAATATGTATCTGAACATTTTATTTTTTATCCAGTTTCAGAAGAATGGAGATTAAAGAAAGCAAGAGCTGATGATCGAGAAAGGGTAGATAGCCAAGGAAATAAGTACGGATATGCAGATAAAGGTTCCTTGCAATATCCATTGGTAAATAATATTGGAGATGATATGGATATTATCTTGGGGACTTTAGGACAATCTCGCGGATTCATAAAATTCACGCCTGAATAAGGAATGGATAATGGTTTTTCAATATTGTCTTCAGTGAGAGGGTAACGATATTAGGAGACAAGTTAAAATGAAAAAAATTAAAAAAAATAAACTACTTTGTATAGGATTTATAGTATTCATCATTATTATAGCTTTCCTTATAAAGAAAGTGAATAAGCCTTGTAACGTTGTTTTGCCAGCTTTAGACAGAGCCTATGCAGAAGGAATGGTTAAAGAAAATGAATGTTATATTGTGCGTGTTGCAAATCCTTATGAGTTTGGAACGGGTGGATGGTATTACATGGATGGGCAGGAGAAAAAGAAAATGTATTTGACGGGGCGGAATCCTGCACATGAATTATCATATGTATTTGTGGATTCAGATTATAACAGTTTTTTAGTCAAAGGTAAGATGGAGGAAGAATTATCACAATATGATAAATGTCCCATTTTATATGTAGAAAGCTGGTACATTATAGCACCAATAAAAAGAAAATATGGACCTAAGCAATATCGTAAGGAACAGAGGTTATTTTATCCTAAGGATTTTATAGATACTTATGACTTAGAGCAAGGTGACTATGTTCCATTAGATAATCAAGATAATTAATATTAGCAAATCAAACTGAGGAGAAGAGAATGAGAGCAGATAGAATTGAAATAGAACCATTTTGTGAACTTGTTGTCATCGATTACAAAGGCTTGAGTGCAGTGAATGAACATGGTGAAGTAAAAGTAACTGGTGATATTCCAATTGAGAAGATGCATGAATATATGAGTCAAGCAAAAGACATTACACTGGTAAAAATTATAGCAGTAGAAATGAATGGAAACCGTCATATACTCATATATGGATATCTGGTAGAGTGCAGTATTAAGAAAGAAGGAGATGTAGCGGTTATGGATATTCTGGTAAAGACTGGAACATACCAGATGGACCGCTCAAAACATATCCGTACATTCCAAAACGAAGATATTACGTTCTCTGAAGTGTTGAATCATTGTAATGAGTCTTATATTAATAGCGATGTAATCTTAATAAGTGGAAAAGGACAGCAAATACCAGAGTTTATTGTTCAATATCAGGAGAGCGACTGGAAATTTGTAAAAAGACTTGCATCATATTTGAATACAGTAGTGGTGCCGGATATGAAGACTGGAGGTGTTAAATATTTCTTTGGATACCCTCGTTTTGAAAAAAGAAAAATGTCACAAATTACGTCTTATCAAATCAGCAGGGATTTGGAGGAATATGAATACAAAAAAGAGCATGGGATATCAATATCGGAAAAAGAATGTAGCTATTATATCGTTTCAAGCAGAGAAATCTATGAAATTGGAAACCGGATTGAGTTTATGGAAAAAGAACTTATTATAGAACGGATTGAAACGGAGATGAGAGGTGGTGAGTTATTTCATACCTATTATATGAAGCCAGAACAGGGGTTATGTGTGTGGCGTGAATATAATAGCCAAATGATTGGTGCAGGATTGCTTGGTACAGTCAAAGAAGTAAAAGGTGATAAGGTAAAAGTCAGGCTTGAACTTGACGAAAATAAAAGATATGCTGGTTACAAATGGTTTGCTTTTTCAACCGTATACTCATCTCCAGATGGTACAGGATGGTATTGTATGCCAGAACCTGGCGATACCATACGGCTGTGTTTTCCGTCGGAACAGCCGCTGGATGGTTATGTAAGTAGTGCTGTTCACGAATATAGTAAAGAACGTAATAATCCAGAAATAAAGTTTTTAAAAAACCGTTATGGAAAAGAAATATATATGGCTCCAGATCGTATTATGCTCACGAACAATGAGGGAACATCGATTGAAATATCTGATCGAAAAGGAATTATCATGAAGAGCGCAGGATCCATCGCACTTCACGCAAACGGTAAGGTTTCATTTATGAGTAAGCAATCTAGTGTTCAATTACAAGCAGCGACCCGGATTCGGTTAAAACAAAACGATTCGGTTGTCAATATTAAGGATGATATTACGTTTGAAGGAATGCATATAAAACTTCATTAGGGGGGAATACACATGAAAGAATGGACAATAAACGAGTCACTCCAAATAAGTACAACCATTCCAATGGATCATGTGACCCGCTTTCAGATTCAGTGGGGGATCAATGCTCATGCAAAAATGCAGTTTTACTATTAAGCGAAATGGATAATAATGGTTTTCCTCCGAACAATCCATATTATAAGAAACCTGATGATTTAGGGTAGCAGTAGAGCGTTGTTAAACAGAGCAACAGGTAAGGAGATTTTGGTGAAAAAAATCTTGAGTATTTTGTTAAGCGTTTTGCTCCCCAATATTTTTGTTCAATTATATTGGGATAGATGGTCAAATATTTCAATGATAGGTGCAAGCATTTTTTTATATATTATTACAATAATTGGGTTAGTGTTATTTTACAAGTTTCGACCATGTAGTCTGTGGATTTTGCCTTTTGGGTTTGCATTGCCTGTACCTATTTGTTATGTCAAAGATATGATGAATGATTCGGAATGGCTCACTTACATGGAGACCGCTCTAACCACCGTATACTACTCCATACCATTTATCATAATATCGGTTTCCATAGCAATAATCTTAACTATTCGCAAATATAAACTTAAACGCGGGTGTAGTAACGTAATGGATTGCAACGGTCCTTATCCGGGGAATCAAGATTACAGGAAGTAAAGGCGGTGATATAAGAAAAAAATCTCAAATATTTTTGAATGGTATCTTACTACTGCTCTTTTATACACAGGATATATAGGCAGGAAACATGAACTTTACAGGGATATCGTCCAAAACATAGAGATTCTTACTGAACAAGAAGTGGAGAGTGTTTTTAAACTATCTGAAGTCACTATATTTTATTGAGCGCTTACTTAACAATACTCTTTTAGGGCATATCTGTCACTGCTTTTTAAATAAAAAGATTAATTGAAAAAGAAGAAGCACCATAGCCTGGTCAGGCC
>ENA-ORUW01002416-ORUW01002416.1-human-gut-metagenome-genome-assembly--contig:-NODE-2416-length-10496-cov-17.235993_pt1 | contig 10496 bp, 13 predicted proteins | sample MGYA00242088_ERZ509227 | MGnify/ENA primary metagenome ERZ509227 (study PRJEB26280, sample SAMEA2338816) | human gut metagenome | biome: human gut; feature: human-associated habitat; material: faeces... | reverse complement strand
TGCTCTTCCGATCTGAGCAGGATTTTTTATATGCAATCGATTTTATCGGACAGCAATAAAAAAGAGTAGAGCCGTTGAACGAAAAATTGTGGGTCGGTTTCGTGATTTTTGTATCTGTCAGACTGTATAAATCGCTGCGATTTTCATACATTTGCAGAAATAGATATAAAATTATGAAACATTTAGTCTGTGGTTGGATAGGGGTAATTTGCTTGCTGTTTTTGTCAGTAGCCTGTTCCCGGAAGGAGATGGACTATACTATAGCCGTGTCACAGTGTAGCGAGGATGATTGGCGTGCCCAGATGAATAAAGAAATTCTTCGGGAAGGTTTGTTCTACCCGGGGGTAAATATTGAAGTTTATCAGGCTCATGATGATAATACCCATCAGATTAAGGATATAGAATCTTTGATTGAAAGAAAAGTCGATTTGCTGATTGTGGCTCCGAATGAAGCTGAAGCTATTACTCCGGTGATTGAGAAGGCATACGATGCCGGAATTCCTGTCATCCTGATTGATCGGAAAATCAATTCTAAAAAATATACAGCCTATGTGGGTGCCGATAACTACGAAATTGGTCGTAGGGCGGGGGAGTATATTGCAGACCGTTTAAAAGGAAAGGGACGAGTGATAGAAATTACCGGGCTAAGAGGTTCAACTCCGGCAGTAGAACGTCATCGAGGAATGATGGAAGCTTTGAAAGCTACTCCGGGAGTGCAAGTGGTGGCTTCTGCTGAAGCCGGGTGGTTCCGGCAGAAAGCTGGGGAGGTTATGGATACGTTACTGGATGCTCATCCACAAGTAGACCTTGTTTTTGCACAGAATGACCGGATGGCTATCGGGGCGTATGAGAAAGCACGCCAGAAGAATCGTGCCGGACAGATTGCTTTTGTAGGAGTTGATGCGGTAGCTGCTGGAGTAGAAAGTGTGGCGGAAGGCAAACTGGATGCCACCTTCATTTATCCCACAGGCGGAGATAAGGTGATTCAGGTGGCCATGGCTATATTACAAGGTGAACCCTATCAGAGAGAGAATATTCTTTCTACGGCATTGGTGAACCGTGCCAATGCCCGTGTGATGCAGATGCAGATGAAGCATATTTTGACGCTGGACCAAAAAATTGAGCTTTTAAATCATCAGCTGGATGATTATTTCCTTCGTTACTCCGCACAGAAAATGTTCTTATATGCTTGTGTGGTGATATTGGTGTTGGTTGGATTCTTGTTCTTTTTCCTGGTGCGTGCCTTTTGGGTAAAGAACCGGATGAATACGGAATTGTCCAGTCAGAAGCAACAATTAGAGCAGCAGCGTGACCAGTTGCAGGAACAACGTGATCAGCTGATTGTATTGTCTCGTCAGTTGGAGGAGGCTACACATGCCAAGTTGGCCTTCTTTACCAGCGTGTCGCATGATTTCCGTACGCCGTTGACCTTGATTGCAGACCCAATCAATCAGTTGCTTGAAGAAAAGCATTTGGGTGAGAGAGAGAAGAATATGCTGGAGATAGTGCGGAAGAATGTGGCCGTTTTATTGAGGTTGATCACTCAGATTCTGGATTTCCAAAAATATGAACATGGTAAACTGGCTTTGCGGCTTTCTGAGTTTAATGCGCTGGAATGTATAAAGGATTGGACAGAGGCATTTCATACCTTGGCATTCCGGAAGCATATTCAATTTGCGGTGAAGGCGGAAGGAGATGCGGCGCAGTATGTGATGGTGGCCGATGCGGAAAAAATAGAACGCATTACCTACAATTTATTGTCCAATGCCTTTAAGTTTACTCCGGAAAAAGGTGAGATAAAAGTTGCGCTTTCACGGATAGAGAAAGATAATCAACCGTATTTATGTATGGAAGTCAGTGATACGGGTATTGGTATGTCGGAAGAACATGTACATCATGTGTTTGAACGTTTTTATCAAATAGATGTGCAGCATACAGGCTCAGGCCTGGGATTGGCTCTGGTAGAGGCTTTTGTGCAGTTGCATAAGGGTACGGTACAGGTGGAAAGTGAAAAAGGAAAAGGTACATGTTTCCGGGTTGTACTTCCGATGAAGCAGGAAGGCGAAGTGAAGGAGGTTATAGAGAAAAATGAATCCTTGAAAAACTTGCAGGAAGGGGCTGTGCTGGATGCTGGACAGGAGACTTTGCATCAGTGGGTTGAAAACGTGGAGGTGGACGGAACAGCAGACAAAGAAGTGGTGCTGGTTATTGATGACAATCAGGATGTGCGTGACTACGTGAAGATGTTGCTGCAAGATAAATATACTGTAATTGAGGCAGTTAACGGGCAGGAAGGCATAAGACAAGCTATGAAATATGTGCCGGATGTAGTGGTATGTGATGTCATGATGCCTGTTATGGACGGTATAGAATGTTGTAAGCGGCTGAAAAGCGAGTTGCAGACGTCTCACATTCCGGTATTGATGCTGACGGCATACGCTATGGATGAACAGCGGATTCAGGGATATGATTCGGGGGCAGACTCGTATCTGACGAAGCCTTTCAATGCCAAACTCCTGCTGGCGCGAATTCGCAACCTGATAGACAATCGGAAGCGGTTGAAGTCGTTCACAGAAGATGCCACAGCTGTAGGCGGAAAACAGCAGCTAGGCGAAGTGGACAAGGGATTTGTGGAAAAACTGAAATCCTTGATAGAAGAAAAGATGGGTAATTCAGATTTGAGTGTAGAAGACTTGGGTGCTGAATTGGGATTGGGGCGTGTGCAGTTATATCGTAAAACAAAATCCTTGACCGGATATGCTCCGAATGAATTGTTGCGTATTGCCCGGTTGAAAAAGGCTGCCTCTTTGCTGGCATCTTCTGAAAAGACGGTGGCCGAAATTACATACGAAGTGGGATTCAGTTCCCCGTCTTACTTCACCCGGTGTTATAAAGACTATTTTGGAGAAAGCCCCAGCGAATTCCTGAAAAGACGGGATGGGAAGAATTGAGAAGGAAAAGATTCTTTCTAAAAGAAATAATTGTATATTTGGGCACTTTTTTGAATAGCTGGTTATGAAACGTATTTTGATATTGATATTCGTGTTATGTGTATATGGTGCTGCTGGGCGTGCGCAAGATTTGAAAACGCTTTTTGTAGCATTGCCAGATTCATTGTCTCCGCTTTTGACAGAGGTTAATCGGGCTGATTTTGGGGACTTTCTGGAAAGCGGGATGAAGGCAGAGGTGAAGAACCGTTTTGGAAATATGTCGGAAATGACTAAATTGACCTCAGATTATTTATTCCTGAAAACGACTTCTGCCAGTACTTTGGAACTGAAATTGCTTCCGTTGAATGACTCCGTGAAAGTGATTTGTGCAGTTTCTACTTATTCGGCTCCAGCGGCTGACAGCCATATTGCTTTTTATGATATGAAGTGGCATGAATTGCCGATTTCTGATTTTTTACAGCTTCCGCAGGAGGATGAGTTTTATTTGAAACCGGCTTCGGCAGAACAGGCTGATTCTTTGAAAAATCTGCGTGCTTATGCAGATATGTATTTATGGAAGGCTGAGCTGTCGGTTGATAAACCTATATTGAGCTTTACTTATACTACCCCAGACTATTTGGATAAGGAAACCGCAAAAAATTTAAAACCGTATCTGAAATCCCACCCTGTTTGTCTGGAGTGGAAAGAGGGAAAATTTGTATCTCAGGAAAATTTGAATACCTCGTTAAAGTAATTCTATTTAATTCTTTGTATTGCTGAAGGTTATGTTGTATAACATCTATTCTGCTCTTTGCGTATAAAAATACATAAAAAATCGTTAACCGCTCAGACGGATATACCGAATTTTTTTTATCTTTGGAACGCTGTTTGTAAAACGACAAGCATATCTGCGTAATTATGAAGGCAGGAATGCATTCTAAAAATGATTTGTTTTAAACCAGTAATGGTATTCTGAATAAGGGTCGGGCTGGAAAAATAGAAAATAACGAAGTCCATCCGACGGATACTAGCTGAAAAATATAAGGTATAATGATTTTAAAGTGTATTAGAACAGTAGCAATGGCGGCTCTGGCCATGGTCAGCATCAATGTTTCAGGACAGGATCTTCTGGCTCGTCAGGCGCCGATTGACAGAAAATTAAAAGCTGTGGATTCATTAGCCCTGATTCGCCAGATCAAAGCAGAACAGGCAGTATATCCCGCTTACAGTCTTTATCCAAACTGGAACAATGATCGCGTTCATGCTTACGGCGGTAATGTACAGGTTCCAGATAGTTTCCGAATCGATTTGACAGGCTTTTGCATGCCGACCACTCATACAGTCATCACTTCTAAATGCGGTCCGCGCTGGCGGCGTATGCATAACGGATTGGATATAAAGGTTTATATTGGTGATACTATCCGTGCTGCTTTCGACGGGCGTGTGCGCATGGTGAAATATGAACGTAGAGGGTACGGAAAATATGTAGTAATCCGTCATGACAATGGATTGGAAACCATTTACGGACACTTGTCTAAACAGATTGTGGCAGAAGATGAGTATGTAAAGGCGGGTGATCCGATTGGCTTGGGAGGAAATACCGGGCGTTCTACTGGTTCTCACCTTCATTTTGAAACTCGTTTCTTGGGCGAAGTGATAAATCCGGAATTTATGTTTGATTTTCCGAATCAAGATATTGTGTCAGACAGCTATTTGTTTGTACGTGGTGCCAACCGTTATGCATATCAGCGTACCCGTGCATTGGCAGCTGTTAAATCAGGAAAATCCGGAGCAGCCGAAGCAGAAAAATCGGCTATCCGTTATCATAAAATCCGTAAGGGCGATACATTGGGACGTATCTCTCGCTTGTATCACGTATCCATTGACCGCTTGTGCCAGATTAATGGTATAAAACGTACTACGACGTTGCGTATCGGACAAGTTTTAAGATGTTCTTGATAAGAAAAACAAATTTGCTGAAATAAAAAAGGATGCCATTTCATATAGTTCTGTCGGGACTGTATGAAATGGCATTTTTATCTCCCTTATTTTTTGTGTGCTCTCTGAAAAAACAGTAACTTTGCCACATATTCGAGCATAAAAGATGGAAGAAACCAAGAAACAATTTGAACATGTAATTGCGGTATGCCGTGATTTGTTTGCTAAAAAGTTGCATGATTACGGAGCTGCCTGGCGCATTATGCGACCATCTTCTGTGACAGACCAGATTTTTATTAAGGCAAACCGTATCCGGAGTATTGAAGTGAAAGGTGTGTCCTTGATAGATGAAGGCATTCGTCCGGAGTTTATTGCAATTGTCAATTATGGTATTATCGGGCTTATTCAGCTGGAACTGGGCTATGCCGAGAAGGAAGATATCACAGAGGAACGTGCGCTGGAATTATATGATGCGTATGCAGATAAGGCCCTGAAGTTGATGTTGGCTAAGAATCATGATTATGATGAGGCCTGGCGTAGCATGCGTATCACTTCTTATACAGATTTGATTTTGATGAAGATCTATCGAACCAAACAGATAGAATCTTTGAAGGGAGATACGTTGGTGTCAGAAGGCGTGGATGCCAATTATATGGATATGATTAATTATGCCGTTTTTGGATTGATTAAGCTGGAGTTTGGAGAATAAGTTTCTACATAAAGCAGTTGTGGTCTGGAGCAACGTTTGCCGTTTTTTGTTGGCTGTCGTTTTTCTGTTCTCCGGATTTGTCAAGGCCAATGACCCTTTGGGCACGGTCTATAAGGTACAGGATTACCTGGAAGCATGGGGACTGCAGAGCCTGAGTGCGGGATATGTGCCTTATCTGGCAGCTATGCTCTGTGCCTTGCTTGAGTTTATTCTTGGCATTTATCTGTTCTTTGGGATTCGTCGGAGGGTAGCGCCTTTATTGGTGTTGCTGGTCATGTCTTTCATGACCCCGCTGACACTATGGCTGGCCATTGCCAATCCTATTTCTGACTGTGGTTGTTTTGGCGATGCGGTAGTACTAACCAACTGGGAAACTTTCTTCAAAAACGTAGTGTTGCTTATTGCGGCTATTTCCGTGTTTAAATGGAGGCAGTATATATTCAATCTGGTGACGACAAAGGTGGATTGGCTGATTTCGCTTTACAGCATTTTGTTTATTATCTTCTTCATGCTGTTCTGCCTGCGTTATCTACCTGTATTTGATTTTCGTCCATATCACGTGGGGGCAGATATCGTGAAAGGTATGACGATTCCTGAAGGTGAGAAGCCTACCGTGTATGAAACGCTTTTTATTTATTCGAAAGATGGAAAAGAGCAAGAATTTACGATTGATAATTTCCCGACAGATACCACGTGGACTTTTGTCGATTCAAAGACTCGGGTGAAGGAGAAGGGCTATGAACCTCCTATTCACGACTTCTCGATTACTTCACTGGAAACGGGAGAGGATTTGACTGATGACATACTCCATAGTGAGCAGTACACCTTTTTGCTTGTGGCACCATGGTTGAAGCAGGCAGACGATAGTGGTATGGATCTGATCAATGAAGTGTATGATTACAGCGTGGAACACGGTTACCGTTTTCTTTGTCTGACGGCCTCCTCGGAACAGGATATTACAGATTGGCAGGAAAATACAGGGGCAGAATATCCGTTTGCATTGATGGATGAGATTACGCTGAAAACGATGATTCGTTCTAACCCGGGATTGATATTGCTGAAAAAAGGAGTCGTGCTGCGTAAATGGAGTGTTTCCAATCTGCCTGATGAATACCAGTTGAATGCACCGCTGGAGAAACTTCCATTCAGTACATGGAACCCGAAAACTAGTGTACACAAAGTGGTAGAAGTGACCGGCTGGTTTTTGGGACCTTTGCTGTTGCTGACCGTGGTCGACCTGATATGGTTGCGCATAAAAAGCCGCAAAAAGAAAAAAGAGAAAGAGAATAAAAAAGAAACATTATAACTAACCCTTTAAAATTTAAACAAAATGAGAAAAAACATTGTAGCAGGTAACTGGAAGATGAACAAGAACCTGCAGGAAGGTATTGCATTGGCAAAAGAATTGAACGAAGCATTGACAGCAGACAAACCAAACTGCGATGTAATCATCTGTACTCCTTTCATTCACTTGGCTTCTGTAACTCCTTTGGTAGACAGCTCTATCATTGGTGTAGGTGCTGAAAACTGCGCTGACAAGGTATCTGGTGCTTATACTGGTGAAGTTTCTGCAGAAATGGTTGCATCTACAGGTGCTCAGTATGTAATCTTGGGTCACTCTGAACGTCGTGCTTACTATCACGAAACAGTTGAAATCCTGGAAGAAAAAGTTAAATTGGCTTTGGCTAACAACTTGAAACCTATCTTCTGTATCGGTGAAGTATTGGAAGAACGTGAAGCTAACAAACAGAATGAAGTAGTAGAAGCTCAGTTGGCTTCTGTATTCTCTTTGTCTGCTGAAGATTTCGGTAAAGTAATCTTGGCTTACGAACCGGTTTGGGCTATCGGTACAGGTAAGACTGCTACTCCGGAACAGGCTCAGGAAATCCACGCTCACATCCGTTCTTTGGTTGCTGCTAAATACGGTAAGGAAGTAGCTGAAAATACTTCTATCCTGTACGGTGGAAGCTGCAAGCCTTCTAACGCAAAAGAATTGTTCGCTAATCCTGATGTAGACGGTGGTCTGATTGGTGGTGCTGCTTTGAAAGTTGCAGACTTCAAGGGTATCATCGACGCTTTTAAATAATTCTTTTTTGAATTAGTCAGGAGCGACTTATGAGCACAGAGATGATGTGAGGACGTAGTGCCGTCGTATGGTCTCTGTGCTCAATTGACTTTTGTTTTCTATGTCTATCTAAAAATCCGCTTATGCTGAAATATCTTTTATTTGTAGTTTCTGTTTTGTGTGTCGGCGGGGCTTATGCCCAGCAGAACATTATCGAAAGCCTGCAGACCCGTCGGGCAGGAGAAGGTGTAGTGACTATCCACCAGGATGCACAGATTACCTCCTTGATAGGGAAGCGTTATGTGCGTTCTACCAGTTCGGAGCCGGTAAAGACATTAAAAGCTCGTGGATTTCGCGTACAGGTATACGCTGGGAATAATTCCCGTCAGGCGCGTAGTGAAGCGAATAGGGTAGCAACGAAAGTGAAAGAAGAATTTCCGGAACTTCCGGTTTATACTTATTTTCAGCCTCCTCGCTGGCTGTGCCGGGTAGGAGACTTTAAAAGTATTGAAGAAGCACATGTAACCATGCGTAAATTGAAAGCTACAGGAGTTTTTAAGGAAGTGTCTATTGTGCGTGAACAGATTAATATACCTATAGAATAATGATGACAGATACAAATTCGATAAACTGGCCGCCAAAATGCACGAAAACGAATAGTTATTGGCTCAAACTGTCGTATAATTCCAAAACAATGTTCAAAATAAACTTCCGGCTTCAAGATTGCCCGCAATTTAGGGGAGAATTTCACCTTACTCCCTTCCAACAATTCTATTTCTTTCACCCGTTCCAGTGCGCAAGTCATGGCGCGCTCCTTGCCTCTAACTTCGCCTATCACATACCATCGTTGTTTGAACAGGCGAACAAAAGCGGGCAACAGAATGATTTCTTTCTCATCCTGATAATGTGATTTATACACTATCCTAAGCAGTCGCTTCCCGTCGATAGCCTCCATCACATCCTGTAAAAGATTGGCAGCCGGTGGTGCAGGTTCTATCATCACTTCCTCCCGTTGATTCACACGTTCAGCAAGACTCGATACACGAAAAGCAACTGCTGCAACTCGTCATTTTTAAAACCATCCGGTCGAATAATTTTATATAAATTCCCGTCACGTTTATCACATTTGATGTCTACGTACATCAATGATTCCGCTTCCCGCCGGTAACGGTTGAAAGTCCGCTCCGCCAACGGGTCTCCATCCTCATTAGCCGATGCATTCAACCATTTTTTCTGTATCTCAGGCAAAGTTAGCGGCTGGATACTCAAGGTATCAATCAACCACAAACAAAATTTATATTTGAATATCATTGTTCATCCTCCTTACCGAAAAGAAAGTCACATATCGAATTACTCAACATTCTACTGACCTTCACTATTATTTTTATAAATACAATTAAATAAACCAAGAGAATCACATTGGTATGCCACTGCAATTCAAATATACTGGGTGCATCAGGATCAAGCAATACCGCAATAAAAAATGCACTTCCAAACATGAAAGTTGATAAGCCACTTGTTATCAATAAGAACACAATAGTTGTTAGACAGCCTCTCATAGTCCTTATCTTATTTAATAATGAAATAAACAAGTTTACCCAGAACCCACGAGGTAAAAAGTAAAGCTATCAACCCCACTATGACGCACAAAGTTACTGCCAGAAAGTTAGTAATATGCCATGCCTCACGTATTTCTCCTGCCACAATGAGAAGAAACATAATTACGAACGGCGAAGGCAACAGGCAAAGTATGATAGACCCCCACTCGGCTACACCTTTCTTTGTCATCACTTTCCCTCCTTTCTTTTTCGTTCTTCTTCTCTCCTATCCTCTTCTGCCAGTTCTTCTTTACTTTCCCTGACACCTTCCCAAAAACTTTTGGAAAGCAATAACCATCCAAGGATATAGCCAATGACAGCAAGAATCCATTCGTTCCATCCGAAAGCAGTGGCAAAAGCCGCACCAACAATAGCTCCGATGCCTCCGTTAATGAGGCTCTTAATCAAACCTTTAATTGTCTCCATAACTAAACGATTTTAATGTTTATATTCCGTTTGTTTTATGGAGGCAAAGTTAGGGGGAGGTTCGGCCAAGGGCAGTCGGCATCTCACTTATTTTTCAAAATCTTATTATCTATTGTTTCTAGCAAATATCTATTCATCCATTTCTCCTTTTCAGCTCTCAACTCATTAACCGTCTGTCGCAATTCAGTAACCAACAAGCCCAATCGTCGACCCTCCCCTTCCTTTTTCCAAACTCTCCTTTCTTCCGAAGTCATTAAATCCTTCTTACGCAACTCGCTCACCAAGCGTTTGTTTTCTCTCTGTAACCAATCTATTTTTTCCATCAGTTCTTCTATATTACGTTGCTGTCGATGTAAACAGACTTTGTCTGGAATATAGGGACTCAAATTGTTATCATCCGTCACATAATCCATCATCCATGTCACTCCACGCATGAATGCATCCATTTCTTTCTGTGAAGGGTCGAATTCCTTTATGTAATCTTGGAGAAGGTGTTCTCTCGCTTTAGATAAATCGTTCATTTAAATATGTTATTGATTCATTTCACTTAACATTTTTGAAACATATCCATCATGGCGAAACCACTTATGAGCCCAGTTAGGCACCATAAATATATATCCTGAACCATCCTCATGAGGAGCACAATCCAATTGATTTCCTATAGCAAGTCCGGCTTCCTCCTTGGATATTCCGCAGCAACGTCCCAGCTCCTCACGCAGCAAGTCATAGGTGACAGCCCGTATCATAGCGGCTGTAACTCGATGTTCCTTTACCGCTTGAGCTGTTTTGGGATTCTTCAGCAATATCTGTTTCATTTCTGATGCAGATGG
>ENA-ORUW01002415-ORUW01002415.1-human-gut-metagenome-genome-assembly--contig:-NODE-2415-length-10497-cov-3.316319_pt1 | contig 10497 bp, 7 predicted proteins | sample MGYA00242088_ERZ509227 | MGnify/ENA primary metagenome ERZ509227 (study PRJEB26280, sample SAMEA2338816) | human gut metagenome | biome: human gut; feature: human-associated habitat; material: faeces... | reverse complement strand
CTTCGAGTGTCGCGGCGGCCGCGTCGCACAGCCCGACGATGAAGTCAAGGGTTTGCTGCACGGTGGAGCGGGGGCGCACGTCGACCGTGGTGAGCGTCGATTCGACCAGCGGCACGCCGCCGTAGCGCTTGAGCATCTCCACGTAGCGGAAAGCCACCAGCACCTGCATTTCGGCCTTGACGATGGCTTTGTCGCGGTCGGACATGTCGGCGACCTTGTCGATGTTCTCGTACACGAGCCACGCCTTGCGGATGTAGGCGTAGTTGTTGGGGAAATAGTCGTCGGTATAACCGGCGCCGTTATTCTCGTTGTTGGCCAGCATACCCGCCACGACCTGCTTGTCCATGTATCCCCATGTCAGGCGGCAAAGGTCTTCGCCGCCCATGATGGCTTCGGTCGTCTCGTAGGGCATGATCGGGGAGTTGTTCCACACCAGTACGGGCAATCCCGAGGAGAGGATCGTGGCGTAGGCCTCGGCGATCGCCCCCTCGGCGTTCTTGGCCGTGCTGAAGACCTCGTCCTGATCCATGCCCGTCACTTCGGGCTTCTCGATGAACCAGTCCTGGCAGGACGTAAGGCCGGCCGCCAGCAACAGGCCGAGAAGCGTATAAATGGTCTTTTTCATAAGGCTGCGACTTAAAATTGGATGTTGAAACCGAAGTTATACACGCGCGTGAGCGGATAGATGATGCCTTCGGACGTACTGCCGTCCTGCACCAGCTCGGGGTCGATGCCGTCGACCAGGTCTTTGCCGCCCCAGGTACAGAGGTTGTTGGCATTGACGAATACGCGGATCGAGCCGATATGCGCCTTGCGCATCCAGCGGGCGTTCCGGAACGTATAGGCCACCTCGACGTTCTTGAGCTTGATATGGTCGGTCGAACGGAACCAGAAGGCATTGTTCTGGTTGTTCTGGCTGTTGGCCATGTTCACGGACATGCGCGGGAAGGTGATCTGCTTGCCGGCGGCATGGCGTTCGGGCGTCCAGCGGCCGTTCATATAGCTCAGCGGCGTACCGTTTCCCTGGGCGAAGGGCGTGATGAGGTAGCCGTTCATGTTGAACGTCCCCTGCGCCGAACCGGTAAGGAGCGCGGATATTTCGAACCCCTTGTAGCCGAAGCTCAGGTTACTGCTGAACGCGAAGCGCGGGACGTTCGAGAAGCCCGTCGGGGTGATGTCCTTGTCGTCGATGATGCCGTCGCCGTTGACGTCGACGATACGCAGGTCGCCGCCCTGGACACGGTTGCCGTCGATGGCATTGTAGGGATGGTTGGCGACCTCCTCGGGCGTATTGTAAAAGCCTTCGTTGTAATAGGCCTTGTACTGTCCGTAGGCGAAGCCCGTTTCGTTCATCCAGGCGTACATGTAGGAGGGTTCGGCCTTGTAGTCGATCTTGTTGACGGCATAGGAGACCTGTCCGCCCACTTCATACCAGAAATCCGTGCCGACGTTGTCGCGCCACGAGACCTGTATCTCGTAACCCCGGTTGCTCATGCGCCCCACGTTCACGGGCGGCAGGGCGCTGCCGCTCAGGCCGATGATGCCCGGCGTGACCCCCAGTTTGGTGAGGATGTTGTTGCGCTTCTCCTCGAACAGGTCGACCGTGACCGAAAGCCGGTCGCGGAACATGCGCACCTCGGCGGCGATGTTGTACGACTCCTTCTTCTCCCACGTGACGTCGGGGTTGCCCGTCGACTGTTCGTATTTGCCGGGGAAAGCCGGGTTATTGACCGAACCGTTCGACGAGCCGAAGAAATACCCGTCGAGCGGGGAACCGTTCCAGGGGCCGTAGCTGTGGCTGCCCCAGGTGCCGGGCAGGAAAAGGAAGCGGTCGCCGCCGATCTCGCTGTTGCCGGTCTGCCCGTACGAGGCGCGGAACTTGAGCCACGTGAGGATGTCGTTCTTCGGGAAGTAGGGTTCGTTCGACACGACCCAGCCTACCGAAACGGCCGGGAAAAACCCGAACCGCTTGCCGGGCGCGAAGTTCTCGGAACCGTTGTAACCCATGTTGAATTCGGCCAGGTAACGCTGGTCGTAACCGTAGGTGACACGCCCCACCACACCGTAATAGCCGCGGGGGACGTTATACTTCAGCCCGGGCGAGGTGTAGCGTTCGCCGGTGACGAGCGCCATGGCCGTGACGGCGTGCTTGCCGAAATCGCGGCTGAAGTCGATGCCGGCCTCGACATAGACCTTGCGGTTTTTGCCCCAGCCGGTCTCCTCGTAGGATTTGGCATTGTGTTCGCCGCCGTAATAGAGCAGCTCGGCCGGATCGGCGGGGTTGCGCGTGATCGAATAGACGGGCAGGTTGGGGGTGACGCGCAGCGTCTTGGTAAAATAATGGTCATACGACAACGCCCCGCGTACGGAAAGCCCTTCGACGAGGTAATCCATCCGGTGGCGGATGCGGATCGAGGTATTCAGGCTGCTCTGGTTGATGCGCGCCTGTGCCTTTTCGAGCATGTAGGCGATCGGGGATTTGCCCCATGCGCCCTTGTTGCTGTCCATGATCGTACCGCCGGCATAATCGGTGATGATGCGGCCGTCGGAGACGCCCGGCGCCGAGAAGGGCGGGGCTTCGTAGATGTTGAGCATCAGGTCGCGGTAACGGCCCCACATGTCCACGCTGCTGTTGCGGTCGGTGATGATCTTCGTCTCGCGCACCTGCCCCGAGAGCGAAACATTGATCTCGGTGAGCGGGATGATGTTGAAATCGAAGTTGGTGCGGAAATTATATTTGTGGCTGCCCGAGTTAGAGGCCGCATCGCTGAACCCGAAGTCGTTGGTGAGGCTCTTCTGGTTGGAATACCCCACCGAGGTGAAGAAGGCCACCTTTTCGGTACCGCCGGAGATATTGACGCTGTACTGCTGCTGGGGCGACACCCCGGCGTCGAAAATCCGCTTCATGTAGTCCGTACTGCCGTAATAGATGGCGGGGCTGTCGAGCAGCGCCTGTTTCTGTTCGGGCGAAAGGTGTCCCATCGCCTCGACCTCGGAGGGCGTATAGTCGCGGTTATGCCGGAATTTCCACAGTTCGTCCTGCGAAAAGACCTTGATGTCATCGGGCTTGCCGTCGTTGGCGAACGCCTCGTTGCGCAGCACGGCATAGTCGTAGGAATTGACCAGGCTGGGCAGGGTCGTCGGGGAGGTGAAGCCGACATTGGCCGTGAACGAGATTTTCAGGTTGCCTTCGCGGCCGCGCTTGGTCGTCACAATGATGACGCCGTTGGCACCGCGCACGCCGTACACGGCGGTCGCCGAAGCGTCCTTGAGCACGTTGACGTTCTCCACATCGTTCGGGTCGAGCATGTTGAAGGCCGTCATGTCACGCACGATGCCGTCGATGACGATCAGCGGATTCTGGTCGCCGGCATACGTCCCCACGCCGCGCACGCGGATCGTGGACTCCTCAAAGCCGGCCTCTCCGGTCTTCTGGACGGCGGCCATACCGGCGATACGCCCTACGAGGGCATTGGAAATATTGGTCACGGGGGAGCGCATCAGCTCCTTGCCCGACAGCTGCCCGATGGCGCCGGTGACGGTCTCCTTCTTCTGGGTGCCGAAGCCGACCACCACCACATCGTCGATGCTCTGGACATTCTCCTCGAGCACGATGCGGATATCGGTCTGGGTTCCTACGGGCACCTCCCGGGTGGTATAGCCGATAAATGAAACTGTCAACGTCGCATCCTTGGCCGCCATGACCGTGAAACGCCCGTCGAGGTCGGTCACGGAGCCAGTCTGGGTTCCCCTGACGACCACTCCGGCCCCGACGACCGGCATGCCCTGCTGGTCGACGACCGTCCCGGAGACCCTGGCAGGGGAGACGTCCTGCGCACCGGCGCCGAAAGCGACCGGCAGGACGAGCAGCAGAGCCAGCCCGATCTTCGCGAATCTGCGCAGGAGCCCCGGCACATTCAAATAATGGTTCATTTTCATAGGTATTTAGGTTGTAGTTGGTTGATTGCGTCCCGCGGGGAGAATCGCCGCCGCGGGACAGGCCCGCACTGAGGTTCACCGAGAGGGCCGGATCACAAAATCGAAAAGGTCGGAGCGTCTTTTTCTTTCATAGGCTGATAGGTTTGGTTATGCTTCAGGATTTTCGTTACAACAAATTTAGGAAGACGGAACAGGGATATAAAGAACGGATTTATCATTTATTTGTCCGTTTTCATCATCCACCCTCCTGCGCTTCAATATTCGATCCGGACGACCACCGAGCGCGTGAAGTCCGGAAGCGATACGTCGGCACGGCGGGACGCGCGCACCCACTCGTCCCGCCAGGGGTCGTAGATCCGCACTTTCTTCACCCTGCGCCCGCCGAGCAGCGGTGTGAAGTCGACCTGCAGGCCGGACAGTCGCTGTGCCGGAATGCGTTCGGAGAGCTCGTGCCGCCACGTGCTCACCGTATCGCGACACCAGGCAAGCAGCGTGTGTTCGCCCCGCAGCACATAGACCCGCAGCCCTGCCGTATCGCGGCGCACGGGTTCGAACCCTTCGCGGAGGGGGTCGACACCTTCGACGGCACGCGCGAAGCGCCCCATCTGGAACCAGGTATGCTGCTTGTCGATATGGTGATCCCAATGCCAGAGGTGCCCCGGCCCGGCGGCCCCGCTGAAAAAGGGGGCGAAGAGCACGTCGTGGAGCACGGAGCCCATCGTATCTACCTTATATATAGGATGGGGGCCGGTATGCACGGGTTTCACGGCGCCCGACTCGGCCAGCAGCATCGGTTTGCGGAGGCCGTATCCGCGCAGCACGGCGATGGCATCGGAGGCCATGCTGTCGACCGGAGCGCCGCACACGGCCAGTTCGGCACCCTCGTCGATATAGCGGTGCACCTGCGCCACCTCGTTCGAAGGCAGGCGGTTGATGAATTCATAAATCGGGAAGCTCGACTCCCGGTCGAGCGAGCCGAGGCTCTGCATCACCAGGTTTTTCGGGAAGATCTCCTTCACGCGCGGCAGCATACGGACATTCCACGCGCGCAGGTGTTCCTCGGGCGTCTCCACGGCGTTCATTTCGTTCCACAGCTCCCAGCCGAAAACGGCAGGATGGTCGCCGTAACGCTCGCGGAAGATGCACACGCGGCGCAGGAACTCCTCCTCACCACGCTGCGAAGTGATATAATCGTCGGCATCGGCAAACGGGCCGCCGTTCGAGGTATGGTACGAGGCTTTGGTGTCCCACTTGTTCACGCCCGGCCGGATATGGCGGAAACTCTCGATGCAGAACTTGATCTTGATGCCGTACCGGTCGGCGAGCTCCAGCAGGCGGTCGATGCGTACGAGCTTGGCGCTGTCCACCTCGCCGTAGCGGGTTTCGATCTCGAAGAGGCCCGTGTTGAGCCACACGCGGCCGAAATTGGCGCCGTGGCGGTGCATCTCCCCGAGGTAATGTTCCATGTCGGCAACCGACCCCATCGCGGCGATGTTGCATCCCACGGGGATATACGGCTGCCCGTCCGAAAGGCAGAAATAACGCGGATCCCGGGCGCTTACCTGGACGAAAGAGCGCCTGAAGGAGCGCCCGGGGCGCTTGGCCCACGCCTCCGCTACCGACACGAAGGCAAGGAGGCAGGTCAAAAGGATGAGTCGTTTCATAGGTCGTAGTCTTTAGGTTTGAGCGACAGGATAAAAGTAGGGAATTCCCCGCGCACGGAATATAACCGGTTCCGCAGATGCTAACACATTTTCGTCGGAACGGCGCAAGAGAGGCGAAAGGCCGGTTTTCTGTTATTTTTTGATAAATCCGTGCAAATCCGGCGGGTGGAGTATTCCTATATTTGTTTCATCGAAAACTCACCTTATCCGAACTATGAAACGACTTACGGCAATCCTCCTGTGCACGCTTGCATACGGCGCCGCAACAGCCGCCGACGGGTGGGACGCCCCGGCCCCGTAGTGATCCAACCGGAACGAAGAGCCTCTGATACTAAATAAACTTCACTTTCAGTTATATCAGGAGGAGAAAAAGGAATTTTTTTTATACTCATAACCTCATACAAGTTTATAATTATTATTAATCATTCAATCAAAATCGTAAAAAACTTTTTTGAATTTATCATAAATATGATCAAATGTTAGATTATCTGCAATATATTTTTTCGCTTGCTTACCTATTTTTTCTCTTAGAGAACGATCATCCATTAATTTTATAATAGTATCAGCCATTTTTTGAAAATCAGTTCGGATAAAGATATGTTCTCCATCAACAATCCCCTCCAGTCCTTCTGCTCCAATTTCAGTTGTCACAACACAGCAACCGATTGACATCGCTTCAATAATTTTATTTTGTACTCCAGCTCCAGAATACATCGGAACAACCACAACAGAAGCTTTCTTCAAATAAAACTTAGGATCATCGACAAACCCCGTAATAATAACATGCTCAGATGCAAGTCGACAAACAGAGGCAGATGGTCGAGAGCCTACAATATAAAAACGAACGGATGAATCCAAAAGCAAAATAAGAGGTAGCACATATCGAACAAAAGTCGTTACAGCAACTATATTTGGTTCATAAAACATAGATCCTACAAAAACAATATTTCGAGAATCATTAGGAATAATAAGTTGATCGTCAAAATCAACACTATTACCGATTACCTCAATATGTTTATTTGAAATTTCTAGATCTGCATGCCTCAAAATAAACTGACGATCGACATCGGATATAATAATAAATTTATCAAAAGATTTTAAAACTTTATTCTCATAACTAATTAATCGATTTGCCTCGAATTTATAAACCAGCCTCCATATCCAATTCGCTTTTAAAGAAGCTCCAATATAGTTCATTGAAATAGCATCAACATAATCAATTATCTTATTACACTTACTTCCATCAACGTACGGAACGGTTCTAATATTATTACAAAAAACATAATCATACAAAGATAAATGTTCCTGTATATAACTCATCATCCTCGGAGAATAAAAATAACTACATTGTAATGGTCTAGATTTAAAAAAGCCCAATAATGCGCGTAATACACATTTCCACTTGGGCTCTAAGAATTCACTTATTTGTCGACAAAAACAACGCAATTCGGTTAGATCCGCAAATGTTTTATAAGGATTACAAGTATATACCAAATCAACTTCAAATATTTGTGACAACATCCGAATCATTTGAGATGTACGAATAGAAGCTCCGTCTTGAACTGGAAATGGACGTTTAGAACTAATTACAAGAATACGTTTACGAGAATCCATGACACAAATAATTTGCTCACAATTTAATCATTAGGCAATTGAAACTTTACAATAAAATGCCTCTCTCTTTTTTCCACTGGAGGCAATTGCATATAATCATGATAAAGATTGGTCAAATACCGATCATAGTCAGCAGGTATATAAACGATTTCTCCTTCAAATAAAGCCTCTTTTGGAGGAAAATATACAGAAGCATCAAATATTTCTCCGTTATAATATTTTCTACCAGTAGGAATACCTAGAGGATTCCCTCTCTTTGAAGAAGCCACAAAACGATCAAACCAATAAACCCATTTCGCATGTGGAATAATACCAAAGATAGATCCCAGCATTTTCTTAATTTGGAATCTTCTCTTTAACGATGAATCTAGAGATACAAATTCTGACAAAGACTCGCTTGGATATTGCGCATATAAAACCATGATGGATACAAACTGGATTACATTGGCGATAAAACCTTTTATAGCTTGTGCGATTTTATACTTAGGCACTGAATCTAAAGCAAACACATCAATATATAATCCTTTGGGGAAGGGTGAATTCTCATTAAAAAGCTCTATATTAAAGGAGTTCTTTCTATATATCTTCAAGAACACAGTTTTTGCATCAGTGTCTCTATTAGGATAGTCAAACTCATATTTATCACCTAACCTCCCCTCCTTACACAATCGAATCAATCTTTCATAATCATCACGTCTCATCATTACGTCTAAATCATCATCCCAAGGTATAAAACCTTTATGTCGGACTGCTCCCAAACAACTTCCACCACTGAGCATTAATGTCAAGCCTTCTTTTTCACATAATTTCGCTACATCCCTGTATATATCCAACAAAGCTCGCTTCATGGCAGAAGACTCCGAAGATGTCATCTCATGTAAATAATTCGTTTTATGAGCTAACTCATTCATCAATTCACTATCAGATTTCATCTTTACGGTCTTTTTTTAACATCCACCACTTCTCCGGTCAGGGAAGAAAATATAGTATTCACCGACACAGACGCAACAACACTTGATTTCAACAAGGTATCCTCCGGTTCTATGCCAAAATTTCTCTCCCGCATAGGGGTCTTAGTCCGTTCCGGATTAATACAATTGATACGAATACCACTATCCTGCCACTCTTCACTCAACGCTTGTACAAAATTCACGATAGCGGCTTTAGAAGATGAATACAAGCTATATAATTGACGCCCCCTCGTATAAGAACTGGAAGTAAACAGCAGCAACGCCCCTTTGCTCATTTTTAAATACGGATAAGATTCCCTTGCTACAATAACAGCTCCAAGATAATTCACATGAATACTTTTACAAATCTCCTCATATGTCATTGTAGCCAATGGCTCCCGATTCAAGACTCCAGCCGTATTGACAACCGCATCTATACGTCCTTCCTTATCCATGACAGTTCTCAAAGCATCAGCCACTAGAGCAGGATCGGAGACATCCACTCCATTCTCTGAACGGCTGAAAGAATAGATATGCGCCCCGTACTGGCGACAAATATGGATAATATCAAGCCCAATCCCATAGCTTCCGCCAAAAACAACGATAACCGATGAAGGCAAAGCGGCTATAGTCTTAGGAGTTACCGTTTCATTCTGTTGAGCGATTGATTTTAGCTGAAACAACTTATCCAATAAAAACAGATCTTCTTTGTAAGTCAATTTCATATTAAACTGTTCACCCTTGACTACATACACGAATTCTTCCGGAAGATATCTGTAAACAACTCCACAATCATCTGTCGTTTGAAAATCAAGATCTTTCAATGCTAATTCATAAGCCCGCTTTATCGTAGAACGTTTAAAAGCTTGCGGAGTCTGCCCATTACGCAAATACTCACGAGCTGGTATTCCTGTAATATGGTCTTCCACATCCACTTGAATGATTGTATCAGTCGTCTTGATCGCAACATCCACCGCATTATACGTTTTCAACGCATTGATGCAATCAGTAATAATACGATCATTGACCAATGGGCGAACCGCATCATGGAAGATCATATTCACCTCTTCCTCATAAGCATTAATCGCCGCTAAACTTGAATGGTAACGTTCGCAGCTGGATCGTTTTCCGCTATGCCGAAATATTGCTTAATTTTGCCGAGGCGATGAACGAAGCCTACGGCCCGGACGACGCCCACGGCTACGGGATGAGTGCGCGCGACGCCGTGGATGCCGTGCGTGCCCGTTCCGGGGTGGGGATGCCCCCGGTCGATGTCGACCCGGGCGATGCAGCCGCCATGCGCACGGCCATCAAACACGAACGCCGCATCGAGCTGGCCTTCGAAGACCATCGCTACTGGGATCTCCGGCGCTGGGACGATGCCGGGACGGTACTCAACCGGCCCCTGCGCGGCGTGAAAGTAACCCGCAGCGGCGACGGCTTTGCCTACACGCCGTTCGAAGTGGCCAAACGCACCTTCGAGGCCCCGAAAATGAACCTTTATCCGATCCCGCAGGCCGAAATCGTAAAATCGGGCGGGGTACTCGACCAGAATCCGGGTTGGTAGACCGAAAAATATCGAATTATGAAAAAGATTGTTATATTCTTTTCTGTGCTGCTCCTCGCATGCGGCGCAGCCTCATGCCAGAAAGCCGACAGCGAAAGGCCCTGGGGCAGTGCGGTGATCTATATGCCGCAGGCCAGCTACACCCCTTATACTGTGCCCAACGACGGGACGGCGCAGCAGTCCAACAAGAATTACCGCATTGACACGCAGGCGGGGAAGGTGCACATTTTCCTGGGCATCTACCGCGCCGGGCTGGCCGAGTTGCAGGCCTACACGGTCAGCGTCTCCGTGGGCAGCACTCCCCTGGACGGGACTGTGTTGCTGCCGGGCCGGGCATACACGCTGCCTTCCTCGGTGAGCTGTCCCGACGGGAAACGCGATGCGACTTTTTTCCTCACGGTCGACATCGCCTATCTGAAGGCGAATGCCGACAAGGATTTTTCCCTGCCGGTCACCATATCCGACCCGACGCGTTATGCGCTCAACGACAAGCTCACAACGACGCAGGTGCGTATCGACACGTCGGAGCTGCTCTCGAAGGAGGGGCTGTAACCCGGCTTCGCCGCCACTCCGGCACGGGGTCGCCTTAGGCGGCCCCGACTGCCGTTTTGTTTCCGGTCGTCGCCTGAAATCGTTTTTTATGAGGAAATTATTTGCGCTCCTGTTTTTTGCGCTCTTTCTTGCGCCTGCGCCCCTTGGCGCCCGGCCTTTCTCCCGCGGGCGCATCGTCGTGCATCCCGGCGGGCGTTACCTGCAATATGCC
>ENA-ORUW01002414-ORUW01002414.1-human-gut-metagenome-genome-assembly--contig:-NODE-2414-length-10498-cov-2.712343_pt1 | contig 10498 bp, 10 predicted proteins | sample MGYA00242088_ERZ509227 | MGnify/ENA primary metagenome ERZ509227 (study PRJEB26280, sample SAMEA2338816) | human gut metagenome | biome: human gut; feature: human-associated habitat; material: faeces... | reverse complement strand
TTTAAAACTCTCCAGCAGATATTCTCCTGCCAATTCGTTTGACACCAACAATTTCCAAGCCTCATCCACAAAGATTGCTTTTTCTACAGTTCTGTCTTCTTTTGCCTTTGCCCATACAAAATCCAGTGCAACAAACATTCCCAACAACAGATCCCCGGATAACTCTGAAATATCCAGAACAACATACTTATTTGATAAATCCACATTTGTTTTTTGATTGAATGTTGCTGCCGAACCATGTACCAAACGATTGAGAATGTTTGCCATCCTCCGACATTCTCTCTTTCTTAATAAGACTTCATGTAAATCACCTAAAATCGGCATATCTTTGTATTGTCCCGGATTATCAGAATCTTCTAAACTCTGATTATCATGGGTAATTCCCTTTTCTGCATAGGTAATCACTAATGCTTCATCTAAAAGCTGTTTTTCTTCATGGCTCAAATCTGGGATCAGCAGACTGAAGAAAATATGTAAACTTTGGATTTTCATTGCCAGTTCAGAACGCTCTACTGTATATCCATCCAAAATTTCACTTGCAGTCCTATCTGTCGGACGTATTTCCATAACGTTGATACAGTTTGGGGAAGCTGGAGAAATCTGTATAAAAGCCCCACCGATATTATTACAGGCTCTTGCAAATTCATGCCCTTTGTCTGGTGCAATAATAAAGACCTGCACATTTTTCCTTCTCAGTCTTAATGCCATTAGCTGCATGGTAAAAGTCTTGCCAGCGCCTGATGTTCCCAGAATGGCAATGTTGGCATTCTTATATATTTTCGTATTGAAAATATCCACGATTACGAGAGAATTATTCGCCTTATTAACCCCCATCATAATCCCATCTTTATCCGACATTTCATAGGAAGTAAACGGATAGCAGCTTGCCACTCCGGAAGTCAGTACATTCCGTTTGGATCTCTCGTACAGTTTTTTATCCAGACATAGCAACGGCAAAGAAGACAGAAATGCCTCTTCTTCCCGAAACATACAGCTTATCACACCAATATCCTGTGAATTTAATAATTTTGTCATTTCTTTTACACGCCATTCCACCTCTTTCGCACTGTATCCGGTAATGGTAATCAATGTGCTCATATAATAGAAATCTTCACTTCCACTTAATCCGCGTTTCAGATAATATCCTGCATGAATGGATTCACTTAAATCATCAAAATCAGTATTCGTATCATAGGTATCTTTAATCTTTGACCGGTTCAGACGAATACTTCTTCCTATGCGTTCCATAGATTTGCTTTTATCCTGCCGGAAAAAGAAAACATCTACATCAATTCCCTCACCTGCATTGATTAAAAGTGACAACCATCCCGCCGGCACTCTCGATCTGTATTTATGGGAAGGTATCAAAAGATAGCTGTAATACATCCCATCAATAACAAGATGACTTCGGTGACGCATATCCAGCGTCTCTGGTGCAATCAATTCCGTAACTGGAATATGACGAATACTGTCCTCACCGTTCTCTTTTCGGTAATATGCCACTACCTTTTGAGTACGCTCTTCTAAAGACTCATAAACACTTGTCCTTCGATTTAAAATCTGATACAAAACATCTACAAGAAACCGCGTATCGTTTTCATGTTCCAAAACAACATTCCCACATTGAGAAAGATATTTTTTAGCAGTCTGTACTACTGATTTCATGTAAGGAAGAATATCATGTTCCCTCGGATTTTTATTATTGTTATAGGATTGATACTCAAAAACTATAAAAAAACGTCTTGTAATTGCTTCTTTCCTACCAAGTTTCTCAATGAGTTTTGCATAATCCTCCTGAAGCATTTTTACCCTTGTGTCACATTCCCTTTCCGCCTCCTTTTGTATTTTTTCAATATACTCCGAAATATCTGCTTTCTTAGACACAACCTTAAACTGTATTCTGACTGGAGCAATTTTTAAATAAGACATAAATGACATGATAATATTCCGTTGCTCAGAAGGCGAACGCAGCAAAAAGTTAATCGGCAGAATTTCTATCAGTTTCACATAACGGTGATCCGTTGTGTAGATAATTCCATTTTTTATCTGTCGTATTGGAAGATAAGATGATACCCAGGTTACCGGCAGTAAATCCAAATCCGGTTCACGTTCTGTGTCCTTTTTTCTCTTAGTATCCGTTCGGATAACATGTTTCTCTTTCGCTGGTTCAGTTTTGTCGAGTTCTTTTTTTAACTCACGTTCCTCCTGCATCTGAACTTTTCGCATCCGTTCCTCTTCCCGAAAACGCTGCCGTTCCAATTTTTGCTGCTCTTTACGTTCTTTTTTCTCTTCTTTCAGATTCTGTTTTTCTGCCTGTTTTGCTTCTTTGAGCTGACGCTTCAGCTCTTTTACTTCGTTTCCTATGACGCTCGCCTCCTTTTCCCCTCCGGCTTCTGTATTGCTGTTTCCTCAATCTGCGATTCCGTTTCAAACGGTATTTACCATCCGGAACTGTAAGTATTCTCCGACCACACAGATATTTCAAAAACTGAAATAAAAAAGAAGTCAGACTTTCTCCCTGCACACCTAATACCGCAAAGATTACAATCGGTATCATCACAATTACCCCGGCATAAATCTTACCTTTTACTCCAAGATCCGTCGCCAAAAGTGCCTGCAATAAAAGAAGAGCCAGAAGGCCTGCTTCAAATGCATTCCTAAGTCTGACTCTTCCTGAAAAAATAGTTCCCTCCTGTGCAAAATTCGGCGGAATCGTATATACATCTACCCGTTCTCTCTGTGCGATTTTAACCACCTCCTGTTAATCATACTTATTTCTTTTCTTACGAACCAAAAGCCCTATAACCAAAGCAGTTCCTGACAAAATTCCAATTCCCAAAAGATACTTTCCGCTCCCTTGATCTTCCTCCAAAAGAGTTTTGATGATATTTTCTTCATCCACTGTTTCTTTTATCTCTGTATGCAGAGAATTTTCCGACTTTTCTTTTTGTATTTCTGCCACTGTTCCAATCTCTTCTTCCATAATCATAATTTTCAAAAGAAGTAACTGATCTGGTTTTACCTTTAGTTCCTCTTGGGAATATTCCGTTTTATAGACACATTCTTCATCTGCTGCTTCCACTGATTTCACCATATAGATTCCTGTATTTACCGGAATATTCTGTTCATACAGGTTATCCTCTGATAATTCATACTGTCTGCTTGCACCATTTTCCTTTTGTATTGTGACAGAAATTTTTCCTGTAGATCCCGTAAAACACTCTGTTCGTAAAGCAAGTGTCGCAGTCGGTTGTTCGGTATCTGTGAAATTCTCTGCATACGATTCTCGTTCTTTCCATTGGACAATTTCCGGGTCTTCCTGATTTTTATCTGTATTCGCAAATACTTCTATCGAAAATAGACTGAAGAATAGACTACATGCGGTAATCAAACAACAAACTTTGCTCTTCAACTGCATCTACCACACCCCCTATTTCTTTCCAATAATCCAAAATGCTCCCGCACTTAAATCACGTCCGTATGATTTAATCGTATCAACACTATAGACCTTTGTGCTTCGCTCTCTGCTGGCACAATCTGCAATCGTGATGTAACCGTCTCTTGTCACTCCGGTAAGTACGATAAAATGTCCGCTGCCACTTCCTGTTATGGTATATGCTTCACATATTTCGACAACCATTTTCCCTTCCTTCAGCGATTGTACAACATAGTCCATGCGATCTTTGCCCACACGCTCACATGTCAATCCCCAGTTACTTGCAGCATTTCCGATGAAAGAATGTGCCGTACCCACTCCTGACACATATTCTCCATTCTGAATCGAAAATGCACAGGTCGTCTGCGGATTTACCGTTTGCCCAGTAAGAGTAGATATGACAATTGACATTGAAGTTGGTCCACACCCTGCTGCCCCTATGGTACTTGTTCCATAAGGCATACTGCCCCATGGTTCTTCAGTCTGATTAAAATAGACCACTTTTTTTACTCCTTTTCCGACTGTATCGTATGTAAAGATATCTCCCGATACATCAAGATTACTGACATAGGTATCATCTCCTCCACCGGTCACAAAATCTTTCCATGAAAACAATGAGAAAAAGGCGTCTTTTAAGGCTGATACACCATCCTCCATTACTTTTAATACTTTTAGTACCAATTCAAAAGTACTCTGGCTCGTAACATATTTATATTCATACCCACTTCCAGCTTGTGGCTGTGAATTAAGAAGGAGTGCAAGTGTATACTCAACCGTTTTTTTCGTCACAGGAACCGTTTCTATCACTACGTTTTCTCCGTCTTTTTTCATCTTTTCATAGGTGTCCTTATCTATTCCGATCTTCCCCGTTTCTGAAATCTGATAGTATTTGCTTTCCGTAGCCGCTTGTTCCTTCTCATCTGTTACAGACCATGAAAAAAAGCTGTCAACATGTTCTGTGACAGCATTCTTTAACAGTTGATACGGTTCACTTAAATCCTCATCTGATTCTGTATCAGCACCGTTTTCCGTCTTTCCTTCTGCAATCGTCAAATATCCCAAGACCTTTTTTACATAGTTTTGCGTCTCTTTATACGGTGGAATCTGATAACCGTATTTTATGACAGCCCCCGGTCCCGCATTATAAGCAGCAATGGCAAGCTCCAAGCCGTTAGAATAATCTTTAAATCGCTCCAGATTACCTGCAATATATTTCGCCCCGCCCATGATATTTTGACGTGCATCATAGGGATCTACTCCCAGCGAGGCTGCCGTTGCCGGCATAAGTTGCATAATACCGATTGCGCCGGCTCCGGAAACTGCACTCTGGTTAAAATTTGATTCGGTTTTTCCCATCGCTTTAAGCAGAGCCACAGGAACGCCGTAAGTTTGTGCCGCCTCTTCAAAATAAGAATCATATTGACTTGTCAGATCTGTTGACATATCTCCCCATTCACTGGAATATCCTAAAAATTTATTCCTTGTACTGTTATCCCAAATATCCAGCAAAAAGATGGAAAGATAATAACTTGCATTCCTCTTGAACTTGGTTTCATATTCGTCTATCACAGATAACTGGTAATCGCTATAGTTTTTCTCCTTATCTGCATCAATTTCTTCAATCTTCAAATCTCTGTTTTGCTCAATAATCGCTAGAATTTCACGCTCATACTCCTCTTGATCAAAAATCTGCTCAATCCGGATTTTCAAGTTAGAGAGTTCTTCTGACTGAGCTTCATTTGCAAGCGTCCGCATCAGCAAATCCCAGATAAGTCAAAATAATGCCTATAAGGTTCGCAATAATAAACATAAATAGAAAAATTGCTCCAAGAATGCCGCCAATCACCTTCCAGAAGGTCTTACTGGTTACAATCACACCGACCACTGCTCCCAATGGACCTGCAAGGGCTGTTCCTGTTGTTGCACCAGCCGCTGCTACACCGCCTTGCGCAGAAGCGGTCGCGGCATAGGCTGCCTGTGATGTATGAGCTGCTTTTTGTGCTGCATTTGCTCCCTGTTTTGCCTGATTGACCGCTTTTTTTACTTGCCCTGCTGTTTGTGCCGCTTGACTTGCAGTGCCAGCCGCCTGATCTAAAGGAGAGGATTCTGACCTGTCATCTTTCATACATCCACCCCTCCTTATGTCAGAAAATGATCTTCACTGTGACTGTGGTTTCTCTGGTTCTTCTTACGAAATTCTTCTCTTGTTTTAGGAACTTCACGAATTTCTCCTGATTCCGAACCAATTCCCTGCTCTCTTTTTTTCAATTCCTCTGCATGAATGCCTTGATTTGCCCCCATATTAGTAGAAGTATTTTGATACATTGGTCCGTCAAAATCATGATAACCTTCTGATTCATATTTGCCATTCTCACGAGCTGAACTGAAATCCGTATGAGGCGATCTTCCTTCTGATGTATAACCTTGTCCGCCTGCTGTATAAGAAGATTCCCCTTCATCAGATGCATATACTCCACCAGAAGTTTCAGAAGAATCCGATAGTTTCATACCGGCGTTACCACTTATTTCACTAATGATCCCACCAGATTGTACGGATGCCTGCTCTCCGGATGAAGGATTTCCGCCTGAAAGAGCTGTTTCCCCGCCTGACGTATCCATTCCACTTCCAATTCCGATATCGTCGCCTCCAGCACTGCCGATTGCATTTCCTTCTAATTCCATATCCGGTTCTGAAGATTCTTCCATTCCAGCTTCCTCTTCTTCTACTGGATAATCGCCAAAATCATTAACTGCACTTCCTTCTCCCGTAAACGCACCATTTATATCGGAATTGTCCATACCATCCACAAAAGCGTCCGCATCATTTTGTGATGTTGTACCAGAATCAAAATCTGTGGCATCCTGCATACCACTCATATCCATCATGCCATCCTCTGTTTCAGCAAATGAATCTTGCGGCATCATACCCATTTCTTCCAGAACGCTGCCCTGTTCGTCATCCATTGTATCAAAATCTCCATTTGCCAATTCCATATCTGCTGTTTCATCTGTCGTAGCGCCACTAAACTCATTTTCTCCATCCATACGCATAGCATCGCTATCACCTGGAAATCCCATTGGAATTGGTCCCGGGGCTGCATCTGTCATTCCGGCTCCATCTGTAGCTGCAGTCTGGCTTTCCGTACCCGTAGGACTACTGCTGCCCGATGATTCTCCGCTACCTCTGCCAACATGTGACAAAACTCTGCCGGCAGCCATCATCAGTCCAAGCGCTCCGATTCCAGTTGTTGGTCGTCCAAGATTAACGCCTAGTGATGATAAATAAGAATCCAGTTTAAATGTAACTTTACAAAATCCTACCAAACATAACGTCGCTACAAAGAATTTTGTAAATCCGTATGCACTCGCATTCAGATTTCCATATCCAGATAAAAACATTTTCAAGCACCAGGAATTCAGAAGAATCAAGATAATCTGTCCTCCAAACATTTTCGCCCATGATGCAAGAATATTATTTGTCGCTTTCGATCCGCCTGTACCAAATGCCAAAGGTGCTGTATAAGAGAATACTCCTAAAAGTACATAGCGTTCTGCAATTACAAAGAGCATTTTGAAATAATTCCATGCAACTACAAACTGCATAATCAACATTAAAATCGCTATGTTTAAACTATCAATTCCCAGTCCGCCTGTCAGTCCTTCCAGCACCGATACATACTCTGAAAAACTGCTTACTTCAACATCTGTGCCTGTGATCCATTGATATGGTGTTCCTGCTACCGCCAGAATGTAATCCACCAGCGGTTTCGCTGCTACAATAAAAAACAGACTAATTCCAGTCCGGCATACTAATTCTATTGGATCTTCACTGGCAACCCCCGCTTTCCCGAACATACTTTTAAATAATTGCCAGACACATATCAAAAGAAGCAGAGCAATTCCCATCGGCAACACTACATTTTTATACAAGTCTCCTACTACGGAAAATAGTTCCTCAAACAAGCTAAGGTCACAGGACAGCAGTTCGGTAAACATATCTGTTACAAGTGTCATCATATCAATGACAAACTGAGATAACATTTCTCTGATTCCTTCGACCAATAATTCTAATAACCAACCCATGTATGTGTTTTACCTTTTCAGGTAACCCCCTTTCTGCCGGGAGAGCACCGGCTTTTTCTTTGTTTTCATTAACCGCCGAAGATACTCTGTGGAATAATACTTTCGAAATAAGTTACAATAGCTCCCATCGTCATGAGCGCTGCCCAACAAATAATGATTCTTTTTAACCAGGATCTTGATTCATCTACAGTACGTCCCGATTTAGAAAAATTCATTAAAAACAAACAGACCGCCGCACATACAACCGCTGCTACTGTAGCAATTCCTGCCACATCCTTATACACTGTCTGCATTGCATTTTTAGCTGTTTCAAAAATCCCAGCTGCGAACGCAGGGGATGCGGAAACTGCAATCAATACGACTGCCAAAAATGCGACAAACGCAAAACAGGGAACCAGTTCCATGTACTGATTCCCTGCTTTATGACTAGCTGTATTCTGTTTTCTGATATTTCCCGTCAATAACTTCCCTCCCTTCTAATAAAAATCTATATGTTCCCGTCAGATTCCCGTCTGCACAAATACGACAGACACCTAATCTGCACACAAAAAAAGACAGCCCTTCTGCGGCTGCCCGTTCATTGTAATGTTTTGCGGCTCTCCATGAAAGTCTCATCCATGCACAAAACTTTACTTTATCATTGTATATTTGCGGAAGTCATCTGTCAATATCAATAGGTTCGCAATATAGTCGCATAATCATAGCAATTTTATCTCTTATCTTATTTTTGGAAAGGCTATCCATATTTGACAGCCTTTCCTCTCCCTTCTATGCAGCTATCGGCATTGCATTATCTTCTACCATCCCAAAATCAATACAGTAACGAATCCGGTCTGTTTCAAATTTAATGTATGCATCCGTTACCTCAATCACACGCCTCACTCTTGCTGTTTCTTTCCATGTTCCATTGCTGAAATATCTTACAGTCATTCCTCTGATTATCGGCAATACAACTTTACCGTAAATCTGTACAAATTTTTTGGGTTTCATTCGTATTCCTCCTTTCCCATTCTTCTTTCGTCCTGCTATCCTGTCCTCCTCTCCGATACTTTCTACTTTCAGACATACAAAAAAAGACACTGATTATCCTAAAACAATCAATGCCTTTCTTCCGAATTTACTCGCAGATATCTGCCTAAATTTTAGTTTCAACCTACGCTGAAACAAAAACAATGTCTTCCAGAAACTGTTGTCTGAAAAAAATTTGTATCACTCTTATCATAGTTCAATATACCGTATTTGTCAATCATTCAAGCACTATATATAGTGTTTATTCTCTCTTTATTCCCATTTTGTAGGGATATATGGAAATTTTAAAATACATAAAAGCATCGTGTAAACCAATTCCTGATACAGATCTTCGTCGAATTTTTCATTTATAATCGCCTGACTGATCAGCAAAGGGCGATACATTTCAATAATATCCATCATTGCCTTTTTATCATACGTTCTTGCATACTGTAAAAGTTCTTCAAATTCCATATTTATCACCCCTTAGTAATTTCCGCATCTTTTTCAAAGCGTTATAATATGTATTCTCCGCCTTTTTTTCAGACATCTCCAGAATTCTTCCAATTTCCCGGAATGTTTTTTCATAAAATATACGGAGCAAAATTACCTTTTTCTGTTCTTCCGTCAAGGTAACAATCGCATGAAATAGCTGTGCATCCTCTATTTGTTCCAACAGTATTCTGATCTCCGTAATTCCATTAAATATTTTTCCAGACAACAGTTCTATTTCTCGCAGTAAATCTTCTGTATTCTGTCCTGGAACAATCAACCCATCAGCATAGCTTGTCTCTATACATTCAATCCTGCATTTTTTCTTCAGGTAGTGTCCTTTTGCATTCAAAACTGACTGTTTCACATACGCACTAAACTGTGTTTTTAAATCGCTATCATATTTATTCATTTCTGCCTCCTGAAAGTTTTTTCTGTTTCGCTGAAACCTCCAGGCGGCACTCTTATCTTGCATCTTTTCTGTTTCCGTACACATTTCCACAGAAAACTGCCATTTCTGATAAAAAAACAGACTGTCAGGAATAGTTCCCAACAGTCTGATAAATCTATTTGTTTTCTCTTTTTTATGTATCTTCTCTTAATAGGCTTACCTTATGTCCCAAGAAAATACTTGCAAAAGAACATCCGTCATCATACTTCTACCTGAGATTATACCTTTCTTTTTTGCTTTATCTTGTCAAAGCGATTTTTCCGGTATAATCTTAACAGTAGCAATATATAGGAATTCTTACATTTTACCAGTATTTTCCTGCTTAACGGTCAATATTTCCTCGGTATCTTCCCTCCCGTCCAAAAACTCCTGAATATCACCGTCAAATAAAGTAAACGTATCTACTGCTACTTCCTCAATCTTTTCAAAATCACAATCAATCCGATCCGCACTGTATGCTTCCTCTTCATCACGCCTATGCTCAATCATATCTGTTAATTCCTCTTCTCTTACGGATGGTCCGTACTGATATCCGCATTCCGGACAGATACGTGTTTTTTTCGGTATTTTCATCTTACATTTCGGACAAATCTTAAATTTACGCTGTTCGATATCCAACTTTACCGCATATAAAATGATTCCTGCGCTACATATAAAAATAATAAAATTTCCAGCCATCCTATTGATTACCTGCACCCCAAGTCCTATAAGCTGTAACGCACACAATCCGTAAATCCTATTCGTTCTCATATCCTGCCTCCTAAAATAACTTTTTAATCAAAATTCCCCGGATTGCACTTCTTCCAACACATCCAAAAGAACGTGAATCCAAGGAATCTGCTAGATTGTCTCCTATTAAAAAATACTCATTTGCGGACACTCGAAAATCTATTTTATTCTGCCCATTCTTGACAGACTCTGCTGCCCATTTCCCATTGACATATACCCCGCTTTCATCAATGTTGACAGTATCACCCTCTGCTGCCAGTATTCTTTTTACTACTGTATAATCCAATTCATCTATATAT
>ENA-ORUW01002409-ORUW01002409.1-human-gut-metagenome-genome-assembly--contig:-NODE-2409-length-10517-cov-20.817243_pt1 | contig 10517 bp, 6 predicted proteins | sample MGYA00242088_ERZ509227 | MGnify/ENA primary metagenome ERZ509227 (study PRJEB26280, sample SAMEA2338816) | human gut metagenome | biome: human gut; feature: human-associated habitat; material: faeces... | reverse complement strand
TTTAGACATAACAAAACCCCGAAAGTTTTTTGTCTAACTTTCGGGGTGCATGTCAAACTTGAATCCCGTATTTTCCATTTACACAAAATATTTTATAGTGCCTACAAATAGCTTTCTGTTCTAAAAAAAATAAATATGTGACAAGAATTATAGTTTTCAAACTGTAACTCTTGTCACATTTTACTTGCTTAATATATATAAGAAACGTGCTAAAGAAACAATATTATCAACATAAAAAAATTACATAACGATTATAAGACTTTGAATAAGTCGTTATTATTTTTTACAACTAAATTTTGGACTGTATCCTATGCAATAATCATATAATTCTCCTAATATCTTCTACAATTATTGGAGACATATCCAATTCGTCTAAATTCAATGATCTTAACCAATTTAAACATTCCTCTTTTGATTTCTCCGTAGATGTAATATATTTAGTCAATTCTATAACCGTATTACGACTTAGTCCTAAAGCCAACAATGAAAGATGGGTCTTTTGTGATACACCAAACTCTAGCCAAAGATTTAATTGTGGAATATTATTAAGTAAATCATTTTTTCTATTTATTTCAAGAACATATCGCAAAATATCGACATAGCAACTTGAATCTTTAGCGAATTGGTATCTAACAAAATTTTCAACGTTTTCCATAACCTCTCTGATAACAACTGGAAGTTTTTTGTTATAACCATTCCTTTTATAAGAATCATAACTTTTACGAATAAGATACGACAACGGTTTCCCTGACATCCAATTGATCAATAATATTGCTCTAGGAACATTTAATTGTTGTGGATAATCTGATATCGTTTGTCCTATAACTTCTATAAGGTTTCTGTATTCCTCTAAAGCATTAGAGTCATTAGGATACACAGGAATCAGTGTATCTATGTCATTAATATGGTCAGTAAAATAATTATAAAGTTGTTGTTGCGCTAAAGGTGATATGCCAGGATTTTTCTTAATAATTGAAGCTGGTAATGTAATTATCGATTGCAGAGTTCTCAACTCACACAACAAGTTATCATAAAATGGAGTTGAAGGTGCATTCTCTTTGTCCAAAACGTACTTTATATAATAATATCCAAAAGCAAATTCTAAATCTGGACACTTTCCTGCCTTTTTTCTGGGTGCCCCACACCGGATATATTCCAGAAGTTCATCCCCTTTACTTTCTACAACATTTAATGCTCTTTTAATTTCTTGTTTCGTTTTATTTGGTTCAGGATAAATATCCCATTTTAATGGTTCTATACAAAATATATTTCCACTATATTCTTTTCCCAATCGTCCTGCTCTACCCGCCAAATTCCAAAAATCATTTTGATTCAATGGATTTCCTCTACCTCTTGATGGTTTTCTTATAATAATAGATTTAGCAGGAAGATTAACCCCCTCCAATAAAGTTGAAGTACAGATCAAATATTCTATTTTACCTATAGAGAACAATCTCTCTATTTCATTTCTTATAAGCAAAGGCATATTTCCATAATGAAATGCAATTCCCTTTGATAAAACTTTTGCTAAAACATATTGGGTGTGAATAGTGCTCTGTACTAATTTAACTAGTTCTTCAATTTCAGAATCTTGTTCACACTCTGGCAGCAGATCGTAAAGTAAATTTGCTGTATCCTCTGCATCCGCAGCCCCATTACTATAAATCAAACATCCACCTCTATTCGATATTTGATAAGCTGTATGAACTATTTTATGCAGTTCTGTTGTTGGACGATCTGTCATTACAATTTTCCCCAACAAAATAGTGTTTTTAACAGTACATAAATGAATTTGCCACTCTCTGATTTTTCTCGGTACCTGAGAAACATATAAAAGATTCTGATTAACTGCAATATACTGAGTATTAACCTTACTTTTCCGACTATTATTAATGACATTATCCAGAAGTATCTCCGGATTTGAGGTAAATGGACTGGAGAAGAATACCTTTATTTCAGGATTTGCTTTAACAACATCTTCTATTTTTTGTTGAAGCAAAATTCCCCTATTCCCATCTTCAATTTTCTGAGCTTCATCAATAATAAGAATATCAATTTTACAATTAGAATTCCCATATAAAAACCAATGAAGACGTTCCTGCGTAAAAATAAAGACATTGGATTTCTTATCTAAAATATCTTCCTGAGGTGGTACTGTTGTTATATTAGTTTGATTCTCTAAATTATATTGTCTCAGTAGTGCTTTTAAATCAGCTTCTACCTGACTTATAAGTGCTCTTGTTGGCACAACATAAACAATATTCTTATTGCCTTCTGTCAATTCCTCTAACAAAAGAGTACATAGAATGTAAGACTTACCTGCCGAGGTTGGTGCAGATATACTTATTGTTTCATTATGTTTATATGCATAATAAACTTCTTTTTGGAACCTATTTAAAAGGAATACTTCATCATTTACTATTATCGTATGTTCAATATCTGATTTGCTTTGCTGAAGTCTCAATGCAAAAGGATAATTATCTCTAAAGTCCTTTTTTATAAACTGCTTATCTAATGCAATTTTAAGTGCTGGTTTATTTGTTAAATTATCTAGTATAAATGCAGCTGCATTTTTCTGATTTTCGTTAGTTTCTTCTTGTACTAGACACGTTTGAGCTATACGAAGAGCCGCATCCAAATATTTACTTTCATTACAATAGCTAAACAGAGATGCTATACTCAGCATATTATTCCAATCTATTTGAGATAATAAATCAGATTTATCTCTATCCCAAACTAAATTAGGGATGGTCTCACAAACAGATAATATGAGTAAAGCCTCATATTGACGATTGAAACTACTTAAATTATAAACTTTTTCAGCTAACATCATTTAATTGTTTGAAGGTAATATTGTCTAAATTCATCAACGGAAGGAAAAGGCATCAAAAACACATGAATCTCTTTTTTATCAAGATTCATATGTTCTTTTATCTTGTCTCCTACGCTATTGTGCCATTTGTCATACTCTACTAATATAGCATTTTTTATATCCGCAGTCGTTTTTGTAATATCTGTATTACTTGGATATTTATCATAATCGAATCCAATAAAACATACGCCCTTATAAACTAAATGATTTGACTGTTCTTTATCTTTGTCAAAATACTCTACAAGTATATCCTCAATAGCCTCATTATTTATATTTTGGTGTATATTCGATGTAATCAAATCAATATCTCTTTCTTGTGTAGATTTACAACCTTTCGGATCAAGTAGAAAACCTTTTAAGCTATCAAAGCAACTTACCATAGCTGCATTTAGGTCCTGATACATTTTAGCCTCAGCCCAATAAAGTTCTAAATTTCCAGTTATGCTATCATATTGGAAGTGGATACCATCTGCTCCATGATAATGCATTTTGGGAGATGTCTTTAAAGACATTTTACTTATCAGTTGAGGAAGCTTCAAAATATCCTGTGTAAGAATATATAATAAGATTTCACCACCTTCACCAGTTTTATTCAAATCAGTAAAAAGATTTTCAGCTTTCTTTTTTAACTGAATGATTTTTCTTGTAGATCCAGTGTTATTAAAATCATTTTTCGCTTCATCAATTTCTTTTTTGGGGATTGCATAATCAACTATTCGAGTATCAAGATAATCTATTAAATCTTTAAGTCTTAACGTACCATTAGCATCAACTTTTAGACAATAACAATATCCCTTCGAATTAGTGTCTGGTATGTCAATACAATACCTTACCTCTTCAATACGTGATTTTAAAGCCTCATTTGGCTTAATCAAGAGATTATTTATAGCGTTCTCTATTCTATCCATTTTTAGTCATACTCATTTTTACGTCACTTAAAAACTTCTCAAACTTCAAGTATTTAGTAATACATCTCAATATACTGATAAGCCTTATCGAAGACCTCTTGATCTTTTATTTGGTAATTAATCCAAAGAATTGAACGTAGCTTCTTTTTTATTTCTCGTTGAGCAGTAATACTTTTAAAAGCATCCTTGAACTTACGCACAATAGCTACCACGTTTTCATCAATATCAGCGACAACACGTTCCACAATAATTGGGGTATTTTCTGTCTTTATTGATTCAAACAATTCTGTAAGAGCAGCTTTTGCCTGCTCACGTTTATCTTGTGGCTGATTAGAATTCTTTTCCTCTTCAAGTACTTCTTTGGCAAGAATCAACAAGCTGCGAAGGAAGTCAATACTTGTAATAAGATTTTCCTCCATGTGACGGCGAAGTTCATCCAACTTTTCTGCAAATGCCTTATATTTTGGATCACCACGGTGCTCACCCAATCTTAAACGTAACATTTTCTCAACTTCCAGAATCTTTTTAGGATTGTCCTTTGCCTGCTCCAATACCATATCAATTACATCACCATCAACTACCAAATCTTCAAGAGGTGTCCCTATATCAATCGTATCTATATTACGATGAATTATTTCAATAGTTTTGGCACCTAATAATGTCCATATAAGTGAACCGCTAGTTCCAACAGGACGAACACTCTGATAAACTTGTGCCAGCCAAGTATAATCTGACTGATACTGAGCAAGCATGATGTCGGGGCTTACTGTTTCCCAAGCCTTAGACAATCGGGCAAAATGGCGTGCAAAATCAGTTTTTGTCTTATCATCCAGCAAGCACTGCTGAGCGGCTTGAAGACCTTCCCAACCACCAATCGTACGGTCAACTCCTGGGAAGAAGTCAAGGCATTCTTGTAGGAAATTAGGTATTAAAGCTTTAACTTCATCAATATTCTTTACAACCGTTTTAACTGTCTCTTCATCGAATGCAAGACTCCTTGCCACATTATCAAATACACCTACAAAATCCACAATCAAACCGCACTTTTTATCCACGGTATATTTTCGGTTCGTACGACAAATAGCTTGTAAAAGCGTATGATCTCTCATTGGCTTGTCAAGATACATACATTGAAGTATAGGAGCATCAAAACCTGTAAGAAGTTTAGAAGTAACAATTACCATTTTTATTGGAGATAATGGATCACGGAATTGATCAAGTAGTTTCTTTTCCTGATCTCTATCTCTACGATACTCTTTATAATCATCCGCCTTATCTCCGGCCGTATGCATCACTATTGTTGTGGCATCTTCTGTACCTAACAAAGCATCAATAGCCTTCTTGTATTTTACGCAACAATCACGATTATACACAACAACTTGCGCTTTCATTCCACTAGGTTCCACATAAGCCTTAAAATGGTTAACGATGTAGCGGGCAACATCATTAATACGTTTTTCAGCCGTAAAGAATGCTTCTACAGAGGTTCGTTTAACCAGTTCATTCTTTTCTGCTTCTGATATCTGATCAGTCAATTCATCAAATTCCTCCTGTAACTGTTCCTCATTAAGATGCATTTCTACTGGAACAGTCTGGAAATTCAATTCCAGTGTAGCACCATCTTCCACAGAATTTTGGAATGTATATTTTGATATATAACCTCCAGTCTCCATGTCTTCATCTGCACCAAAAGAAAGGAAAGTATTTTTATCTCGCTTATTGATAGGCGTACCTGTAAGCCCAAAGAAAAATGCATTAGGCAATGCGTTTCTCATCTTCTGTCCCAAATCTTTTTCTTGTGTTCTATGGGCTTCATCAACCAACAAGATAATATTATCACGCTCATTGAGTACACCTTCCACATCACCAAACTTAAAGATAGTGGTAATTAAAATTTTACGTTGGTCTTGTTTGAAGAATGCAACCAACTCCTCTTTTGTTTTGGCTGATTCAATATTGGGAATTTCTGCACGAGTAAAATCGCCCGTAATCTGATCTTCCAAATCAATACGGTCGTCCACAATTACAACTGTTGGAGCGTGTAATTCGTTTTGCAAACGAAGCTTTTGTGCAGCAAATACCATTAACCATGATTTACCCGAACCTTGAAAGTGCCAAATGAGACCTTTCTTCGGTCCTTGCTTCTCTCGGTAGGTTTTGAGAACTCGTTGTACAATAGCTTCACCTCCTAAATATTGTTGATAACGGCATACAATCTTTATTTTCTTGCCTGATGATGTTCCTGTAAATACGCTATAATAACGATAGATGTCAAGCAATCTATTAGGTTCAACTAAGCTTATTACATTACTTTTTACAAACTCAATTGTTCCATGTTGGCGCTGCTCATCCTTAAACCAAGGTCCCCATTTATCTACTGGCGCACAGATTCCTGCATATTGAAGTTCTTTACCTTCCGTAGCAAAAGTCAATACATTAGGAACAAACATCTCAGGAATACTCTTTTCATAATGTAGCATATCTGTAGCTCCATCTGCCCATGTAACTTGAGGCCTTACAGGTGATTTTACTTCTCCGATACAGATAGGAATACCATTAATAAGATACACCAAATCCAATCGTTTACCTCCGTCAACAGATGGGCGAGGAAATTCCCACTGATTGGTAACTACACAATAGTCTTCCGCAGGATCATCGCTGAAGAAACGAATCGGGATATATTCACCATCTTTTCCAAATGGTTCTGTATTCTCGGTAAACAATAATGCCCGGAAACGGTCATTGGCTGTCACCAATTCATCGAAATTTCCACCACAGGTAATAGCGGCACGAAGTTTATAGATAACCTGCTCGGCCTGTTGTAGTGTGATAGGATTAAGCCTGATCAATGCCTCTTGCAACCATGATTCAACCAGAACCGAATCAGTGCTTCGTGGCACATCACTAGCCTTTACATATTGCCAGCCACTGTGAGTAGCTGCATTTATGAGCATTTGCTCCACTGTATTATCTTCGTTAAACATAACTATATAATATTTTTCGTTTATATCTATTTGACTAAGCTACTTGCCTTATAATATCCTAACATGGATTCTAAATTTTTTAATACTATCCGAACATAAGATTTTGATTTATCGGCCTGATTGAGTATTCTAACAAACGATATTTGGTCATCAATGTTCGGAACAGGAACTTTCATTTTTTTTATGTCTGAAAAAACGATATCAACTTGATTAGTAGAACCTGTTACATATAGTCTGTATATTTCCGCCTGTGTATCATTTAAGGACAAGTATGCATTGAGAACCTCTGGAAGAAGTATAGATTTATCCGTAGCTAAAGCAATCACATGCCCATCATTAATGTATATATTATCATTTGATGGACAATTGAATACACAACATCTTCCAAGGGTACCAGTACCTGTTGCATTCAATAAAACATCTCCTGTCTGAAGAGTTCTTTTTTTAAAGAGAATTTCTTCATTATGATATTTTATATTTTCTAAATGTTGACCATCCCATTGAATACAAGCTTGATTTACCACGGCAACAGAAGAAAAATCAACATACTTTGGTGTGATTCCTTTGCTAATAATTGCACAAACCGATTCAAGAGTTTGCGTATTATGAGTTTTATGATACATCTCGATAAATTGCGATTTCACCATTTCATCTGTTGCAGCAAGGAGTTTCTTATAACCTTCCTTCAGACGATAAGCAGCCCATAATTTATCTGCTAAAACTTTTTGTTCTTCCAGCGTAGGCAAATCAAATTTCTGTTTTGCCAAATCTTTCCAGTTAATTGTGGGAGATAAACCACCAACTGATATACGTACAGCTGTTTCCATAAATCTATCTGAACTTATGAAAAAAGGAAAGTAATTTGCATCAATAATTTCAGTATTAGGTCTTAAAACCATTCCATGAGCTGAAAAAATCCCATCAAAGGGTGCTATGCCAACTTTACGTTGATATGCTCTTCGTTTTCCAAATAGAACATCGCCCTTTTGCATAAGCAATTTATCTCCTGTTGGAGCCACATCCGAACCCCAACGAACAATATTAAAACAACCCGGATCAATATGTTCCAACCCAATATAATGAACCTTATCTTCTTCGGTAGGCTTCTTCTTTTTAGTGCTATTTATTGCTATTTCATCAAATCTATATGTTGCCATTACTTAATAAATCTATTAGGGTAGAATAATTGACATGAACCTTTTCTTTACTTTCTTTCCATTTTGATATAGCGCCAGAGAAACTTATTTCTTCATCTTCAACATCTTTGATAAAGACATATTTCTGAATACTCAAATCAAAGTCGTTGTTAGCTATATCATCAATTGAAACAGATTGTTTAAATTGCTCTATATCTTCACTGGAATGAAATGCTTGAAGAATTTTTTCAATATGATTCTTTTCTAAATAACTTTCGGCATTTTTTCTTGTAACTTCTTTAACCGCATTTATGAAGATTACTTTATTTTTCTTTTTCTGCGATTTATTTTTGTTACAAAATAATATACAAGCCTCCATAGGAGCGTTATAAAACAAATTTGGTCCTAAACCTATTACGGCTTCTAATAGGTCACTTTTTACTAAATTAGTTCTAACGTCCTTTTCTTCATTCCTAAACAAGACTCCATGCGGAAGCAATATCGCACATCTTCCATCTTCATCATTCATAGATGCTAAGATATGTTGTATAAACGCATAGTCAGCACGACCTTGCGGTGGTGTACCCAAGAAATTTCGTCCCCACTTATCATTCATAAACTTTTCACGATTCCACTCTTTAATTGAATATGGTGGGTTTGCAAGGACTATATCAAATTTCCGCAACTGGCTACCATCTATAAACGCAGGATTCTCCAAGGTATCAGCACAAGCAATAGAAAAATCTTCCACACCATTGAGATAAAGGTTCATGCGTGCAATAGAAGATGTCAAGCCATTGACTTCCTGACCAAAGACCTGTACTCCCTGCCATTCCTCACCTTTATTGCGTAGGTAGTCCAAGCATTTCACCAACATACCGCCAGAACCACATGTCGGATCATAAATACTTTCATTCGGTTGCGGTTGAAGAATCTCAGCCATCAACTGAACTACTGTTCGATTGGTATAAAACTCTTGAGCTGTATTTCCAGCATCATCAGCAAACTTACCAACCAGATATTCGTAAGCCTGTCCCATTTCATCTGCCGGGCAAGCTTTCAACGAGAGCGTATATTTAGAGAAATCTTCTATCAAAGAAGTGATAATGCTGTCGGGCATCTTGGCTTTATTCGTCCAACCATCTTTAGGACCAAATATACCTTCCAAACCACCAATCTTCCTGCCATCCATTTCTTTGGCGGGATTAGCCTGCTCGATAGCAATAAAAGCTTCTACAAGTCGTTGACCGACATTCTCTGTAACCTGTCGCACATCACGCCAATGAGCACCATCAGGAATGCGGATAGGCAATTCTTCGGCCTGCATACCGGCATATTCCACACCGCCTTCATGGAGAAATCCATCGAATTGTTCATCGTACACATCAGAAATACGCTTAAAGAATAATAACGGGAATATATACTCTTTATAACCTGCTGCATCAATCTGACCTCGCAAATGAGTAGCTGCCGCCCAAAGAAAGCTTTTCAACTCTTCAAGCGTAATCGGGTCATCGGGATTTCTGTAAGTTTTTATATTGTTTTCTGCCATATTATTATACGTTAATTAATTGAGAAAATTCAAGTTCAAGGCGTTTTACATCTTCATACGCTTGCTTGAACTCAGCCAGTACTTCAGAATATGGACGAATTTCTTCCTTATGATACTCCACAAATCGATTGGGAGACAAGTTATAGTCCTTTTCTCTAACTTCCTGCAAAGTAACTACCTTAGAGAAGTCTTCTACATCTTCATACTGTTTATACAATGCATATAGTTTATCAACATCTGCAGGTTCTAATACATTTTGGGCACGACGCTGAGTAAGAACCTTGGTTCCATCAATCATAAGTATCCGACCAGAATGTGCTGCAGGTTTCATTCTTCGCAAAATCAAGAAACATGGGGACAATCCTGTTCCATAGAACAACTTGTCTCCAAGGGTTACAACTGCTTCTATTAAGTCGCTTTCTACCATTTTTTTTCTGATTTCCCCGTCTTGATTGCCACGGAACAATACACCTTGTGGCATTACGACCGCCATTCTACCATGGGCGGGAGCCATTGATGCTATCATGTGTTGAATCCATGCAAAGTCGCCACAACTATCCGAAGGTGTTCCCCAAAGATTACGCTTGTATTTATCTGAAGCCCACTCGGTAGCTCCCCAGTTTTCCAAAGAGAATGGAGGATTGGCTATTACACAATCGAACTTGGCAATATTTCCACTCTGCAAGATCTTCGGATCTCGCAGAGTATCACCCTGAAGCACATTAAAATCAGATGCACCATGCAGAAATAGATTCATTTTGGCAATTGCGGCATTGACTACGTTTTTCTCCTGTCCAAAAATGCTTCCACAACAAAGTGTATCATCGTGCATGTAGCGAATGGCTTCAATCAGCATACCACCACTACCACAAGCGGGATCATACACCGTTTCTCCTGGTTGTGGATCAAGAATGCGAACCAATAACGAAACGACTGAACGAGGAGTATAAAACTCGCCAGCCTGAGCCTTACTGTCATCAGCAAATTTCTTCAAAAGGATCTCATAAGCATCACCCATAAGGTCGGAATTTAGATTTGATGGATAAAAAGAATATACGATCCATA
>ENA-ORUW01002396-ORUW01002396.1-human-gut-metagenome-genome-assembly--contig:-NODE-2396-length-10572-cov-2.731863_pt1 | contig 10572 bp, 7 predicted proteins | sample MGYA00242088_ERZ509227 | MGnify/ENA primary metagenome ERZ509227 (study PRJEB26280, sample SAMEA2338816) | human gut metagenome | biome: human gut; feature: human-associated habitat; material: faeces... | reverse complement strand
CGAGGACAAGCCGGGCGAGGCTCCGGACGCGCCGCCGCGCCGCATGCACGGTGGTAAGCCGATCGCACCGGATGAATACCTGCGTTCGCTCAAAGAGGAAACGACGGGCGAGCAGGTCAGCATCATGGACCTAGTGGAGAATAAACCGGAGGAAGAGGAAGCGCCGGCGGAGCTGGAGCAGGCGCCGAAGAAAGCGGAAAAGATCGGGGAACAGGAGCAGGCGGCGCTGAGCGAGCAGATGGACGAGAGCCAGAAAGCGCCAGTTCCGGTTTACGACTATCCGCCGATTGAGCTGCTGGTGCAGGGCAAGCGGGCATCGGCGGCGGGCGCGGAAGCTGAGCTGCGGGAAAATTCCGAATGCCTGATCGACACCCTGCAGTCGTTCAATATCGACGCGCAGATCATCGGCATTGTGCGCGGCCCCTCGGTCACGCGGTTCGAGCTGACCATCCCGCGCGGCATTAAGATCTCCCGCATCACCGCGCTGTCGGATGATATTGCGCTGTCGCTCGGCGCGGTATCCGTCCGCATCGCGCCCATACCGGATAAGATCGCAGTCGGCATCGAGGTGCCGAACAAAGCGGTCAATACAGTGTTCATCCGCGAGTGTATCGCTTCGCCGGCGTTCACCAACGCGCGCAGCCGCCTGTCCTTTGCCGTGGGCAAGGACATCACCGGCAAGCCGGTGATTGGCGATATTGCGAAAATGCCGCATATGCTGATTGCGGGTACTACCGGATCGGGCAAATCCGTGTGCATCAATTCCATGCTGATCTCGCTGCTGTACAAGTCCACGCCCGAGGAGGTCCGGCTGATCATGGTCGATCCTAAAATGGTTGAGCTGGGCAATTACAACGGCATCCCGCACCTGCTGATTCCGGTCGTGACCGACCCCAAGAAGGCGGCGGGCGCACTCAACTGGGCGGTGGGCGAGATGGAGCGCCGCTATAAGCTGTTCGCGGACCATCAGGTGCGCAACCTGGTCGGCTATAACGACCTGATGCGCGCCGAACGGGCGAAGGCGGAGCAGGAGGAGGGCGGCGCGCCCGAGCAGTATCAGGTCCTCCCGCAGATCGTCATTGTCATCGATGAGCTGGCAGACCTGATGATGGTCGCGGCCAAGGAGGTCGAGACTTCGATCTGCCGCATCGCGCAGAAGGCGCGCGCGGCGGGCATGCATCTGGTGGTGGCGACCCAGCGCCCGTCGGCCGACGTCATTACCGGCATTATGAAAGCCAATATCCCGTCCCGCATCGCGTTCGCGGTGGCCAGCCAGATTGAATCCCGCATTATTCTGGATACGACTGGCGCGGAAAAGCTGATTGGCAAGGGCGATATGCTGTACGCCCCGCTGGGGGAGGGCAAGCCTACGCGCGTGCAGGGCTGCTTTATTTCGTCGGATGAGATCGAAGCGGTGATCGCGCATATCAAGGAGACAAGCACAGCCGAATATAATGAGGAGATACTCGAACACATCGAGCGCCAGGCGGAGCAGGCGGAGGGCAAGGGCGGCGCTTCCGGCGACCCGGGCGAGGAAGAGGACGACATGATCGAGGAGGCGATCGATGTGATTATGGATTGCCGCCAAGCGTCCACCTCCATGCTGCAGCGCCGTCTGAAGCTCGGCTATTCCCGCGCCGCGCGCATCATCGACCAGATCGAAGAGCGCGGCATCATCGGTCCGTTCGAGGGCTCCAAGCCACGCCAAATCCTGATTTCCAAAGAGGAGTGGCAGGAAATGAAGCTGCGGCGGCACACGCCGCTCGATTGAAGCCTCGGTTTCCATCAAAAGGGGACTGCCGCGTATTTCCCCGTCGTTCATTTTTAATTTCCAACAGGAGGGTTTATTATGTCTTTGACCAAGATCAATATTGCAGAGCAGTCGTTTAACCCGTTCGAGATGATTGGCAAGCAGTGGATGCTGATTTCCGCGGGAACGGAAGACAAGTGGAACACCATGACCGCAAGCTGGGGCGGCGTGGGTGTGATATGGGGCAAGCCCTCCGCAACCTGTTATATCCGCCACAGTCGGTATACAAAGGAATTTGTTGATGACAGTGAGTATTTTACACTGACATTTTTACAAGATGGAAACCGTGAAGCCCTGAACCTGATGGGTACCAAGTCCGGACGGGACATGGATAAAATGCACGACAGCGGCCTGACGCCGGTGTTTGTGGAGGGGCAGCCGACGTTTGCGGAGGCGGCGCTCGTGCTTGTCTGCCGTAAGCGCTGCCGGAGCGAGATCGCGCCGGAGGATATTCTGCAGCAGGAGATTCTGGATAAGAACTATGCGGACCGCGATTTCCATGCCATGTATATCGGCGAGATCGTTGCGGCGTACAAAGGGTAATCAAATCTCTACAGACTGTTCACAAAATCGACAGGGTGCCGGGCGTATACTGAAAAAGAAAACAACCGGAACCGGAGGAAACCATCTGTGAAAAGAAAACTGCTCAGCCTGCTTCTGTGCGCTGTGCTGGCGTTGGGCGTACTGCCCGCGCCGGCGTTCGCAGGCTATGAGAACTTTACCGAACAGCAGCCCTATACCGGCCAGTTTGCGGATGTGCCGCCTGATGCCTGGTATGCGGAAAACGTGGAGCTGGCCTATGAATACGGCCTGATCAACGGCGTTTCGCAAACGTCCTTTGCGCCGGACAACAGCCTCACGATGGCGGAAGCGGTCAAGCTGGCGGCCTGCCTGCATAGCATTTACCAGAACGGCGCGACGGACTTTGCGGCATCCTCTCCGTGGTATACGGTTTATGCGGCGTATGCGTTGGAAAACGGCATCCTGTCCGCGCCGCTGGAAAGCTATGAAGCGGCGGCGACCCGCGGCGCGTTCGCGGATGTGCTGGCGAAAGCCTTTCCGGAGGAGGCGCTCGAGCAAGTCAATTCCGTGGAGGACGGGGCGATCCCCGATGTGCCGGAGGGGGCGTATTACGCCGACGCGGCATATCTGTTGTACCGAGCGGGCGTCCTGACTGGTTCGGACGCATCCGGCCGGCTTTTGCCGGACAGCACCATCAAGCGCAGTGAAGCTGCCGCGATCGTGACGCGCATGGTGGAGCCGGCGCTGCGGCAGACAGTTACGCTTGAGGTAAGGGAGACGCTGACCGCGGACGAGGCGATAACGTACTGCATGCCCGCGGTATTCAAGCTGTACTCCTATGATGCAAAAGGCAGCCTGCTCGGTATGGGCAGCGGCGTGCTGATCGGGCCGGACGGAGATGCGGTCACCTGCGGGCATGTGGTAAACGGCGTGTACCGCCTAGTCGCGGAGCTGACGGACGGCACACGCCATGAGGTCAGCATATACGACCTGAACGCGGATATGGACATCGCGCATATCCAGCTCGAGGGGAGCGGCCTGCCATACCTACAGACTGCGGAAACGGTGCAGGCGGGCGATACGGTGTATGCGCTCGGTTATCCTGGCGGCGGGAGGGCGAAACTGACGCAGGGAACGGTGATCGACCCATATAATACGGATTACACAACGCCCATGATCGAGAGCAGCGCCTCGGTTATCAGCGGCAATTCCGGCGGCGCGCTGGTGGACAGCGCCGGAAGGCTGGTCGGCATCACGGTCAGCAGTCAGTCCGGCGGCAAGCCGTCGTTCTCTGTGCCGATTACCGCTCTGAAGGAACTGGACGGCAGCGAGGCGGTAAGCGTCGCCGCCTATACGGACGCGCACCGTCCGGCGGCTTCCCGCTGCTACGCGGGGCTGTATCCGGTGCCGGATTTCGGCAAAGTGACCGGCGTGCCCCTGTTCGCGTGGTCGCGCGATCGGAACCCATCCTTTGGGGGAAGCTATTTTTATTATAAGATGTCCGACATGCCGGACGAGCAGCAAAAGCTGCTGCAGTACTATGCGGCGCTGAACGAAAATACATTTTACCTGTTTTCCGGAGATGCGTTCACCTCCTCGGCCGGATATCTGTATTCCGTGCAGCTTTATCAAACGACCTATCAGGGGTACGATGTTCTCGCGGTGGTCGTAACCGGACTTCATTTCAACTTGATCGGCGGTCTGCCTCAGACCGCCGGTTTTTTTTGCAGGCATTTGCGCAGGATGTGGGCGGATATGAATTTTCTGCGTCAATACTGTATCATTTCACAAAAAGGGAAATAAAAACGGGAAACCGGCGAAAAAGCAAAATAATTTGTTGGAAAAAGAATGGATTATACGAAAAATGGAGAAATAAAAAACCGCGGCATGGAGAAACTCTCATGTTTTGCCGTCATTTTGCACAATATAGCTTTAGCAAATCGGTGAAATCCCACAATAGAACACGAAGCGCCCTGCATGATATAATATCTTTGCGTGAGTGAAGTGTGTGGAGAGCACAGAAACGAAATGGAGGAGAAGACCCAAATGAAGAAGTATGTTTACATGTTCCCGGAAGGCAACGGCAAAATGCGTGAACTGCTCGGCGGAAAGGGCGCCAATCTGGCGGAGATGACCGGACTGGGTATGCCTGTTCCTCAGGGTTTCACCATCACGACCGAGGCCTGCACCCGGTATTATGAGGACGGAAAAACGATCTATCCGGATATTCAGGAGCAGATCATGGAGTACCTCGATAAACTGGAAAAGGTAACGGGCAAAACGCTCGGCGATCCCGACCGCCCGCTGCTGGTATCCGTCCGTTCGGGCGCGCGCGCTTCCATGCCCGGCATGATGGACACCATCCTCAACCTCGGTATGAACGACGAGATCTGCGAAGCGGTTGCAAAGCTGACCAATAACCCGCGTTTCGCACGCGATTCCTATCGCCGTTTCATCCAGATGTTCTCGGACGTTGTGATGGAGCTGCCCAAGTCCACCTTTGAGACCTTTATCGACCAGGTTAAGGATAAAAAGGGCGTTAAGATGGACAACGAGCTGGACGCGGACGATATGAGCGAGCTGATCGTCCTGTTCAAGGACCACTACAAGAAGTCGCTCGGCGAGGATTTCCCGCAGGATCCTAAAAAGCAGCTTATGGAAGCGGTCCGCGCGGTATTCCGTTCGTGGGATAACCCGCGCGCGAATACCTACCGCCGCATGAACGATATTCCGCATTCCTGGGGTACCGCGGTCAATGTGCAGTCTATGGTGTTCGGTAACATGGGCGACACCTCCGGTACGGGCGTTGCGTTCACCCGCAATCCGGCGACCGGCGAAAAGAAGCTGTACGGCGAATTCCTGATGAACGCGCAGGGCGAGGACGTCGTGGCCGGCATCCGCACCCCGCAGCAGATCACCCTCGAAGGGTCGAAGCGCTGGGCGGCCGCACAGAACATCTCCGAGGAAGACCGCCGCACGAAATACCCCTCGCTCGAAGAGGTCATGCCGACGGTTTACAAGGAGCTGGACGAGATTCAGCGCCACTTGGAGCAGTACTTCAAGGACATGCAGGACATCGAGTTCACGATTCAGGACGGCAAGTTGTGGATGCTCCAGTGCCGCAACGGCAAGCGCACCGGCGCCGCCATGGTCAAGATCGCGATGGACATGCTCCGCGAAGGGCTGATCGACGAACGCACGGCCGTGCTTCGCTGCGAGCCCGCGAAGCTCGACGAGCTGCTCCACCCCGTATTCGACAAGAAGGCCATCACCAATGCACAGGTCATCACCAAGGGCCTTCCCGCATCGCCGGGCGCCGCGACGGGCCCCGTGGTATTCTTCGCCGAAGATGCCGAGAAAACCCTCGCCCAAACCGGTCAGAAAGCGATCCTCGTGCGCATCGAAACTTCGCCCGAAGACCTCAAGGGCATGCTCGACGCCGCCGGCATCCTCACCGCCCGCGGCGGTATGACCTCGCATGCGGCCGTCGTCGCACGCGGCATGGGCAAATGCTGCGTATCGGGCGCCGGGGAGCTGGAGATAGACTATAAAACCCGCACGATCAAAGTCAACGGCTTCACCGTCAAGGAGGGCGACTGGATCTCGCTCAACGGTTCGACGGGCGAAGTTTACCTGGGACAGGTAGCCACGATGGCCGCCGACCTGAGCGGCGACTTCGGCCAGCTGATGGATCTGGCAGGCAAATACGCCGTGCTGAAAGTCCGCGCCAATGCCGACACGCCGAAGGATGCCGCACAGGCATTCGGGTTCGGCGCCGAGGGCATCGGCCTCTGCCGCACGGAGCACATGTTCTTCGAAGGCGACCGCATCAAGGCTTTCCGCGAGATGATCCTCGCCGACGACGAGGCCGGACGCCGCGTGGCACTGGCCAAGTTGCTGCCCATCCAGCGCAGCGACTTCGAAGGCCTGTTCAAGGCCATGAACGGCTTCCCCGTGACCGTCCGCCTGCTCGACCCGCCCCTGCACGAATTCGTGCCGCACGACGAGAAAGGCCAGAAGGAGATGGCCCGGGAGATGGACGTACCTCTCCAGAAGATCGTCGCCAAGGTCGAGTCGCTGGCCGAATTCAACCCCATGCTGGGACACCGCGGCTGCCGCCTGGGCAACACCTACCCCGAGATCACCGAGATGCAGGCACGCGCCATCATCGAGGCGGCCATGAACGTCCGTGCGCAGGGCATCCCCGTGCACGTCGAGATCATGGTTCCGCTCGTGGGCAACCACAAGGAGCTGCGCTACCAGAAAGGCATCATCGACTCGACGGCCGAACAGGTATTCTCGGAGCGCAACGACAAGATCGACTACATGGTCGGCACGATGATCGAGGTTCCCCGCGCAGCCGTGACCGCCCACCAAATTGCCGAGGTCGCCGAGTTCTTCTCGTTCGGCACCAACGACCTGACGCAGATGACGCTGGGCTTCTCGCGCGACGACATCGGCAAGTTCCTGCCGATCTACCTCGACAAGGGCATCCTGAAGAACGACCCGTTCCAGATCCTCGACCAGAACGGCGTGGGACAGCTGATCCGCGAGGCCGTATTCAAGGGCCGCGGCAAGCGCCCGATGCTCAAGTGCGGCATCTGCGGCGAGCACGGCGGCGAACCTTCGTCGGTCGAATTCTGCCACTACGCGGGCCTGAACTACGTGAGCTGCTCGCCGTTCCGCGTGCCCATCGCACGCCTGGCGGCCGCCCACGCAGCCCTCAAGGAGAAATAAGCCTTCACCCGGCAACCGCCGGAACACCCATACCAGCGAAAGCCTGCGGCGTGCATGCCGCGGGCTTTCGTTTTTAGCGACAAAAAAGTCCGGTTCGTTGAAAAATTTTTGCCGTGGCGGATAAGTTTTGTATATTTGTTCTGGCAAACAGTATTATTCGCAACTTTTGTTAAATTAAAGCAACAGACATGAAAAAGATTTTTCTTACGGTGATCGTCGTGCTTTTAGCAGTAACGACGGTTTCGGCACAGTACAAGGGCGACTGGGGAGTTGGCCCCAAAATCGGGGTATACACGAATGCGGGTGCCGACGGAGCCATCTTCGGTATCGGTGCGGCCGGACAGTACAGCATCACCGACAACTGGCGTGTAGCTCCCAGTATCCTGGCCCTTTGCAAGACGGATTGCTCGGTGGATATCAGCGCCGACGTACAATACCTGTTCAACATCGCCCCCGACTGGCATATCTATCCGCTGGCAGGTATCAGCGCCAACGACATCGGCGACTGGTCGTGCGGTATCAACCTCGGCGGCGGCGCGGACTTCTCGATCACCCGCAACTGGGACGTTTCGGCCGGCTTCAAATGGATGATCCAGACCGCCAAGGATTATGTACCCGGCTTTGTGAAGCGCAGGAACCCCATCGTTATCAATATCGGCGCGACGTACAGGTTCTAAGCCCCATCCCGAGAGGAAACAAAATCCCGGCACTTATTCGTAAGTGCCGGGATTTTTCATGTCCGCAGCCCCGATCCCGGCTATCCCGTGCCGGCTGAATAGCTTCCGCCGGATACAGGAAGCGACGGCGGAAGTTGCAAAAGTGTGATCCGCAAAATCCGAAAAACACATATCACGGCACGAGTGTTGTACGTCGTTCAGGCGACAAGGCAGCGCATCGGAGAGGTCGTCCCCAGCCGGGATGGGATCCTGTGACTAATTGACAACCACTTGATTATTCATATAAAATTAAACTGAAAGCCATGAAAAAAATTCTTCTGATCGCAACCGCGGCATTGTTTGCCTGGACGGCGTCCGCCCAGGACAACAACTACCGCAACACCCGTGACAACAACCGCAATGCGGCCCAGGCAGGCAATTACCGCAGCACGCCGGACAATTACCGCAGCGCCGTGGGCCCGCGCGTGAACTTCTATACCAATACGGGCGACGCATCCGTCGGGATCGGTGCTTACTACCGGTACAGTTTCGATTCCCACTGGCGTATCGAACCGTCGATCTATGTCCTGACGGAAAAGGACAGTTCGGTCGACATCAATTTCGACGCCCACTACGTATTCCGCATCGCCGACTGGTGGGGCGTCTATCCCCAGGTGGGCGTTGTCGCCAATGACATCAAGGACTGGGCATTCGGCATGAGCGTCGGCGGTGGTTTTGACTTCAACGTCGCGCGCCGCTGGAATATCTCCGCAGGTCTGAAATACGAACCCATGTTCGACAGCGGCCGCAGCAATCCGCTCGTCGTCTTCGTAGGCGCAGCATACAGGTTCTGACAAGAGCAGTTCCCGACGTAGAAGGGTCTGCCTGACAAGTCCGTTATTTACGATTTCACCCCCGCCAGAGCAATCTCGGCAGGGGTGAATTGTTTTGAGGAACTTGTCAGGCAGCCTTTCCCGTTTCGTCATGCGGCAAAACCGCCGGCTCCCCGGGGCTGTGCCGCTGGCAACAGCCGGGGCGAACGTCCCGTTTGCCTTTGCATGGCCGGAACAACTTTTCCGCCGGACGGAACCTGTTGCACAGCCCGCGGATGCATGGCCCCGGCATACGGGTCATTTGGTCTTATACGCGCAGCGGTATTTGCCCTTTGCCAGGTTCATCAGCTTTCCTTTCAGCAGGTTGCGGCGCAGGGGCGAAATCCGGTCGGTGAAGACGATGCCCTCGATGTGGTCGTATTCGTGCTGGATGACCCAGGCCTTCAGCCCGTGGAACTCTTCGTCGTGCTCGACGAAATCCTCGTCCATATAACGCATCCGGATCGCCAGCGAGCGGGGCACGTCAGCATGGATGCCGGGGAACGAGAGGCATCCCTCGTTGTAGGTCTTCTTTTCCTCCGACAAGGCATAGATCTCGGGGTTGATAAAGGCGCGCTTGTAGTCGGCGCACTCCGGGTCGTCCTCGCCCCAGGGTGTACAATCGACGATAAAAAGGCGGATATTCTTGCCGATCTGCGGTGCTGCCAGCCCGACGCCCTCGGCTTCGCCGAGCGTCAGGAACATGTCTTCCACGAGTTTCTTCACCTCGGGATAATCGGGCGTGATCCGCTCGCAGGGCTTGCGCAGCACGTCCGAACCATAAATTACTATCGGATAAATCATTTGTTAAACTCCATATAACTCTGTAAAATAATCGTGGCCGAGATCTTGTCCACCAGCGCCTTGTCCCGGCGCGCCATCTTGCCGATACCGCTTTCGAGCATCGTGCGGTGCGCCAGCACCGAGGTAAAACGCTCGTCGTGAAAGACCACCTCCTTATCGGGATAGGCCCTGCGCAGCCGGGCTGCCAGCGGCTCGACGAAACGCCACGTTTCGGAGGGCGTGCCGTCCATCTGCGTCGGCTTGCCCACCACTATCGTAGTAACGTCCTCCGCGGCGAAATATTTTGCCAGCCACGCTTCGAGTCCCTTCGTCTCGACGGTTTCGAGTCCCCCGGCGATCAGCCGCAGGGGATCGCTCACGGCGATTCCCGTGCGCTTCGTACCGTAATCTATGGCGAGGATGCGGCCCACGGATCAGCGATTACAGATTCAGCTTCCGGAAGAGCTTGCGGTAGGAGCACTCCTCCTCGACCAGCGCGGGCAGCTTGTCGATCGCAACACGCTCCTGCTGCATGGTGTCGCGGTGACGCACCGTCACGGTGTTGTCTTCGAGCGTCTGACCGTCCACGGTCACGCAGAACGGCGTGCCGACGGCGTCCTGACGGCGGTAACGCTTGCCGACGGAATCCTTCTCGTCGTAAACGACGTTGTAATCGTATTTCAAGAGGTCCACGATCTTCTGCGCCACTTCGGGCATGCCGTCCTTCTTCACCAGCGGCAGAACGGCGACCTTCACGGGGGCCAGCGCCGCAGGCAGACGCAGCACGACGCGCGAGTCGCCGCCTTCGAGCTGCTCCTCGGTATAAGCCGCAGACATCACCTGCAGGAACATGCGGTCCACGCCGATCGACGTCTCGACCACGTAGGGTACATAGCTCTCGCCCGTTTCGGGATCGAAGTACTGGATCTTGCGGCCTGAGAACTTCTGGTGGTTGCCCAAGTCGAAGTCCGTGCGGGAGTGAATGCCCTCGACCTCCTTGAAGCCGAACGGGAAGTTGTACTCGATGTCGGTCGCGGCGTTGGCATAGTGCGCCAGCTTCTCATGGTCGTGGAAACGGTAGCGGTCGTCGCCGAAGCCCAGCGCGCGGTGCCATGCCATACGGGTCTCCTTCCATGCCTGCCACCACTTCATCTCCTCGCCGGGACGTACGAAGAACTGCATCTCCATCTGC
>ENA-ORUW01002391-ORUW01002391.1-human-gut-metagenome-genome-assembly--contig:-NODE-2391-length-10591-cov-6.048880_pt1 | contig 10591 bp, 13 predicted proteins | sample MGYA00242088_ERZ509227 | MGnify/ENA primary metagenome ERZ509227 (study PRJEB26280, sample SAMEA2338816) | human gut metagenome | biome: human gut; feature: human-associated habitat; material: faeces... | reverse complement strand
TGCCAGGAAGTCACAGTCATGCCTTGGAATCGCGGAGGGATTTCAAGTGAAAAGTGCTGCGCGAGAAATCTTTGCCGAGAGCACTCTGGACAAGACGAAAAATGGAACGTGCAGGAGTCGTCGACCCAATACGAACGATACCTACCATGCCGAGAGCACTCATCCCACCGCACCTCGAACCGGGAGTCCGTAGTTGTAGTCGATTTCTGCTGTGTTTCTTGCGCCGAAGCCCGCATAGCCCTGGCGCGAGCGATCAGATCGGTGATTCCCTGCATAGTGTCCAAATCCTTTCTTTTCTCTGCCGATCCAGCCGAGGAATTGAGTCTTCCACTGCCGCACGGTCTTGGTTGTTGTGTTGTTTGCGCCTAGCCAGCAACGCATCTTCGTGAAAGTCGCCTGAGCATCAATCTCAGGCCTGAGCTTCTGAGCGTCGACCCGCCAGTCATCCGGAATGCACTCTGGAAATCGCACGCGAGGAGTGCGCTCTTTGCGTGGTTGTGTCGGTTTAGAACAGGCCTCAAAATCACTCGTTACGCCGCACTGAGCGTCAGCCAACGCCTTGATGTCGGACTTCACTTTGCTTTCCATAGCAAGGCGTTTACTGATGTTCTCGTCAATGCTGTAGTCGTCCGCTAAGACAACTGTTTCTGAGGTCGCTTCACTTTCCGACGCAGCTTCCGATGCAACTCGTGCTGCTTCATCAAAGAGGTCGTCATCAAACGGAGGTTCTTCGCATGTGTGTGCACTACTAATCTCTTCTCTGTTCTTTATCTGTTCTTTATCTGTTAGACCGCATCTGGTGCGGGGTGAGGGTGCATCTCCTGCGGGGTGAGGGTGCATCTGGTGCGGGGTGCATTTCCTGCGGGGTGCATCTCCTGCGGGCTGAGGGTGAACGTAATATCCGACGCAGCATTCCATCGACGCGTTCGAAGCAATACAGCTTTCTTCTCGAGAGAGTTCAGGTTGTTTTGGATAGCTCTTTCCGACATGCCCGAACGATCAACAATGTCCTCCACCTTCGATCCGTCTTCTTTAATGAAGTCGGATTTAATCGGTGGATTGCACTGTCCCGTATCGGCATTTCTGAAAGACAAAATGACGACGGCAAGATGCTTTTCTAGCGGACTGAGATCCTTGCGCGCATAAATCGCATCTCGATCAGCAAAGAAGTCAAACGAGCCCATGAATTCGCCTCAGAAGTTGCGAACTTCGGTTGATTTCATGACTGGCAGGTTGCGATATTTCTCCCGAAGAAAGTAAACCCAAGCAGACGGCATTCCATAGCGGCGCCACTCAGAAACGGTTTGAGGTGTACGGGAGCAAATCGATGCTACACATGACGTACCTCCCAACTCATCAATAACGACTGATGTTGGTCCCGGGGAGAGTCTGCGTGACTTTGTAATTTCGATCTTTTTAGTAGCCATAGTCATAAATTTCGATTAATCGAATCAAGTTGACATGGCTATTATACGATTTTCCGAACTTTCCGCAAGAACCAACGGGCGTTAGACTATGCGGAAAACCGCAACATTATTGAGATATCTATATGTCTTCCACTCTTTCAGCAAGGCTGACCGAAGCGCTAGATGAAGCCAAAGAAAAAGATCCGACCAAATCGAAATCTGGATCACCGGCAAGGAGCTTGCTGATAAGGTCGCGTACGCTTCCGGCAACCTTGATCTTCAATTTGACACCGAGGCTTTGGGCGAACTGCTCACTCAATTCATATTGAAATCCCATGTCCTGCCCGCGATAGATAAAATAGGATGTAGAGCTGTATAAAGTCAGCACTACCAGTTCACCACTGTCCTTTATCTGCTGCAAATCGGTGCTCTTTTCCTGCTTATGGGCGGAGTTACGATCGCCGCGGCATCCCATGACACTGCAAAGCAATACTATTGCAATGAGCAACTGGCAGTGAAAAACCGGCAGTTTGCGTGTGGCAGGGGAGGTGCTTTCGGGCATACTATACGGAATTGAGTTACTTATAAGTGCTTTTTGATGTACATCGTCAGAATATCAATTGCCACTTGGTTGTTTCCACCCTCCGGCACGATGAGATCGGCGTATCGTTTGCAAGGCTCTATGAATTGCAGATGCATCGGCTTCAGGATGCGGGTATAACGCTCCATTACGGCTTCAGCGGTACGGCCGCGCTCTATGACATCACGTTGGATGACACGAATAAGGCGTTCGTCGGGATCTGCGTCGACAAAAATTCTAAGATCCATCATGCCGCGCAGCTTTTTGTCGCATAGGGCAAGGATGCCTTCAATGATGATGACTTCCCGCGGTTCGATGTGGATTGTTTCAGGCTGGCGGGTGCAAGTCAGATAGGAATAAGTGGGCTGTTCGATGCTCTTACCTTCGCGCAGCATGGATACGTGTTTGGACAGAAGCCCCCAGTCGAAAGCGTCCGGGTGGTCGAAATTAATGTTCTGCCGTTCTTCTACGGGTACATGGCTGCTGTCTTTGTAGTAGGAGTCCTGAGGTAATAGAACCACTTCACCTGCCGGCAGACTTTCAATGATTTTACGTACGACGGTGGTCTTTCCCGACCCGGTTCCGCCTGCAATTCCTATTATTAACATCCGTTTAAGTGTATATTTAAAACAAAACGAGTATTTTTGCGGTTTTAAAAAGCAACCGTTTCGGTTGACAAATATAGATATAAATCATTTAAATAACAAAGTTATGGTAAAGCATATTGTATTATTTAAGCTGAAAGATGAAGTTCCTGCTGACGAAAAGTTAGTTGCAATGAATAATTTTAAGAAGGCCATCGAAGCGCTTCCTGCCAAAATATCCGTTATCCGTAAGATAGAAGTCGGGTTGAATATCAATCCTGCCGAAACTTGGAGCATTGCCCTTTACAGTGAATTTGATACGTTGGACGATGTGAAGTTCTACGCTGTGCACCCCGATCATGTGGCTGCCGGCAAGCTCATTGCAGAGGTCAAAGAAAGTCGTGCTTGCGTGGACTATGAAGTATAAATTGAAAAAACAGAAAGAAAAAAAGATGAAGAAAAGTATATTCTCCATTCTATTGTTGCTCTTCACCTTGGCGGTGCAGGCGCAGATACAGGAACCTGTCAAGTTTAAGTCGGAGTTAAGGACTTTGCAGGCAGGCGAAGCAGAGGTGATATTTACCGGAACTATTGACAAAGGCTGGCATGTGTATTCTACGGACTTGGGAGAGGGCGGCCCTATCTCGGCAACGTTCAATGTTGAAGACATTTCGGGTGCGGAACTTGTCGGAAAACTAAAACCGGTGGGGAAAGAAATCGCCGCATTCGACAAGCTGTTCGAAATGAAAGTGCGCTATTTTGCAAATTCCGTTCAGTTTGTGCAGAAGCTGAAGCTGACCGGTGGCGCATACAAGGTGGAAGGTTATCTGGAATATGGTGCTTGTAATGACGAAAACTGCTTGCCGCCTACACAAGTGCCGTTCAAATTTTCGGGTAATGCAGAAGGTGCGGCTGCTAACGAACCAGTAGCTGATGCAACCGCAGATATGGCTATTATTGGTGGGGCAGAAGGTACTACCGGAATAAATGTATCCGATAAAGGCACTGTTGATCTTTGGAAACCGGTTGTCAACGAATTGAGAGCGTTGGGTGAAACTACCTCGCAAGAAGATATGTCTTGGATTTATATCTTTATAACCGGGTTTGTAGGTGGTCTGTTAGCATTGTTCACGCCTTGCGTATGGCCTATTATCCCGATGACTGTCAGCTTCTTCCTGAAACGCAGTAAAGATAAGAAGAAAGGTATCCGGGACGCTTGGACGTATGGCGCATCCATTGTTGTGATATACGTAGGCTTGGGACTGTTGGTCACCGGGCTTTTTGGCGCTAACGCTTTGAACTCATTGTCTACGAATGCTGTTTTCAATATCTTTTTCTTCCTGATGTTGGTAGTATTTGCAGCTTCTTTCTTTGGCGCTTTTGAAATAACCCTCCCCTCCAAGTGGAGTAATGCGGTAGACTCTAAAGCGGAAAAGACAGGCGGTTTGCTTAGTATTTTCTTAATGGCATTTACACTGTCGCTGGTGTCATTCTCTTGTACGGGACCCATTATCGGCTTTTTGCTTGTACAGGTTTCCACTACCGGTAATATGATAGCTCCGGCCATCGGAATGTTAGGTTTTGCCATTGCTTTGGCATTGCCGTTTACGCTGTTTGCGTTGTTCCCCTCTTGGCTGAAGTCCATGCCTAAATCCGGCGGTTGGATGAATGTGATCAAAGTGACGCTCGGTTTCTTGGAACTGGCATTTGCTTTGAAGTTCCTTTCCGTAGCCGATCTGGCTTACGGCTGGCGTATTCTCGACCGCGAAACATTCCTTGCTTTATGGATTGTACTGTTTGCTTTGCTGGGTTTCTATCTGCTGGGCAAAATCAAATTCCCGCATGATGATGACGATGCAAAGGTCAGTGTGCCCCGTTTCTTCATGGCATTGGCTTCGTTGGCATTTGCCGTATATATGCTTCCCGGTTTGTGGGGAGCGCCGTTGAAGGCTGTCAGTGCTTTTGCACCACCCATGCAGACACAGGATTTCAATCTTTATAATAATGAGGTGCATGCCAAGTTCGATGATTATGATCTCGGCATGGAATATGCCCGCCAGCATGGCAAACCTGTGATGTTGGACTTTACGGGTTACGGTTGTGTGAACTGTCGTAAAATGGAGCTCGCCGTATGGACGGATCCGAAAGTAAGCGATATCATCAATAATGACTATGTGCTCATCACGCTCTACGTAGACAATAAGACTCCGCTTTCTTCGCCGGTGAAAATTACGGAGAACGGTACGGAGCGCACATTACGTACGGTGGGAGATAAGTGGAGCTATTTGCAACGCGTCAAGTTCGGCGCGAATGCACAGCCTTTCTATGTGCTGATTAACAATGAAGGCGAACCGCTCAACAAGTCGTATTCGTACGATGAAAGCATTCCAAAGTACATTGAGTTTTTACAGACAGGATTGGAAAACTACAAAAAGGAAAGATAATAGACTGAATCGGAGAAAGGATGCTGTATAAGCGTCCTTTTTTCATAATCCATTTTTTTATTTATGAAACACATTATTGACATTGACACTTGGGAACGTCGTGACAATTACGGCTTCTTCCGTACATATCTAAATTCTTGGTATTCGGTGACCACCGAAATAGACTGCACAGAGGCCAGCGCTGCGGCAAGGCGGTCTGGACATTCTTTTTTCCTTTATTACTTGTATGCCGTTCTCCGTTCGGCCAATGAAGTGAACGAACTCCGTTACCGCACAGACAAGAACGGGCAGGTTGTTTTCCACGACCGGGTAGATATCATTTCTCCGATAGCGGTTCCGGGAAAGACTTTTTATACAGTCCGTATCCCTTATCACGAAAATTTCGAACGCTTTTATGCCGAAGCGCATGCGCTGATTACGGATATTCCTGAAAACGGAGATCCTTATCATGCGGAAAAAGAGCTGATGCAGCAGGGCGATTACGACGTGGTGCACTTGAGTGCAGTTCCCAAAATGTTCTTCACGTCCATCACCTACACTGTTGCCGAAGCCGGCAACGGTTGCAGTCATCCGCTGATGACCGTCGGTAAGGTTGTTCCTCGCGGGGAGCGGCTGGTTTTTCCACTTTCCATTTATGTGAATCATGCGTTTGTGGACGGTTCGCATCTGGCTTCTTTCTTTGGGAAGATAGAGAAGTATCTGAAAGAAGTGTAATATTACAGAATTATTACAGAATTAATCTTTAGCTTTGCACGTGTAAAACTAAATGTGAGATGATATATACTGGGATAATTATGATAAGAAAGCCTTTCTGTATATGGAGAATTTGTAGTTTATTGGCAGCGCTATTCTTTATTGTGCCGGTCTCTCTGCATGCGCAGAAGCGAGACTTTACAACATGGGCAAGTACCGGTTTTAAGTATAAGGTAAATCCTGCATTTACGCTCTCCGGAAAATTGGAATGGCGCACAAAGGATGATCTTGACAAGACCGACCGTTGGGGGCTGGAGGCCGGCGGGGCATACTCTGTACTTCCTTTTCTGAAAATAGCTGCGGGCTATGAAGTGCATTATCGCAATCGCGGGGAAGCCGGTTGGAAGTTTCGTCACCGCTATCATTTTGACGGAACGCTATCCACACGTGTGCACAGGCTGAAGGTTTCACTGCGGGAGCGTTTTCAACATACTTTCGATAGCAATAATGATGAACTGCGTTGGCGCTCACGTGTCAAGCTGGCTTATGACATCCCCAAATGCAAGATAGAGCCTTACGCTTCTGTTGAGATGTACAACGGATTGAATCGTGGAGAGAAGTTTGATGTACAACGCATGCGCTATCGCGGCGGGGTAGTCCTCCCACTTTCTTCCGATTGGGAAGCGGATGTCTTTTATTGCCGACAATGGGAGAGTAAGGCACGAAAAGATATAGTAGGAGTGGCTTGCACTTATTCTTTCTGATAACAGCCGGGTTACTGCCGTTTTTTCTTGCGGTGCTCTTTTTTCAAACAGAAGTTGAATCCTGCATATACTTGCAGTGTTCCGAATCCGTTGTTCAATGAAAAGTTATTCCGGTAGTAGTCGTAAGTTCTGCCTACGAATGAAGTGCCTACGAAATATTTACTGTTGTTGTACACTACGCCTGCGCGTAGGATGAAGTCTATATTGAAATTCCTGTACCAGTCGTCTTTTTCTCCTTCCGCTTTGTTGATACGTGAGGTTTTGTAGGCCACTGCGGGATTGAGCGAGAGGCAGGCGAGGCAGTTGCGTGCGAATACCCAGTTGTAGGCATAACCGAAGTTGAGGCTGATATTGGTATATTTTATATGGTCCACTTTCATACCCGGGTTCATCGTTTCCCGGATGATATCGGGCAGCTTGGTGTAGTCAAAATCCAGATTGTGTGTGGATACGGAGAATCCGGCAATGAAAGATCCTGCGTTGCGCCGTTGATTGGTGGATTGGCTGAAAGCGGCGGGATAAGAAAAACGCCGGTTGTTGAAAATGTAATATAGGTTCAGTCCTTTCATTTTCACTTTCAGTCCGTCGAAGTCTTCAGAATAATCGGTGGGTATGCGGTCGGAAAAACCTGTAACGTCGTGTATTTTGTAAGAGTTACCCGTACGGCGGTAGATAATATCCACTCCTAATTTGGAACTGTATAAGCTGAGGTCGAATTCCGTTCCTCTTTTTTTCCCGCTTTTCTTTCCAAGGAGCCCGTCCGTATCTACTGACCATCCTAAAAATATCCAGCGCCAACCAAAGTAAACTCCTATTTTGTTATGAGGTTTGGGCGAGAACCGCAGGCGTTGGGGTTCAGGAGTAGCACTTCCTACGGAATAGTATTCATAATTGGTGAAGTGGTCCAGCATTAAGGCATAGTTGTATCGGTTGGGACTGATGTATGTAGTGTCGAAATCGCTGAAATTAAGGAACTTCTTCATGATTCTTCTGAAATTTCCCGTACGTTTGCAGACCGAACTGTCGGGTGTGACAAAAGTGCTTCCTTCATTTTGGGCAAACAAAGAAAGTGTCAATAACATACCTATGCAAAAGCTAATCCCTCTGGGCATCCTATTATGCTTTGTTGTTACGAAGATATGAAATTTCCATCTAATAAAGAACGGAATATCTTCTTTTCCTTTTTTATTTCCCGAATTTTACATAGGTTTGCAACATCATAATAATACTTTTGTGGCAGAAATCTAAAAAATATATATGTACGCAACCGAAATTCTCAGTGATGAACGTTCTTTGGTTCTCCGCTTGATTGAAGGGGATGAGGATGCTTTTTGCGAGCTTTATGCTGCCTATAAGAATCGTTTGATATACTTTGCCATGCGCTTTTTGAAGTCGCGTGAGTATGCGGAAGATATTTTTCAGGATGCTTTTGCGGTAGTGTGGCAAGGACGCCGCTTTATCAATCCGGATGCGTCATTTTCTGCTTATTTGTATACAATCGTACGAAACCGTATACTGAATCAGTTGCGTGATTTGTCCAACCAGGATAAACTAAGGGAACAGATACTTTCACAAGCGGTGAATTACACCAACGAGACGAAAGACGAAATTATTGCGAATGATTTACGACAGTTCATATCTCGTGCATTGCAGCAACTGACGCCTCGTCAGCGCGAGATATTCCAGATGAGCCGGGAACGGCAAATGTCTCATCGTGAAATAGCCGAAGTGCTGGGCATTTCTGTCAATACGGTGCAAGAGTCCATTTCCATATCGTTGAGAACGCTACGCACTTATTTGGAAAAGAATTCGATAGTAAGTGCCGATCTGATATTGCTTCTTGTTTGCTTGAATTTATAAGAATAAGGTTTCCCAAAAGTCGTTTGTATTATGTTAACTTTATGTTTGATAATAAGTTAACTTGATACGGGTGATGAAGTTAACTTATTGTTGTGTATTAAGTTAACTTGTTACATATACGAAGTTAACTTCTTGTAGAGAGTCTTTTCATTCGCGATATATCTTAAAATATGTTAATCGCACCCCAGCTATTCTTTCCCCACGTGTATATCCCAATATAAAAGGGTTACTTTTGATAACCTTTGTACTATTTAGAATCATGGTTATGAAGAATAACGAAAATAATAGATCGTTGCTTCGCCGTTATTTGGACGGCCTGTATACAACGGATGATGCCCGTAGGCTGCTGGACGAGTTACAAGCTCCGGAGTATAATACCGATATGCTTCAGGAATTGATGGATGAAGTATGGGAGGAAGCGTCCTTGCAGTCACCACAAACGGATCTTGAACGTGAACAATATAAAAAAGAGGCGCGATTATTATTGAAACGTATCGAACATAAGAAACGTATGTGGTTCCGGCGTGTGTCATTGGCAGTGGCAAGTGCGGCTGCGGTGGTCTGTCTCATTTTGGGTAGTGTCAGCTATATCCGTTATATAGACAGGCAACAGATAACCTATTTGGAGGCTTCCACTTCCTATGGTGAGCGCAAGGAGATACGGCTTCCCGACGGTACACAATTGATTTTGAACTCCTGTTCTCGCGTGTGCTATCCGGACCGTTTTGCAGACGAGGAACGTAGAGTGGAACTGGAGGGTGAGGGGTATTTTCGTGTATATCACAATGAGAAACAACCTTTCATAGTGAATACCCGTCATTTTGATGTACGTGTATTGGGTACTTGTTTTAATGTCAAATCTTATTCTTCGGACGAAGTTGTTTCGGTGGATGTGGAAAGCGGTAAAGTGCAAGTCGATCTGCCCGAAGCGATGATGCGCTTGCGTGCTAAAGAGCAGATACTTATAAATACCGTTTCGGGAGAATACAACAAGCGGCACGAAGAACGTGCGGTGGCAGTTTGGAGAAGGGGTAGTTTGCGCTTTAATAGTACTCCGATACGCGATGTCGCCAAAGAACTGGAACGCATGTATAATTGCCGTATTACATTTACCCAAGGACAGGAGTTTAACAATCTCATTTCCGGTGAACATGATAATAAGAGTCTGGAGGCTGTGTTACAGTCAATTGGCTATACAAGCGGCATCCATTACAAGAGAAGCGGAGACCAAGTATTATTATATAAGTAATAAAATATGTTAATCGCACCCTGCTTTGTTGAAAGATGGGTGTATTATAAATAGACCTCGTGAGTATTAACTTTTAATCCAAGAAAAAGCAAGAATGAAAGCACCTCCTTGATTTTCCACAAAAAATAGGAGCTGTCTCTCAGAGAAGCCCCTATCCCATAATCCGGACGGATATTCATTCGTTTTCCCCCGCGTGAATAACGTTTCGCAGATTACTAAAACCTTTGTTTTAAATAATTTTTTCAATTACTAAAACGCACAAATTTATGAATATTCTTCCTAATTTTAAAAGGAAAAGTGGAAATGTCTATTCGTTTTTAGCATTTTTACTATTCGTATGCTTGTTATTTGTACCATATAATATTCAAGCGCAAAGCCAAAACAATATAACGCTAAATGTTCAGAATGAAACGGTCGAAAATGTTTTCAACCAATTGAGCAAACAAACCGGATTAAAATTCTTTTATGACCAAACAGTGGTAAATAATGCGCCACGTGTTTCTTTGAGCGTCAAAGATGCTTCTTTACAATCAGTTCTAAACAAAATCTCTTCGCAGACAAAGCTATATTTCAATAGGGACAACAATACGATTTCTGTGGGTAAGCAGAACAATTTGAATGTGGGAGAACAAGTCAAAAATAAAAGGATAACAGGTCAGGTTGTTGATCAAGCAGGAGAGCCTATTATAGGTGTAAGTGTAGTGTTAAAAGGTACTGCTAATGGAGTAATTACCGATGTTGATGGAAACTATACTTTGTCTAATGTTCCAGAAGAAGGCGTAATTTCTTTTTCTTATATAGGCTATCAAACAGTTGAACTTAAGGCTAATAATAGAGAATTGGCTAAAATTATTTTGAAAGAGGATAATGAGCTATTGGATGAAGTGGTAGTCGTTGGTTATGGTGTACAGCGTAAGCGTGATGTAACTACTTCTATTTCATCAATGAAAGCAAGTGAACTTGCCGTTCCTGTATCAAGTGTCGATCAGGCCCTTGTAGGTAAAATGACTG
>ENA-ORUW01002384-ORUW01002384.1-human-gut-metagenome-genome-assembly--contig:-NODE-2384-length-10623-cov-8.620553_pt1 | contig 10623 bp, 6 predicted proteins | sample MGYA00242088_ERZ509227 | MGnify/ENA primary metagenome ERZ509227 (study PRJEB26280, sample SAMEA2338816) | human gut metagenome | biome: human gut; feature: human-associated habitat; material: faeces... | reverse complement strand
TGAACAGTTCCTTGCCGCCGTTCTTGCGTCCAGACCGCAACTGGGCAGCCTGCCGGAAGACGACCCGGTATTCCGTGGTGAAACGTTCGATACTCCGCATGCCATCGATAAAGGGCTGGTTGACGCCTCCATGACTTTTCCCGAAGCTGTGGTCAAGGCTGTAGAGCTCGGTCGCAGCTATATGGAGATTGAGAATATAAAAAGAAGTGCTCTCAACTATTTATAACTTAACTTTTGTTTATCATGAATTTAAAGGAAAGAATTCAGACCGTCCTGCAGAAACTGAATCTGCTGGACAAAGCGAAAGCCAATCAACTGACCCAGGAAGAATGGGGACAGATAGTCAACTCCTATAATCAGGAGTACCAGTCTATCCTTCAGGATGACTTGGCTGCAGACCAGGCGGCGCAACGGCAAACGGTTGCCGTCACCCAGGAACAGTACATTGGGAACCGGCAAGACAGAAGTCAGCCAGTTCAAGGAAAATGAAACAAAAGTGCAGAGTGACTATCTATTGACTTACACCAATAGTTTTGATCACGGCAATCATAACCTGACCGCTACAGCCGGCTTCACGACGTATTACAATTCACTGAGCCGACTGGACGGAGCACGTAAACAAGGTGTCGGTCTGGTGATTCCTGACGATCCGGACAAGTGGTTTGTCAGCATCGGTGATGCCGCAACAGCTACCAACGGAAGTACCCAATGGGAACGGACTACGGTATCCATGCTGGCACGTGTGATCTACAACTACAAAGGAAAATACCTGTTCAACGGCTCGTTCCGTCGCGATGGTTCTTCCGCCTTCTCGTACACCGGCAATGAGTGGCAGAACTTCTTCTCACTAGGCGGCGGTTGGTTGATGACCGAAGAAGAGTTCATGAAGGATATCAAATGGCTCGATATGTTGAAGATCAAGGCATCTTACGGTACATTAGGCAATCAGAATCTGGACAGGGCCTATCCCTCCGAACCGCTGTTGTCAAATGCTTACTCGGCTGTTTTCGGCAAGCCGTCCATTATCTATCCCGGTTACCAGCTCTCCTATCTGCCCAACCCCAATCTGCGTTGGGAAAAAGTAGAAGCTTGGGAAGCAGGTTTCGAAACGAACGTGCTGCGCAACCGTCTGCACTTCGAAGGAGTATATTATAAGAAAAGGACCAAAGACCTGCTTGCCGAAGTGCCCGGTATCTCCGGAACAGTACCCGGTATCGGCAACTTGGGAGAGATTGAAAACATGGGTGTTGAAATGGCAGCCAGCTGGCGTGACCAGATCGGCGACTGGGGATATTCTGTCAGCGCCAACCTGACCACCATCAAGAATAAGGTGAAGAGCCTCGTTCAGGATGGATACTCCATCATCGCGGGAGACAAACAGCAGAGCTACACGATGGCGGGCTATCCTATCGGTTTCTTCTACGGTTACAAGGTGGCAGGCGTATACCAGTCGCAAGCCGACATCGATGCATCGCCCGAAAATACCCTTGCCACAGTCACTCCCGGTGACCTGAAATTCGCCGACGTGAACAAAGACGGCAAGATTACTCCGGAAGACCGTACAATGATAGGTAACCCGACACCGGATTTCACCTATGGTCTTTCTCTCGGAGTAAACTACAAGAACTGGTCATTGGGCATCGATATGATGGGACAGCACGGTAACGAAATTTTCCGTACCTGGGACAATTATAACTTTGCACAGTTCAACTATCTGTCACAGCGTATGGACCGCTGGCACGGAGAAGGCACCTCCAACAGCCAGCCGTTGCTGAACTCCAAACATTCTATCAACAACCTGAATTCGGAGTATTACATCGAAGACGGCAGCTTCTTCCGTATCCGTAACGTGCAACTTGCTTACTCGTTCGACAAGGCCCTCCTTGCCAAAATACGCTTGCAGGCACTGAAAGTCTATGTCAACATACAGAACCTGAAGACATGGAAGCACAACACCGGCTACACACCGGAACTGGGAGGTAGCGCCACCACCTTCGGAGTAGACGACGGCAGCTACCCCGTACCTGCTGTCTATACCTTCGGCATCAACCTGACCTTCTAGTGGCGTGGCAAGGTGCCACACCCAAGTTTCCATGCGGGTGGCACACCCAGGTTTCCATGCGGAATATAACTTTAATGAATCAAATCTATAATTGTATGAAACTAAATAAATATCTTTTTTCCACCTTTATTGCCGCCTCCACTCTGCTGATAAGCAGTTGCAGCGACTTTCTGGACCGGAGTCCGCAGGGACAATTCACCGAAGACGATAATCCCAATGCGCTGGTCAACGGTAAAATCTACAATGTCTATACCATGATGCGTAGTTTCGACATTACCGCCGGTACTCCCGCCATTGCTATCCATTATCTACGCTCCGAAGACTCCGAGAAAGGAAGTATCCCGAGTGACGGATCGGATGTAGCCGAAATGTACGATGACTTCTTATACACCCCGACCAACGGTTTGCTAGGTTCATACTGGGGAAAGAATTACGCCATCATCTACCAGTGTAATGATATCCTCGACGCCATTGCCGAGAAAGAGACTGCCGGACAAACAGAAACCGAAGATATCATCAACAGAGGGGAAGCTTCTTTCTTCCGTGCTTATTGTTACTTCAATCTAGTGAGAGCCTTTGGCGAAGTACCTTTAGTGACTTACAAGATCAACGATGCCTCGGAAGCCAACATTCCGAAGACTACCGCCGATAAAATCTATGAGCAGATCGATACCGACCTGAAAACTGCAGAAGAGTCATTGCCCGAAACATGGAGCACCGAATATACCGGACGCCTGACTTGGGGAGCTGCCCGTTCACTTCATGCCCGCACCTATATGATGCGCAGTGACTGGGACAACATGTACAAAGCCTCTACAGACGTTATCAACAAAGGTTTATATAATCTGAAAACTCCGTATAACGAAATATTCACCGACGACGGAGAGAACAGTGGCGGTTCTATATTCGAACTGCAATGTACCGCCACTGCCGCCCTTCCACAGAGTGACGTTATCGGCAGCCAGTTCTGCGAAGTGCAAGGCGTTCGCGGAGCCGGTCAGTGGGACTTAGGCTGGGGATGGCACATGGCAACCCAGTTGATGGCCGACGCCTACGAGACAGGTGACCCTCGTAAAAACGCCACCCTGCTCTACTTCCGCAAAACGGACGATGAACCGATCACCCCGGAAAACACCAACGAACCTTATGGTGAATCCCCCGTCTCTCCGGCTATGGGAGCTTACTTCAACAAAAAAGCTTATACCGACCCCGCACTGCGTAAGGAATACACCAACAAAGGCTTTTGGGTGAATATCCGCCTGATCCGGTATTCGGATGTAGTATTGATGGCTGCCGAAGCTGCCAACGAAAAGAATATCCCCGGAGAAGCAGTGGATTATCTGGAAATGGTACGCGCACGTGCCAGAGGCACCAATACGAATATACTACCCAAAATAACGACCAACGATCAGGGAGAATTGCGGGAAGCCATCCGCCACGAACGCCGCGTGGAACTCGGGCTGGAGCCCGACCGTTTCTACGATCTTGTCCGTTGGGGAATCGCCTCGGAAGTATTGCACGCTGCCGGGAAAGTAAACTACCAGGATAAGAACGCATTATTGCCTTTGCCTCAGTCAGAAATTGACAAGTCCAAAGGAGTACTGGTACAGAATCCGGATTATTAATTAATATTCAAATCAAACTGATAGAACGATATGATAAATAAGAAGATATTTTTTTCACTTCTGCTGCTCGCTGCCGGCTTCCTGAGTGCGGCAGCGCAGAAGTCGCCACAAGACATGGACCGCTTCATCGACGCATTGATGAAAAAGATGACGGTGGAAGAAAAGATAGGTCAGTTGAACCTACCTGTCACCGGAGAAATCACTACGGGACAAGCCAAAAGCAGCGACATCGCCGCCAAAATCAAACGGGGCGAAGTAGGAGGCTTGTTCAATCTGAAAGGAGTAGAAAAAATACGCGATGTGCAGAAACAGGCGGTAGAACAATCCCGTCTGGGCATCCCCTTGCTATTCGGTATGGATGTCATTCACGGATACGAAACCATGTTCCCTATCCCGCTGGGATTATCCTGCACCTGGGATATGACCGCCATAGAAGAATCGGCACGTATCGCAGCCATAGAAGCCAGTGCCGACGGTATCTCATGGACATTCAGCCCGATGGTGGACATCTCACGCGACCCTCGTTGGGGACGTGTTTCCGAAGGCAGCGGTGAAGATCCCTTCCTTGGAGCCATGATTGCCGAAGCGATGGTACTCGGTTATCAGGGAAAGAACATGCAACGGAATGACGAAATTATGGCATGCGTAAAACACTTTGCACTGTATGGCGCAGGAGAAGGCGGACGTGACTACAATACGGTAGACATGAGCCGCCAGCGGATGTTCAATGAATATATGCTGCCTTACGAAGCGGCTGTAGAAGCCGGTGTAGGTAGTGTAATGGCTTCGTTCAACGAAGTAGACGGTGTGCCCGCTACCGCCAACAAGTGGCTGATGACGGATGTACTGCGTGGTCAGTGGGGGTTCAACGGATTTGTGGTAACCGACTATACCGGAATCTCCGAAATGATCGACCACGGTATCGGTGACCTGCAAACGGTTTCCGCACGTGCCATCAATGCCGGAGTAGACATGGATATGGTGAGCGAAGGCTTTGTCAGCACACTCAAGAAATCCATTCAGGAAGGCAAAGTTTCTATGGAAACACTGAATACTGCCTGCCGCCGTATCCTGGAAGCAAAATATAAACTGGGATTGTTTGACAATCCCTACAAGTACTGCGACTTAAAACGTCCGGCACGTGATATCTTTACGAAAGCGCACCGAGACGCTGCCCGCAGAATTGCCGCAGAAAGCTTTGTTCTTTTAAAGAATGACAACGTGACCCTGCGTCCGGGAACTCCTGCCGAACCTCTTCTTCCTTTTAACCCGAAAGGTAACATCGCCGTGATAGGTCCGTTAGCCGACAGCCGGACAAACATGCCGGGTACATGGAGCGTAGCTGCCGTACTCGACCGCTGTCCGTCACTGGTAGAAGGCTTGAAAGAGATGACTGCCGGAAAAGCAAACATCCTATATGCCAAAGGGAGCAATCTGATCAGCGACGCCTCTTACGAAGAACGCGCCACGATGTTCGGACGTTCACTAAACCGTGACAACCGGACAGACGAGCAATTGCTGAACGAAGCATTGACGGTAGCCAATCAGTCGGATATTATCATTGCGGCTCTCGGAGAATCTTCCGAGATGAGCGGAGAAAGCAGCAGCCGTACAGACCTGAACATTCCGGATGTACAGCAAAACCTGCTGAAGGAGTTGCTGAAAACCGGAAAACCTGTCGTACTGGTATTATTCACAGGTCGCCCGCTGACGCTGACTTGGGAACAGGAACACGTACCTGCTATTCTGAACGTATGGTTCGGAGGCAGCGAAGCTGCTTATGCCATCGGCGACGCACTCTTCGGATATGTCAATCCGGGTGGAAAACTGACAATGAGTTTCCCGAAGAATGTCGGTCAGATTCCGCTGTATTATGCACATAAGAATACGGGACGCCCGCTGGCACAAGGCAAGTGGTTCGAAAAGTTCCGCAGCAATTATCTGGATGTGGACAATGAGCCGCTTTACCCGTTCGGATACGGACTGTCTTATACTACCTTCTCTTACGGTGATATCGACCTGAGCCGTTCTACCATCGACATGACGGGAGAACTGACGGCAGCAGTAATGGTCACCAATACCGGCACATGGCCGGGATCGGAAGTAGTACAACTCTATATCCGTGACCTCGTCGGCAGCACTACCCGTCCGGTGAAAGAGCTGAAAGGCTTCCAGAAGATATTCCTTGAACCGGGACAGTCGGAAATTGTACGGTTCAAGATTGCACCGGAAATGCTGAGATATTACAACTACGACCTGCAACTAGTAGCAGAACCGGGTGAATTTGAAGTAATGATCGGAACAAACAGCCGGGACGTGAAATCCGCACGATTCACGCTAAAATAAAAATCGTACAATAGGCACGGATTACACGGATTCACACGGTCTTTAACTGCGAAATCTCTTAAAACCGTGAAATCCGTGTAATCCGTGCCTAAATTTTATTCTCTCATTTAAATCCACAATCAATGAAAAAACTATCTCTCTATATTTCGCTCCTCTGCCTGATACTGACAGCGGGAGCCTGCAAAAACAAGACCGGCGGACCAGCCACCGCCAGTTCTGAGCTCACGGACGACGCCTTGATGGACACCGTTCAGCGCCGCACCTTTCTCTACTTTTGGGAAGGTGCCGAGCCCAACAGCGGACTTGCCCCCGAACGGTATCATGTAGACGGGGTATATCCGCAGAATGATGCCAACGTAGTCACTTCCGGCGGCAGCGGCTTCGGCATCATGGCTATCCTTGCCGGAATAGACCGGGGTTACGTCACCCGCGAAGAAGGTCTGGCACGAATGGAGCGCATCGTCTCCTTCCTCGAAAAAGCGGACCGTTTTCACGGAGCATATCCGCACTGGTGGTATGGCGATACAGGAAAGGTGAAACCTTTCGGACAGAAGGATAACGGAGGTGACTTGGTAGAAACTGCCTTCCTGATGCAAGGACTGCTCGCCGTACACCAGTATTACATCAACGGTAATGAGAAAGAAAAAGCACTGGCAGCACGCATTGACCAAATATGGAAAGACGTTGACTGGAACTGGTACCGCAACGGTGACCAAAATGTACTATACTGGCACTGGAGCCCCACCTATGGCTGGGAAATGGACTTCCCCATACATGGGTACAACGAATGTATGATTATGTATATCCTTGCCGCAGCCTCTCCTACCCACGGAGTACCGGCAGCTGTCTATCACGATGGCTGGGCGCAGAACGGAGCTATCGTCTCCCCGCATAAAGTGGAAGGCATCGAACTGCATCTCCGCTATCAGGGCACGGAAGCCGGACCGCTTTTCTGGGCACAATACTCCTTCCTCGGACTCGACCCCGTCGGTCTGAAAGACGAATACTGTCCCAGCTACTTCCACGAAATGCGTAACCTGACGCTAGTCAACCGCGCCTACTGTATCCGCAACCCCAAACACTATAAAGGTTTCGGGCCGGACTGCTGGGGGCTGACCGCCAGTTACTCCGTCGACGGATACGCCGCCCACTCGCCGAACGAGCAGGACGACAAAGGGGTCATCTCCCCCACCGCCGCACTTTCGTCTATCGTCTACACCCCGGAATATTCTCTGCAAGTGATGCGCCATCTATATAATATGGGAGACAAAGTATTCGGTCCTTTCGGATTCTACGACGCTTTCAGCGAAACGGCCAACTGGTATCCACAACGCTATCTGGCTATCGACCAAGGACCTATCGCCGTCATGATCGAGAATTACCGGACAGGCCTGTTATGGAAACTCTTTATGAGCCACCCCGACGTACAAGCCGGATTGACGAAACTCGGTTTTAATACCAACAAACAGGATGTGAGACAACAATAAGGAATCACGGTCGGTGGAAGTGGTCTTACTGACCACCTCCGCCACCGGCGTTTCCTCCGCCTCCGCCGCCTTTCACATCATCATTGCTAATGCTTCGGGCAGCTTTCTTCACGCTGGCTTTCAGTTCTCCGATCCGGTAGCTGACACTGACTCCAAAGCTACGGCTCGGCCATTTGCTGCTGCTCTTTGACACGAAGTTGGCTCCTTCCGTATGGTTGTTGTAGCTCCTGTATTTTTCAAAGATGTTATTACAATATAAGTTCACAGACAAACGGTCCTCTTTCAGGAACGAGCGGTTCAGGCTAAGACCATAATATTGATAACCGGACCCCTTTCCTTGCAGACTGATATACGGCGTACTTCCACCGCCATTCAGGCTCAACCGCAACTTCAAAGGAAGCGTGTGCTGGATACCCCCGTAGAAAGAACCGTTCCATCCATAGTTGTGCAATCCCTGCGCCTCACTTTTCATATCTGTATAACTTCCGCGTCCGTTCACATAAATACGTGTTTTCGGAGAAGCATTCCAGTTCAGATAAAGGGAAAGACCGGTATTCCGGTTCTTGCCTATATTATCATAGGTGCTGTATAAAGCCCCTTGCGGTGCTATATGACCTCCGCCAAAGTCTTCCCCGTCCTCGGCAGTAATCAAACGGCTGATTCTCTCGATTCCATTATTATTAAAGGAGTGACGCAACGAGACATTCACGTTAAACTTAGCACTGAAACTGCTGTAAGCCACATCGAACGCATGACTTTTCTCACTCTTCAAGTCCGGATTACCCTGACTGATAAACATCGGGTTCTGATCGTCAAAATAAGGGTTTAGGTTCCAGATACCCGGACGCCAGATACGCATATTATAACCGGCACGTATGTTCTGCGTTTTGCCGATCTTCATCCCCAAAGAGACGGAAGGCACCAAGTCACTGAAATTGGTATGGAAATTCTCTCCCGGACCGACAATATATTTCACCCGTTGTATGGTCTGTTCGTAGCGGAGTCCCGGTTTGAAAGTAAAGTCCTTATATCTCAACGTATATCCGGCATAGGCGGACAAGATATGGTTCAAATGACGGTAATCGCTGCTGCGGTCCTCGTTGTATGCATAATCATTGCTGCCTCCTGCTGCCTCGTAAAACTTATTATCACTGGAGTTCCGCCGGAAGATATACTTCACGCCGGTTTCAATCGTATGCAATTTGCCGATCGGTGTCGTATAATCCACCTGAAAGGTCTGTTCCATAGTATTCGTCTTACCGTCCGAATGGTAATTGTACAACTTCAGATTTTCTATCAGTTCATCTTTTCTTTCATCCGGAAGAATATCAAGATAAGTGCTATAAGAATCACTCGTCTGAGGTTGTGTGTTCACCTTATAAGAAAGCGTAATCATCCGTTGCTTGTTCTTCTTGGAAGTACGCTGATAATCAACGTTTCCATTTATGGAGAACCACGAACTTTTTCCATGATTGTCCGTCCGGTAGCTATAAGCAACATCCTCGTAATTTGCTCCGTACATCACGGTACTACCGTCGCTGTTACTCTTATTACTGCTGCCATACATCCCGAAAGCCACCGTCAGCAACCGTAACGTATCAATCTCGTAACTCGCCTCAAGATTCCCGTACTGGAAATTCCCCTTTGACTTGGAACTGCTGCCGGACTCAAGATATTTCTCCGTATCCGACTCAAAGTTCTCACGATAACTGTCCGAATAGCCGCGCGGGCTGTTATTATAATTAAAGTTATAATTGGCGGAAAGAGTTAGTTTCCCCTGTTTCACCATTGCATAAGCACCGGTACCTGCCCCGTTATTGTTCGCGCTTCCACGAAAAGTAGCCGTATATCCTTCAAATCCGCTGCCCACTGTCACGATATTCAGGATACCGCCCACTCCTTCCGCATCATATTTAGCTCCCGGTGAAGTGATAACCTCAATATATTTAATCGAATTGGCAGGCATACTTTTCAACACTTCCTTCGGGTTATTGCTCATCATGTTATTGGGTTTTCCGTTCACGTGTACCTTGAAACTGCTGCTTCCGTTCACCTGTATATTATCTTCCCCGTCCACCGTCACCAAAGGAACTTTACGCAACATTTCCAATATACTGTTGGACTTGGAATCGGGATCATCCTCAATATTATACTCTATCTTATCGACATCTACCTTTACCAGAGGCTTTTGTGCCACGACTTCCACCCCTTTCAGCTCATTGTTGGCTTCCGCCGAGAGCATTGTTCCCAAATCGACCACTTTAGTTGACGATTTCAACGTAAATTCCTTCACCACAGGCGCTTTACCTATCGAAGAAATACTGATTACATAATCTCCTGCCGGCACATTCAGCTTCTCCTGAAATTTACCGTTCGCACCGGTCACCGCCATTTTCAGCGCTTTCTCCGGAGCATTTTTCTTTGTAATTCTGATTGTAGCATACGGTTCCCCTTCCTGCGTCAAAGAATCCAGAAGCACACCTTTGATTGTATAAGAAGGAGCCACGGATTTTTGCGCCCACCCCGCCACAGATGTAGTGAACACGAATAGTAATAGTAGCAACAGTCTGTGTTTCATAACTAGAATGATTTAGTTCTTATTTTATTAGACGTGCAACATTTCGGAATGTTGCAAATTTGGGGGATAAAAGTAGGTGGTTTCCCAACAGTTACGAAACATTCGGAGTTAAGAAAGTAAAAAGAATAGATAAAAAATATTATACGCTCTATTTATTTCAGCCTCGTCCAATGCTTCACGCCTGACAACAACTGCTTCAAATTGTTCCATAATCTATCTACCCAACTGATATGAAAAAGCTTTTCGTATTTCGTAAGCACCTTCGCACAGTCCTGCATCCGTTCGCCTTGTCTTTTCATGGCTATCTGTATCTCATTCATTCGAGCGATTTTTTCCCTCTGCAACAGCAGTTCCTTATCCTGAGCACCTATAATTTCGGCAAGTAGAAATATGGAAATAAATACAAGAAATTCCGTATATTCCAACTACTCTCTACAAAGGGAAAAATGCAAATTCTCTTTCAACCTATCACCACCCTTCTGAAACCCTTTACAGATCGTACTTACAGAACGGTGATAGGTTGTC
>ENA-ORUW01002379-ORUW01002379.1-human-gut-metagenome-genome-assembly--contig:-NODE-2379-length-10644-cov-5.115119_pt1 | contig 10644 bp, 10 predicted proteins | sample MGYA00242088_ERZ509227 | MGnify/ENA primary metagenome ERZ509227 (study PRJEB26280, sample SAMEA2338816) | human gut metagenome | biome: human gut; feature: human-associated habitat; material: faeces... | reverse complement strand
GCGTCATTGATGATTTCACACCGTCAGTTATGCGGACGATGTGCGTATGGTAGTGGTTATGCCCGGCGCAGGAGCTGTTATGGATATACAGTCTGCCGACAACCTCGGCGTTCAGCTCTACTTCGACGAAACCTCCTACCGCACGATGTTCGAGGCGCTGGAAGATGTTCTTCGTGCCAAAGGCAACCGACTCGCCGAACTGCGGGACACACTGCTGGGTACGATGAAAGCCGGGTTCCGCGAACTCTATCCGGTGCGCTTCCCCTGGTTGAACTCTACCCAAGAGACAGCCGTCAACAAGGTGCTATGCGCCCGCGACGTAGCCATCGTGCATGGACCTCCGGGAACGGGCAAAACCACTACGCTCGTAGAGGCTATCTACGAAACATTGCACCGCGAACCCCAAGTGCTGGTCTGCGCACAAAGCAATATGGCAGTGGACTGGATTTCTGAAAAGCTGGTGGACAGAGGCGTGAATGTTTTACGAATCGGCAATCCCACACGCGTCAATGACAAGATGCTCTCTTTCACTTACGAACGCCGCTTCGAGAATCATCCGCTTTATCCCGAATTATGGAGCATCCGTAAGGAACTGAGGCAACTGGGTGGCAGAGCCCGCCGCGGCAGTTATGATGAACGCGAGGGAATACGCAGCCGCATGAGCCGCTTGCGCGACCGCGCCACAGCGCTGGAAGTACAGATCAACACCGAACTGCTTGTCAGCGCCCACATTTGTCTCTGTCGCGCCTTCGGTCTGGATATTGCGGCACTTCACGGTGTCCAGCAGCACTGTGGCCTGGACCATGTAGGCCTCATAGAAATCGCCGTCCGCCAATTTGTTTTTCGTGACGGATCCGCTGATTACCAAATGTCCGTTGGCCCCGGCAAGCTCATCGGCTGCGACGTTTTTTCCATCCAGCATATAGGCAACAGAGATATTCCAAGGAAGCTGCGCATCCTTCAGGTTCCCTTGATAATAGAACGTACCAGCCTCCGCGGACACTGTGACAGAGTCCCCATCCAGTGAAATGTCCGCTTCACTCGTCAGATTGCGCACCGAGGAATAGGCGCCGTAGTCCCGTATCTCCGTCTTGCCGTCCAGGGCAAACATATTGACAATATATATGTCTGCCACACTGCCGTCTCCGGCGAGGCTCACATATACATTTTCTTCTTTTTCGGTATTTGCCGTTTCCGCATAAACAGGAGCCATACAGGCTGCGGCTAAACATAGTGCGGCCGTCAATGCCGCCGCGCGTTGAATGAGGCGTTTCATAATGGAATGTCCTCCTTTAATAATTCTTTTCAAAACGCAGTCCCAGGCTTGTTTTCTGCACAAGTCCGTCGAACAGGCACAGGCAGGTGGGAAGCACGAACAAAACCATGCAGCATGACAGCACTGCGCCGCGGCCCACCAGATACCCAAGCTGGCTGATGACCCCGTTTGTGGACAGCGCACCCAGCATACTGCCGGCAATGCACAGAATGCTTCCGCTGGTCAGAATAGAGACGACTGTTTCGCGCACAGTGATACGCGCCGCATGCCAACGGGAATTTTCGCGCCGGTTTTCCAGGTATTTGTTGGTGAACAGGATGGCGTAATCTACCGTAGCGCCAAGCTGTACCGTATTGATGATCAGGTATGCGATATAATTCAGCCGTTCTCCCGTTAAGTATGGCACCGCAAGGTTCATCCAGATGGCGCTTTCAATGACGAATACAAGGATCGCGGGCAGCGAGAGCGACTTGAACGTGATGAGCAGGATGAGGAAGATCGCTCCCACAGCGATACCGTTCACTACGATATCGTCCTCTGTCACGGTGTCCCGCATATCTAGCGTGTTGACGGCTTCTCCCGCTATCAAATAGGCGTCCGGGTAATACTCCTGCGCAGTTTCCCGCAGCTGTGTGGCAACCGCGAAAGGGATCTCCCCGTCCACGCCTACGCTGGTGCTGATGACCATGCGCGTATAATGCTCGCTGATTAGCAGCTCCCGCTGCATCTTTGGCACATATTCCTCCGGGATACTGCTGCCCACAGTATCCGTATAGCTGAGCACCTCCGTTACCTCGGGAATGGTCTTGAAAGCGTCGGAGAGCGCCTTTTCGCGGGCTGTGTCCCCCCTGGGAACCATACAGACGATCTGGTTGGAACGGCCAAATTCCTCGTTGATGCGGATGGCGTCCGCGCCGATCTGAGTGGAGGCATCCCCGTATATCTCGCTGGAGCCATAAGCAAAGTCGATCCTGTCTTTGGCGACAAAGGAAGGCACCGCCAGCAGAATGAACAGGATAAGCACCGGGACCTTCACCTTCATCACGAAGTAAGAAAATCCGCGGAACGTCGGTATGAAGCTGCGATGCTGCGTTTTGTCAATCAGCTTATAACACAGTACCGCCAGACATGGCAGAAAGACCAGCACGCACAGCAGCGAGAACACGATAGCCTTCGCCATGACAACGCCCATATCCGGCCCGATGCGGAAACGCATCAGGATCAGAGCGGCAAAACCGATCACGGTGGTGAGTGCGCTGGAGGTCACGGAAGAAAAGCTGTCCTTTACCGCGTGAGACATGGCATCCTGTACATCCATCCCGCTCGCCCGGAAACGGGAAAAGCTGTGCAGCAGAAAAATCGAATAGTCCATGCTGACGGCGAGCTGCAGCACACTGCCCGCTGCATTCGTCACAAAGCTGATGGTCCCGAATGCAAGATTCGTGCCCATGTTCAGAACGATAGCCACACCGATGGTTGCCATGAAAAGCACCGGTTCAAACCAGCTCGTGGTGGTGAGCAGCAAAATCAGGAATACCAGTGGAAGCGCAATGGCCATAACCATCTTTAGCTCGCGGGTCGTAGATTCTGTGGCCATACCCGTATTCACCGCCTCCCCGCTCATGGCGGCGTCCTCACCAACCACAGCGCGGATATCCATTAAATGACTGTACAAGTCATCCTCATCCACATAGCAGGTGAACAGCACGTTTCCCTCCTTGTACCAGCTTTCCACTGTGTCGGCGTCCAGCGTCTCCAGCGGCGCGTAAACATTGGCGTAATCATCCAGCCACATCACCTCCGACACGCCCGGCACCTGCTGGAGCTGTTTCTTCAGCGCCAGCGCCTCCGGAATCGCCGCATCCTCGATCATAATGCGGCAGTTGGCAGTTTTGGCGCTGTATTCCTCCTCCATTACATCCAGGGCAATGGTGGACGGCGCGTCCTTGGGCAGATAATGCATCATATTATAGTCTACCTTTACTCTGCGGCTGAGCAGTGCACACAAAACCGCCAGCACCGCAAACAGGGCAACGATGCCTTTTTTATGCTGGAGCATTTTCTGGGCTATTTTGTTCATCCAACCAAACTCCTCAGTCTTTTCATTTTTGTGCATATGTTGACTTTTGTTTCTGAATTGATTATAGTGGAATCAGATAATAAAATGCAATCAGCAGATTCCCGCTGATCTATGCAACTTTGTATAAATTCAACGGATATTGTACAGTTTTAAAAATTTTTTGCAGTCAACTCAATTGGCCGCAGTGGAGGTTCCATAAATGGCGAAAGCAGAATACAAAAGCGCAATTCGTTCACGCAGGATGATCCAGCGCGCGCTGGTCGAACTGCTGCAGGAAAAGGAGCTTGATAAGATCACCGTTACGGACATCGTGACGCGCGCCGACATCAACCGCGGTACTTTTTATGCGCACTATGCAGACATTTCGGGCGTGCTTGACAGTATTATGGAAAATGTCTGCCAGACCATCCGGGAAGCGCTGGAAAAACAACCGCTTTGGGCAAAAGCTCCAGATGCACGCATTGTGCTGCAGCACTTGCAGCGCATGCTGGAAAGCGACCCGGAATTTTACCGAAATGCCATCCGCACCAATGTTTCCAATATCGTATTGGAAAAGCTGCGGGAATTCTTTATTGAACAGATGATGCAGCGCGAAAGCGGCTATGCTGTCCGCAACCATGAACAATATGTGTTTACCGTCCGGTTTGGTTCCGGCGGCGTTATCACTTTATATAAGGACTGGTTTTCCGGCAACCTGCCTTTTTCGCTGGACGAGCTGACCGAAAAGGCGGCGCAGGCCATCAACACAATGCTTGCGGGTTTGTAAGTTGTGTTTTTATATGCAAAAAGGCGCAGCACTCGGCTGCGCCTCAACATAAATGATAGATACAGTCTATATGGAAAACTAAATGTCGTTCATATTTCACAAACGGGCCTATAAGAAAATGAACCCACTTACTGCAAACACCAAGCTTTCTATTAACAAAAAACGCCAGAATCATACGATTCCGACGGTTTTAGCCCGAGTGTAATTATAGGATTCAGGAAAATAGCTAAAGTGATTAAACATCAATTCCAATTACGTATATTGGAACTTGTATTGCGCTTTTGAAATAGGGCAGGTATTTTTCAACTTTTTCAAAATTAAGAGATCCCTCCCAGTTATGGCCATATTGGTTGGTCAAAAATTTTTGCATGGCTTTTGTAGTTGTGATATAAACACCGAAATCAATAAAGTCCAAATTTGAATAGGATGCCATCTGGAACTTTAGCAAGTCAGTTCCCAAAAACGAAGCATGTCCAAATTGGACCTCAACAGCTATCCGTTTTTTTTGAAAATCGAATTTGCTGTATGCTTTCATATCCGGAGATACGCGTGGTTGCCCCTCCCAGCCTTTTTCCAAAAACAAATCATTTAGAATTCTGTTAAATTCTTTACGATTTAGTTTGGAAAAATCAACACACGCTGCATATAAAATTTGTTCAATTTCTGCTTTTTGGGCAAGACGGCTGTTAAAGAGTTCCTCTGAAAAGCGGAAAGAATACTTTTTAAGGCGTACAGCCATGCAATATCAGCTCCAATCACAGTAACAGTATAATTGAAGTATATCATAACGCGACAAAAAAGACCAGACAGCACAACAAATGCAAATAAAAAAGCGGGTAAGCCCCATAAGGACTTACCCGTGGTCCGAGTGGCGAGAGTCGAACTCACGGCCTCTTGAACCCCATTCAAGCGCGCTACCAAACTGCGCTACACCCGGACATTGCCGCCCGTTCCGGCGGCAAAAATTATTATACGTCATCCTTGCACTTTTGTCAACGTCTTTTTTTCATTTTCACGGCATGATATTTTCATGCAGACCTGCGGTTCCTGTCTCAGACTGTTTTTGTATTGGTCGTAACAGAACTGGATGATGCTGTTACGCTTGATCAGGCCGATAAAACTATTTTTTCCATCAATAACAGGCACAAAGTTTTGCCGCATTGCCGCCGCGATCAGTTCTTCCATGTCCGTATCCACTGAGACGCATTTGTTATCCCGCTTGCGCGGGATGCTCATGATCGGCATATCCTCGGCGTCCTGCAGATTCAAGTTATAATTCCGCTTCACCGCCCACAGGATATCACCCTCTGTAATGGTGCCAACATACTCTCCTTTCCTATTTAAAATAGGTATGGAGGAATAACGGTGGTACTCCATTTTCTCAATCGCCTGGCGCAGGGTGAAGTCATCATACAGATACGCCACCTCGGCCTTCGGCGTTAAAAAAAACAAAAGATTCATGCGATTATCCTTTTCCTCTCCTAAATTACTGAGGATCAGCCCTGATTCATTATATCATACTCACGAACAGGATGCATGAAAGATTTGTTAATTGAACACGCAGAAAAACCGGGGCTCGTTCCGATGAAACAAGCCCCGGCTTCTTTAGCGATACATTGTCCGGGCCGCATTCAGCAGGACTTTGAGGGCCTTGTTATAGGGTGTGACAGGACATATCTTTTTGGGGATATCGAACAATGTGTACACGGCGATACGGGCCGCACGGACAGAATATTCCTCGGTGAACACCATATCCTCCGGTATCTCTACAAACTGGCTCACCATCGCAAAGTTTGTGCTGCCCTGCGGCACCACCGGCGGCCGGTCGGCCATTGCCCGCGGCTGGAATTGTGCATCCACATACGGCATCATACACGGAATGACATTAACGACATCCGCCATGATCTCTTCCTGATGTTCTTCCCAGTGCAGTTGATGCAGCAGCTCTTTCAGGATCTCTGCGCCGGTACAATCTCTCATGGGCTTTTTCACATAATCTCCCACATGATCCGTATAAAGGCCGTAGCCCCAGAAAATCGTGGTATCCGGGTCCTGGGCTTTGAAGTGCGGTTGTGCCGCCACCACAATGCTCATACGCCACGAAGAATCCTTAAAGGTCATCAGCGCTCCGGAGCCGGGGATGTTGCCCGAATAGTTTTCGATCATCTTCAGCAGCCGGTTTCCTTTGCAGGTCACCGTAAAGCTTTCCCAGTTGCTTTCATTCACGTTGCCGAAGAACGGTTCCGGATTGCCCAATCCCGGCCGCTTCGCCGCCACCTTCGCCCACAGCTCAGCGGAAACTGGCTTTCGTTCCGGTGCCGGAGCCGGTGCATGCAGGTTGCCCAATGTAGCGGAATCCGTCATACAGGCATTCGTCATGATACATACGTCGCCTTCGCGCAGATCGACCGCGGAACCGTCCGCAAAATGCAGCGCTGTCGCCGTCAGCGCCTCCCCGGGTGCAAAATCGATATCCGTCACGGTACGCCCTGTTTCAAACCGAACGCCGTTCGTCTCCAAATAGGCTTTCAGTGGCAGGATCACGCTCTCATACTGATTATACGGCGTTCGTGTGACGCCCTCCAGCGTTTCAATACGCGGGAACTCAAAAATCATGCGGTTCATATAGCGCCGGAACTCGAACAGACTGCTCCATTTTTGGAAAGCAAAGGTCGTCTGCCACATATACCAGAAATTCGTTTCAAAGAAATGCGGGCCGAACCAATCCTCGATGGTCATATTGTCGAGCCGTTCCTCCGGTGTAAGCAGCAGCTTTGTCATTGCCAAGCGGTCCGCATTGTCAAAGCCCATGCTGCGGACATCGAGAATTTTGGCGTCCTTGTCGATCAGACGTGCATGCGCACATGTGGGATGCGCATGGTCAAAGTTCAAAATTTCCTCTGTGACGCTGCGCTGCGGTTGCTCCAACGACGGAATGCTGCGGAACAGCTCCCAGAAATTTTCATAGGTCTCTTCGTTGAGCATACGGCCACCGCGGCAGACAAAGCCCTGCTGTACACTGCCCGCACCGTCGTTTGAGCCGCCCAAGACATCCATGCTTTCCAGTATGTGAATGTTGTGACCGTCAAAATTCGCATCCCGTACAAGGTATGCAGCCGCCGCCATAGATGCCAGGCCGCCGCCCACAAGATAAACCTGCTTATCGCCGTAATTACGGGGCTGGAGGCTTTCCTTTTCCCTGCGCATTCCCTGTGCCTGCGCCTGTTTTTTTACTTTGCTTGCCGCGTAAACCGCGCCGCCCGCTGCTGCGGCTGCCGCTGCGATGCCCAAAACCTTTTTATTCATAATTGCTCATGCACCCTTTCTCTTCGGGACATATGCCCCGTTTTCCTTTCGGTGGCATCAGTATACCGCCCGTCCGGGCGCATGTCATTATACAGTTGTACGCCCCTGTAAAAAAAGCAGACAGTAACCATCGGTTGTACGTTTTTTAGACAAACCGCACATTTTGTCTATGGGCAAGTGTACTTCCATGGCGTAGGATAGAAGCGAAGTAAGGTGATGAGATGACCTTTGAACAAAAGCTGAAGGCTGCAGCGCTGGAAGCCGCCCTGCATCCCGCACTGCGGCACGCAGCCAAAAACCCGGCGCGAACGGCACGCAACCTCGTTGAATTTACCGCAGGCGTCGCCGGCGGCTTATTTGACGATGCACAAAAAGCCAAGCTGTATGATGCAGTCTATCCCATGCTGCAGGAAGCGGACCGGGAACACCTTTTCGCTCTGCTGGAACACGCCGCCGGACTTTGCGAATGACAAGAAGGACGCCGCAAGATCTGCGGCGTCCTTTTTGTTGTACATATTTCTACAAAGCAGGCTTTTCGCCCCGCTCTTCAACATAACGCCGGTATGCCAGCTTCTCACTGTCCTGTGCAAGCCGTTTTAGGCTGCGGGCCAGCTCCTCCGGCGGCGTTTTCATACCGGCAGCCACCCAAGCTCTGACTGTTCCGCAGCTTCCGTAGGCATAAAAGTCTGCAAAAAACGCCTTGTCGGCATCCGGTACCGTGCCATTGTCCAGAGCTTCGACGGCCTCCAGGAAAAGTGCGCGCACCACTTTGAACAAATAGTTTCCAAAGGTGTCCGGCGTACAGCGCACCGTATTTTCGTAGAACTTTTTATCCGCGCGCATGGTCTCGAACAGCACTGCGATATGGCTGTCCCAGTTTTCCAGCGTAATTCCGTCGACCAGCCGCGCAAACCCCTCCGTATAATAAATCCAATTCAGCAGCTCATACTTGTCTTCAAAATGATAATAAAATGTCTGACGGTTGAGGCCGCAGGTGGAGGTGATATCCGCAATGCTGATCTTGTCAAAGCTTTTCTCGCGGCATAGTTCTTTCAAGGCTGCGGCAATGGCGTGTTTCGTGATATTGGAATCCGGCAAATCAGCGTTCCACCCTTTCCTTTTATTGTTTCCAGTATACGACGCCCACCGTATTTGTGCAAGCGCAAAACATTTTCGCACAATATTTTTCATCATTTAAATATTATTTTGTTGATTTGACTCATTATATATGGTATACTTAAAAAAAGCGTTCAACTTTCTGCGTGGAAAGGGGGACGCTTTTGAAAATGGGAGGCTATTATGGAAAAGCGCATCGTTAAATTGTACGCAAAGAACAACACCGTTCCCCTGAAGGTCGTTCCGGGCCATTTTGCCACCAACCATTCTCATGTAAATTACTATATCGACATGACAACGCTCAAAACGCGCCTGTCAGAAGCCGGGTCTGTAGCCGCTTCGCTGGCAGGCCTTTATATGACGAACACTATCGTGGACACCATCGTCTGTCTGGACGGCACCCAGGTCATCGGTACTTTGCTCGCCCAGGAACTTACACGCGCCGGATATCTCTCCATGAACGCTCACGGCACTATCTACGTGGTCACGCCGGAATACAACTCCAATAGCCAAATGATTTTCCGCGACAATATCCAGCCAATGATCCAGGGTAAGCATGTCATTGTCCTGATGGCCTCCGTCACCACAGGCATCACCATCCGCAAAAGCATGGAATGCATCTCCTATTATGGCGGCATGCTCGTGGGAATATCCGCGATTTTCAGCGCAGTAGACGAGGTGGAAGGCCAGCCCGTCAACGCAGTGTTCCACAAGGATGATATTCCCGATTATCAGAGCTGCGCCATGCACGACTGTCCGCTGTGCAAAGAGGGACGGCGCATCGACGCCCTGGTAAACAGTTTTGGATACTCCAAGCTGTGATAAAGCAAAAAAGAGCGGCTTCACGCCGCTCTTTTTGATTTGCGCTTCCCGCCCGCCTTCGTACGCAGCGGCGCACATGAGCCGTTTCAAATACCTGCGCCGCGCAGGATATCATTTGCAACAGGCGTATAAAAGAGCTTCTGCACCTCGTTGGGGTCATCCGTCAACGCAAGCAGCCACATCAGCTTTGCCACCACGGCCTCAGTCGTCATATCAAAGGCTTCCAGCACGCCCAGGCTGTTTTTCAGGCTGTGCCCCACATTATATATGCTCAGATCGCTGCCTTCGTTCTGCACCTGTGTCGTAACAACAACGGTCTTCCCTTTTGCTGAAGCCTTGCGGATAACCTCGTAAAACTCCCCGGTCTCACCCGACGGCACGCCGCCGACGCCAAAGCTCTCCAGAATGACCGCATCGTTTTCATCCAGAAGGAAGCGGAGCTGCCCCGCCGAAGCCCCCGGAATCAGCTTGAGCAGTGCCACACGGCTATTCAAAGCATCATAAAACACGGGTTCCGCCTGAGCCTGCGGGCGGATATAGGGTACCAGACAATTGTCCTGCACAACCCCCAGAACCGGATAATTAATGCTGGAAAACGCACCAAAGCTTTTGGAATAAGTTTTGCGCGCACGGGTCCCCAGGATCACCGCACCGCCGAATACAATCTGCACGCCCGGGATGCGTCCGTCACAAGCGCAGACAAAGCTGTCCAGCAGATTGGTCTTGGAGTCCGTAATATCCATATTGATGGGCTTCTGGCTGCCGGTGAGCACAATGGGCTTGGGGCCCTGCTGAACAAGGTAGCTGAGTGCAGCGGCGGTATACGCCATCGTATCCGTGCCATGGCACACCACAAAACCGTCAAAGGAAGAATACGCTTCGCGAATGGCACGCGCGATCTCCAGCCAGTAAGCAGGAGACATGTTCGTGCTGTCAATGTTGCATACCTGGCGGCAGGTCACATCGCAAAGCTCGCGCACCGCCGGGACATATTTCAGGAACTGGTCCGTGGTAAGCTCCGGCACAAGCCCTGCGCCGGTCATTTCGGACGCGATGGTGCCGCCGGTACCAATCATAAGAACACGCTTCATGTCCACCACTCTCCCGCTTTATATTCTCCTGTACACTCAAAAAAATACGAAAAGCGCCGGACAATTTCGTCCGGCGCTTTTTGCATTGGAGGTGCCGACCAGATTTGAACTGGTGCATAGAGGTTTTGCAGACCTCTGCCTTACCGCTTGGCTACGGCACCATAAAACTTTGGCGCCGCAGTTGAAG
>ENA-ORUW01002373-ORUW01002373.1-human-gut-metagenome-genome-assembly--contig:-NODE-2373-length-10675-cov-3.502637_pt1 | contig 10675 bp, 6 predicted proteins | sample MGYA00242088_ERZ509227 | MGnify/ENA primary metagenome ERZ509227 (study PRJEB26280, sample SAMEA2338816) | human gut metagenome | biome: human gut; feature: human-associated habitat; material: faeces... | reverse complement strand
CGTGAACTGCTGGACAAAAACCACATGCTCGACCAAGCACATGACTTCTTCCGTGCTTCTGGAGCCTTGACCGCCATAGAGTACAAGGATGTCATAGAAGCCCAGTTGCGCACTTATCTGAAAGGCGGTTTCCAATTACTGTCTCTGAATGATTTTACCGGACAAGGATATGCACCGGTAGGCATTCTCGATCCTTTCTGGAATACCAAAGGGCTCATCACACCGGAAAAGTGGCGCGAGTTCTGTGCACCGACTGTTGTGTTGCTCCGTTTCGACAAACGCGCACTTTACAATGATGAAGTATTTGAAGGAAAAGCGGAAATATACAATTATGGACCTACCCTATTGAAAAACGCAAAAATCAATTGGAGTATCACCGACAGCAACGGTAAAACCCTTAAGAGCGGAAAACTGAAAACACAAACTGTCGGAAAGAACGGGGTATTTCCACTTGGCAGTTTCAGTTATGCATTGAACAATATCACTGAACCACAGAAGCTGACGGTCCATCTTTCTGTTGCACACGTAAAAAACAGCTGGGATATCTGGGTATATCCCCGTCATAGCAACTTAATGCAGTCCACTAGTGAAGTGCTCTACACCACAGTATTCGATGAAAAAGCAAAACAACACCTTGCCGATGGCAAGAAAGTGGTACTCTGCCCCAAACCTTCCAAAGTAAAAGGTCGTAAATCCGTGTTCCACAATCACTTTTGGAATCCGATAATGTTCAAATGGCCTCCTATGACCATTGGCTGTCTGATTCATGACGACCAGCCTATATTCGAGCATTTCATAACTTCCTACCATACTGACTGGCAGTGGTGGGACATTCTGGAAAATGCCAAGGTTATTGAGATGAAAGATGCTCCGGCAGCACTGCGGCCTTTCATACAAGTAATAGACCATTACGACAATAATGAAAAGCTCGGTATTGGTTTCGAAGCAAAAGTGAAGAAAGGCAGTCTACTGGTACTAGCCGTAGATACCCAGAAAAACATCAACGAACGTCCTGCCACCCAGCAATTGCTGGAAAGCATTGACCGCTACGTAAAGAGTGACAAATTCGCTCCGCAAATTACCGTTGACGAGTCCTACATTGAATCATTCTTAAAGAAATAAATAAAGGAAATATGATGAAATTATTCTTGCTTTGGGCTCTTTTGTTGCTGCCGGTCGGACCGGCAGCAGCACAAGAGATAAAAATGTCACAAACAGCTCCATTGGAACAAGTTTATGGAGAAACTGTAGAAGATGATGCCTTACTGCCCATGAATGAACTGGATATGGATTTTGGCTATGCCCTCTATGAGACAACCGTTGATGTGGAAGAGGAGAATCCCACACTAACTATTGAAAACGTACGGGATTATGCTGTGGTCTATGCAGACGGCAAACTGCAAGGATATTTAAAAGATAGCAGTAAAAGCTTGAAAACCAATCTACCGATAGGTATACACAAACTTAGTATCTATACTGAAAATATCGGACGTATTACCTATGGTCCTGAAATTCTGGACAATTCAAAAGGTATCTACGGCAGCATAACATTGGGAAAGACAGATTTAGAAGGCTGGAAGATGACCCCATTGGAAATTAAGGAATGCGATGTGGCCGGAATAACTTTCAAAGAAGGTACCTCCTCCATCCCTTGCTTCCGTAAAGGTTGTGTCACAGTAAGCAATCCGGCACAAGAGACCTTTCTTGACGTGTCTGGCTGGGGAATGGGAGAAGTCTGGATAAACGGGCAATATTTGGGTGCCTACTGGGAAGAAAATGCAGAAAAGACCCTGGAGATACCTGCTGGTGCTCTGATAGCAGGTAATAATGAAATAGTGGTATTTGAACTAAAAAATAACGAACAAGCTTCCATGACACTAACCGATAAGCCTATTTTCAAATAAGCCCTTGCATGTACTTGTTTATATTCCTTAAAAAAACGACCTTTGTGTAGGAGCAGATTCCGAAAAACGTGTCTTATTTAATGAGAATAGCATAATTATATATATCATGAAGAAACTAACATTTATCAGTTGCCTCCTTTTAAGTGGTTGCCTGGCCGGAGCAATGGCTGCAAACAAAAAGCAACCCATCTACAAAGATGCCAAAGCTCCCATTGAGGAGCGTGTGAATGACCTGGTCAGCAGAATGACGCTGGAAGAAAAGGTACAACAACTCAACCAGTACACTTTGGGGCGGAATAACAACGAGAACAATCGTGGTGAGGAAGTAAAAAAAATTCCTGCCACATTAGGCTCCCTCATTTATTTTGATGAAGATGCCAATCTGCGTAACGAGGCTCAGAGAAAAGCAATGGAAGAATCACGTCTGGGTATCCCCATCCTTTTCGGATACGACGTCATCCACGGGTTCCGTACCATTTATCCCATCTCTTTGGGACAAGCATGTTCTTGGAATCCCCAATTGGTAGAACAGGCATGTGCCGTTGCCGCCCAGGAAGCACGCATGTCCGGGGTAGACTGGACTTTTTCCCCTATGATTGACGTGGCAAGAGATCCTCGTTGGGGGCGTATTTCCGAATGTTATGGAGACCGCCGCTATTTCGGTGTCGCATCTATCAAAGGATACCAAGGTGAAGACATGTCCGACAGCAAGCGAGTAGCCGCCTGCCTTAAACATTATATCGGATACGGCGCTTCTGAAGCAGGACGTGACTATGTTTATACGGAAATCTCCAATCAGACTCTGTGGGACACCTATATTCCTCCCTATGAAGCTGGCGTAAAAGCCGGTGCCGCTACTTTAATGAGTTCATTCAATGACATCAGCGGCACTCCCGGAAGCGCCAACCATTACACGATGACAGAAATTCTGAAGAACCGTTGGAAACACGACGGCTTTGTTGTTTCAGACTGGTCTGCAGTACCGCAACTTATTGACCAGGGCCATGCTGCCGACCGCAAAGAAGCTGCCCGTCTGGCTTTCAACGCCGGCCTGGAAATGGACATGATGGGGCATTGCTATGACAAGCATATGGCAAAGCTGGTGGAAGAAGGTAAAATAAGCATGCAACTGGTGGACGATGCAGTGAAACGCGTGCTCCGTATCAAATTCCGCCTTGGACTTTTTGACAATCCCTACACCCCGACATCTACAGAAAAAGAGCGCTTCCTCCTTCCACAAAGCCTGGCTATTGCAGAGAAACTGGCAGAGGAGACCATTGTTCTACTGAAGAATGAAAACAAGGTACTCCCTCTGGCAAACGGGAACAAGCCAACTATCGCCGTCATGGGGCCTCTGGTAGAAAACTGTGCCGAGCTCCTGGGGTCATGGTATGGACATGGACATGCAGAAGATGTCCTCCCCATCAAAAAGGCGCTGGATGCAGAATTTGCAGGCAAGGCTGAACTGATTTATACCGAGGGTTGTGGTTTCGACGGTAACGACACTTCCAAATTCAGTGAGGCACTGGCTGTAGCCCGGAAAGCAGATGTCATTCTACTCTGCATGGGTGAAAAGAAAAAGTGGAGTGGCGAAAACGCATCGCGTTCCATCATAGAACTGCCTGCCATTCAAGAGGAATTCATTGCTGAAATGAAGAAAGCAGGCAAACCGATTGTTCTGGTACTGGCTAACGGACGTCCTTTGGGACTCTCTAAAGTGGAACCTCTCTGTGACGCCATCGTTGAAATGTGGCAACCGGGAGTACCTGGCGGTAAACCATTGGCAGGGGTCTTGTCCGGCCGGGTAAATCCTTCGGGCAAGCTTTCCATTACTTTTCCACGTTCCACCGGACAGATTCCAATCTATTACAATCAGCGCAAAACAGCCCGTCCACAAAGTGGCAAATATCAAGACATCTCCTCTTCCCCACTGTATGAATTCGGATACGGCTTGAGTTATACCACCTTTAATTATGGTAATATCAACTTGCCCAAAGAAACCATCAGACGCGGTGAAAAGTTGGTAATGGAAATCCCAGTCACCAATGTAGGCAAACGTGACGGTGCAGAAGTGGTGCATTGGTTTATCTCAGACCCATTTAGCACGATTACCCGTCCATGCAAAGAATTGAAGCACTTCGAAAAGCAACTAATTAAAGCAGGTGAAACACATATATTCCGCTTTGAAATAGACCCGATGCGTGATCTTGCTTTTGTAAATGCCAATGGTGAACATTTCCTTGAAAATGGAGAATATTATGTAATAGTGAAAGACCAGAAAGTAAAATTCACGGTTATAGATTAATCTTCTTTTTATATTACAGGCCATCCTCCTTTCATCATTCTAAAAGACAGATGGCCTGCAATTTCTATTTTAGAACAAATAAGTATACTGTTCTCCTAAAAATTTCTTGATATGCTTCAAGGCTTTGGTTATTTGGGCCTCCACCGTCTTGACAGAAATCCCCATTTCCCCGGCAATTTCTTGATTAGTCTTCCCTTCCTCCCTACTTTTGCGATAAACCTGCCCACATTTGTCCGGAAGGGAACAAACAGCTTCTTCAATCAATCGGTTCAGTTCTTCCATCTCCACCGAAGTATCAGCCGCAAGAGCATATCCATATTCTTCTCCTCCCTCGATGGGAACCGTATCCTTTTCATCGCGTAAAGCATTCAGGCAACGATTGCGTGCAGACTGGAAAAGATAAGCCTTGAATGAGATTTTAAGAGTCAAGTCGGCCCTACCCTCCCACAAATTCATAAAGATGGAAAGGGCCAGTTCTTCTATCTCCTGCTTGTCTCTCAGATAAAGGGACATGAAGCGGCAGAGTGAAACAAAATAAGTATCGAAAAGGTGCTTGAAAGCCTTCTCGTCATCTTGTTTGATTAACTGTAACAATAGGATATCATCTTCTGCAGGCATATCGAAGTTATATTAGATAAGGGCTTCTTGAGCGGCAAAGATACTAATATTATTTGTTCCTCGAAATTTATTAAAAAAATAATTGGAATTGGAATAAGGGTTAAACCCAAGTGATGTGTCATATAAGTGAAGGCCTATAAAAACATCATGATCATGAAAAAAAGTGTTCCTTGGAATTTAATCATTCCTAAGTTGAAACAGGAAATTTCCGCAGACGAAGAGCGGCAATTGGAGACTTGGTTACGCAGCAGTAACAACGAAGCGTTATTCAAGGAATTGCAACTGTTATGGGAAAAAATTCAGGCAAATGTAGAAAACTACACGCCCAATACCGAATATTATTGGAATGAACTTGTCAACCGTATGCACGCCAGCGAGCCTAAGCAGACTGAAAAACCTGCAAAGAAACGCTTCGAACTGAAACAGATATACCGCTACGCAGTAGCTGCATGTATAGCTGTTGCCATCGGTTGCTCATTCTACATAGGATTCCTTAACGGACAGCCTGAAGCCATGCCGCAGTTATACTCTAATTTGTCGGGTAAGTCTAAGGTTCTCCTTCCTGACGGAAGCGAAGTATGGATGCATACAGAGACCTCTTTGCAATACGGATCACAAATGAATAAGGATGAGCGTATCGTAAATGTAACTGGTGAAGCTTACTTCGATGTAGCACACGATGCTGACAAACCTTTTATTGTGCAGACAGAAGGTATGCGTATCGTAGTTCACGGAACCAAATTCAATGTCGATGCATTCCCCGGTTCGGAAAATACATTGGTGAGTTTGGTAGAAGGGTCCGTCTCTTTGGAAACCGAGACAGAGAACCGTTTCCTCAAACCGGGCGAAACAGCTACTTTTAATCGGAAAACCCTTACACTTAAGGTAGAAAAAGATGATGTACATTTTGCCTCTTCGTGGGCAAATACACAACTCGTATTCAGAAACCGTTCATTGGGAGACATTTGCAAACTGCTTTCTAAATGGTATCGGGTAAAGATAGACGTGGATCCTACATTATCCAATAAATATTTCTATACGTTTACGTTGCGTAGCGAACCGCTGGACGAAATACTCCGCATCATGGCACGCATCCAACCTATGAAATATACCTTTAACGAAGAGAATGAGTTGACAATTTCGTTTGCAGACACAAAACAAAAAGTAAAATGAAACAGTAACAAAATTAAAAACTTATGCCAAACAAACAAATGAGAAATGCACATTATTTAATAATTAACGAAAAGTAAACACCTACATTAATCTTTAAATTTAAGACAATTATGGATATAAGAAAACAACTCATCATTCTTATACTGGTACTTCTATGTGCCCCGGTTTCTGCACAAAAGAAAGAGAAACTGATCACACTGAAGTTCACAAATATCCCATTATCAGAGGCTATGCCAAAAGTGGAAAAGCAAAGTGGATACACTTTCTTCTATGAATCGCAGCAAATAGACATCAAACAGAAAGTCAGCTTGAATGTTAAGAATGAAACTATTAATAAGACAATAGCAGCCTTATTGAAAGGGACCAATGTTAAATTTGAAATCGACGCAACACACATTATTTTATATACCGGAAAGAATAACAAGGCAATATCCGGACAACCACAGAACATCTCTGGTACAGTAATTGACGAAAGTGGTGAACCGATTATCGGAGCAAATGTCATGGTGGAAGGAACCAGTACTGGTGTCATTACAGATCTTGACGGAAAATACACAATCAACGCACCGGCAGGGAGTAATCTCAAAATCTCCTATATCGGTTATGTGACACAGACTGTAAAAGCTGGTAGAAACAGTACCGTAAAGTTAGTGGAAGACAGTAAAACACTGGCAGAAGTCGTGGTAATCGGCTATGGTACACAGCGTAAGTCCGACCTGACTGGAGGTCTGGTATCAGTAGACCAGAAGAAACTGAACATGATAAATAGCAGTAACTTGATGGACCGTCTTGCAGGACAAATCCCGGGCTTAAGCGTAACTACTGGTGATGCGAAACCGGGTGCAGACCAAACCCTCCGTGTACGTGGTGAAAACTCATTAAGTGCTGACAATGCACCGCTCATCGTATTGGACGGTATTCCTTACAACGGTTCTTTGAGTGATATTGACCCAAACATCATCGAAAGCCTTAGTGTCTTGAAAGATGCTTCCGCAGCAGCTATCTACGGCTCACGCGGTTCCAATGGTGTCATCTTGATTCAATCAAAGAAAGGCAAGAAAGGTGCACCCCAAGTTACATACAAAGGGCAGTTCAGAATGTCGCAACCCCAACAGACCATTGATGTGATGACTCCAGACGAATACATCACATTTAAACAAGACATTGCACGCCTGAAAGATGGATGGAGCGGTGACCAATTGGCTCCTGAGAATATTCTGAGTGCCAGCGAACTTATAAATTACAAGAAAGGCGTTACAAACGACTGGCAGGACTATATTTTCCGCAATGCATTTACCATGGAACATCAAGTAGGCATTTCCGGAGGTACTGAAAGCACCACTTATATGGGGGCAGTTTCCTATCTGGATCAAGAAGGTGTAGTCTACAACTCCGCCATGAAACGTTACAATATCAATTTGAGTGTCACACAAGTATTAAATAAATGGCTGACTATCGGTATACAGACCCAATTTATTCAAAGAGATGGCGGTGGTATAACCCCGAATATTGAACATGCTGTAAAGCAAAGTCCTTATGGTATCTACAAAGATGAAAACGGCAAGTATTATGAAGAACCTATGGACCAATCTCTGATTATTAACCCGATGGCCAATGTCAATGCCGATCAAGATCAAACAAGACGTAACTTCTTCATCAACACCTATGCTGACATTCTGTTGCCGGTAAAAGGTCTTTCAGCCCGTACAACCTTTGGTTACAACTATCGTAGCGACTTTACCGGCACATACTATGGCCGTGACACCAAAGACGGTAGAACAGCCAGCGGAAAAGCCAGCATCAACAATGAACACTACTGGGATTACACTTGGGAAAATCTGCTCAAATATAATCGTGAATTTGGCAAGCACCGTTTCGACGCTACAGGTTTGTTCAGTGTACAACAAACTCAGAAAAAGACTTCCAAGTCAAGTGCCGAAAGTTTTGTAAACGATGATTCCAGTTATCATAACATCAATGCAGGTGAGAAAAATAAGACTGTAGGATCCGGTTTATCAGAAACCTCGATGTTGTCTTATATGCTTCGCTTGAACTATTCATATGCAGGGAAATACATGCTGACTTTGACCGGACGTTCCGACGGTTATTCTGCCTTCGGTGCAAACAACAAGTATGCATTCTTCCCGTCAGTGGCTGCTGCATGGAACATTGCTTCCGAAAGTTTTATGGAAAATGCACAAAACTGGCTGGACCAATTGAAGCTCCGCGTATCTTATGGTTCTAACGGTAACCAAGCCATCAACCCCTATCAGACATTGGACCGTCTGCACCTCACAAACTATATCTGGGGTGACGGTGGAGCAGGTGTCAACGGTGCTTATCTGGCCAACGACGGTGTCGGAAATCCGAATCTAAAGTGGGAAACAACCCAAACATTCAACGTCGGTATCGACTATTCATTCTTCAACGGCCGTATCAACGGTAACATTGAAATGTATGTCGCCAACACAAAAGACTTGCTGATGAAACGTACTGTTCCTATCATGAACGGCTATAAAACCATTTGGGATAATGTGGGTAAAACACGCAATAAAGGTGTTGAATTTACCTTGAACACCGTCAACATACGTAATAAGGACTTCGAATGGAGCACCGGAATCATCTTTTCACTGAACCGTGACAAGATTGTAGACCTACGTGGTGACAAAAAAGATGATATCACCAATAAATGGTTCATCGGCAAACCCTTGCGAGTTTACTACGACTATGACGTCGACGGCATCTGGCAGGAAGGTGACAAATTCACCTATACCGCAGCAGACGGTACAGAAAAAGAGATCCAAAAAGGTGCCAAACCAGGTTCTGCCAAAGTGAAAGATGCAGACGGAAACGGTTATATTGACTCCAATGACAAAGTTATCATCGGTTCAAAGAATCCAAGCTTCCTCATGTCTATGAGCAATACATTGACTTACAAGAACTTTTACTTGTCATTCCTACTGAATGGAACCTTCAAAGTTACACGTGAGTTGAACGAAGCCAATATCGGAAGTTGGAGTTACAACTTATACAACTATCTGCATAATGCCGATTACTGGACACCGGAACACACCAATTCCTTGCTCTCTTCCATTGCTATGTCAATTCTTTTTAATGCCCCAGAGAACATGGATATGAGGCCATTGCATACGGTTATCAGCAGTAAGCTGGCAGACATGGGAAACTGCATATAGAGGTTTAAGCCTTAAAGCGTCATATATTGCAGAAGCCCGTACTTCCGCTGTAAACTTCTCAAGGAAAATCCGGACAGCATCGTTAGAGCCACAAGTCATGAAATCAATGAAACCTTCAATCAATTCTTCATTGACATAGTAGAGCTGCCCTTGGAAAATATCATGGTAACGGCTGATACGGCCGTTCCATTCCGTCCGGATTTCTTCCCTGCGGTTCTTTGCGGAAGGAAACCTCTCGTAGCAGTCTATTCCATCATCGAGGAATATGTAATTACCGGAAACGTCCTCTTGCTTAGGACATTTGCATCTCAACAGATACCCGAAAAATCCTTTGTCCGGATGTACTATATCCACATATTGTGGTGCATTGAAATCTTTAATTCCGTTCATAATCATAAATTCAGTTGTTGATGGTTATAATGGGACGCACTTTATGCGCCTGCGTCTTGGGCGTTTCCTGCATGGTTCCGCTGGCTGTCGAGTACGCCCCCGCCTACGTGGCCGCCGGCGCCCTGGGGGCTACGGTATGCTGGTGCGTGGCCCTGGTGCTGTAGAAACAGGCCGCCCCGGAGCAAATGGCTCCGGGGCGGTTCCGTTTGATTTTTGTGCTGGTCAGCGGGCGATGATGACGCGGATGCGCCCGCCGGCGCTCTCGTCCTTGTCGTACCAGCCGGTGAGGGAGTAGTTCCCGCCGCTGATGCGGGCCAGGCTGGAGAGCTGATACTCCCCGCCCTCATAGACGTACACCGCCACATTGTCTGAGAGAGTGTACTTCTGGTTGTTGGTGCCCACGGCGGTGCTGCCGCTGACGCTGTCCAGCTTGCGCTCGGACAGGTTATACAGCCGCTCGACGGCGTTGGGGCCCTCCATTTTGATCTGGCAGGGACCTACTTTCAGATTGTAGATGGCGTTGGTAGAGCCAAAGGTGAGCTTCTGGCCGCCCACGTCGTAGGTATAGGAGGAGGAAATGCCCATCATGGTGCCCAGATCCAATTCCTCCACGCTGGTGATGACGCCGTACTGGTGAAGGTCGCCGGTCACGTCGTTGAGGATCAGATGGCTGATCTCCCCCTGGGCGTTGAGGGCATAGAAGCGGACCATATTGCCGTCAAACTTCACGCCCTTCAGGCGGTCGGGATAGATGCGGATGGGGGTACAGCTCTCGTAGGTGTCCAGAATCTGCACGTCGTCAGCCAGGGGGTAGGTGCCCAGCTTGGTGCCGTCGTTGCTCATCTTTCCGGTCAGGGTGGAGGTGGTCAGGCGCTTGACCTCGATGGTGTCGCCGTCGGTATTCACCCGCACCAGATCGCCCTCGTCCAGGCTCTTATTGTCGGTCTGATAGCGGTAGGAGCCGCCGTCGGTACCGGCCACGGTGACGGTGCGGGCGTTGTAGGTGCCGCCCTTTCCGTCGTCGTAAGAGGTGCTCTCCACCTTGGTGACGACGCCGTAGATGAGGTTGTCGGCCGCCACGGCCTCGCCCA
>ENA-ORUW01002358-ORUW01002358.1-human-gut-metagenome-genome-assembly--contig:-NODE-2358-length-10756-cov-2.496215_pt1 | contig 10756 bp, 9 predicted proteins | sample MGYA00242088_ERZ509227 | MGnify/ENA primary metagenome ERZ509227 (study PRJEB26280, sample SAMEA2338816) | human gut metagenome | biome: human gut; feature: human-associated habitat; material: faeces... | reverse complement strand
GTTGCGCCGAAGCTTGCTTCACGAATAAACTCCGATTGGGTCATGTCGTAAATCTCCAATCGGCGGAGAAAGTCGGCATGTTCTTCATCGTCCAGGCGGGTTTTTACGATATGGGTTCGTTTCGGTGTATTGTAGTTTTTTGTCATTCGGTTCCTCCTTCATTTGTGAAAATGGTGGTCGGCGTATGCCGTCGCTTCCGCTTTGCGGAATAGAGCAGGGTTTGGGGAAGGCACTCCCCAACAAGATTCCATGATGGGGAAAATGAGTGATAGGCGAAATTTGGAGCCATGGTAGAATCTTGCTCTTCACTACCCAGCCTTTTCGTGTTCGTCGATTTTTCAAGTTCACGCATTTGGCGCTGAACAGTATTTTGAAAAAATGACAAAGCAAAAAGAGCCGATTACACAAAACATCAGAAATCGGAGGGAGCATGGCTCTCGCTTCAAAGTGATGTTCTATGTAATCGGCTCTGAAAAATCAAAGTCGGGTTCTGCTTCGTACAGCTCCTGCCAACAGAACCAATGGCGTGGTGGAGCAGTTCGGCACTTCCGGTGTACCGATACCGTGTCGGATAAAACCGACTCTTATAAAATATGTTTGAACATTTTAATATTCAGTTTTGTGTGGATAAACTTTCTATAATATTATTATACAAACAGCGACCTCAGTTGTCAAGATTTGAACAGGAAATACTTGCCATTGCAGTTGTATCTTTTTTATGAACAGGGGCGGCAGCACTTTTTGCTGTTGCCCCTTGATTGCCTTACAGCAGAGACGGGCGAACTTGTCAACGGTGGGCGAAGCCCGTTCATCTCGACCGTTGACATGGACGGTCGGCTCTGCTACTCGATGCAGAAAAATTCTCTCCCTATAAGGTAAGATAAATTACGCAAATTGAAAAAGCAAGGCACCAACCGTAAAAGTTAGTGCCTTGCTGCTGGATTATTCTCGAACAGTAGCTCTTGTTTCTTGCATAGAGAGTAACGACGATTTGATTTTATCAAAATAATCATCAATGCCGAAACTTTTCAGAACTGTATGCTCAAACTCCAAACGAATGTCATCCGACAATTCTTCAGAAACCCTCATGATTTGCCTGGATTTTAACTTCTCAAATGCCGCAATAATTTTTGTTCTGTCATTTTGGGAAACCAGTTTTGGATTAAGCATATAACAATTTGCAATGCTGTCCTTGTTCACATCCAAAACACCGAGTCCTCGCCCAAAGCCAGAAGCTTCTATATAGAACATTGTGAACATCGAATTAAGCAACGCATGATTGAGTTCCTCATCCGAATAACTCGCTTTATGGGTTAATCCAATGAGCCTCTGATTCACGAATGACGGAGTTTCAAATTTTGCAAAGAAAAGACGCTGATCCGGATTCATCATCGTGAAGACCTCAGCAATTTCGTTGTCTTGCAACTCGTACCATTCCATACCAGTTCTTTTAAGAACTGTTGGCAGTGGCTTTCCAACACCATTTCTTTGGTCAACAAATTTTGTTATCCACTCCAGTGCACCAATATGACCTTGCTTTTCCAAATCCGCTGTTGATACACCACAGCAGAAAGCATCTCTGTCCGCTGTTGCAGTAAGTCGATTTACATTTCGGGCGTTTATAAGAACCTTTTTCAGATATTGCTTTTCAATCCTATGTTCGCCCGCTTGCGGATAAAACAGCGCATCCCAACCTCTACGATTACCTCTAAAAACATGGTAAACCTCGTTGATCGGAATAATTTTATCTTTTACATTTAGCAGCCAATCAATATCGTGGAACAGAGCATTGTAACATACGTTCAGTTCTAACAGGTCATCAATCTGGCTCTGTGCATACTTCGACAGTCTTGATACGGTTTTATCCAGCTCTGTTCCCAACAATGCCGAGTTAACCAAAATGTTCTCATTATCACTATCTGTAGTCAGCTGTTCCAAGGTCTGTTTCCACAGCCAAAAATCAGTAGTAGCTTTTTGGCTGGAACCTTTCTTTTCCAACACAATGATGGTTGTCACTACATCGGCATTTTTGAACCAGCGCCCTTTACCACTAAGGTGTACTTGTTTTAAATAATACTTCTGTCTTAATACCTCGATAAGTTTGGTGCCTGCGTTTGTACCGAGCCAAGAGTTGGAAACAATGATTCCGAGTGTTCCACCGGGCTTTATTACATCGGCAATCTTCGTTGCAATATAGCAATACAAATCTGATCTGCCATCTAATTCAGAAGCCAACGGCATTTTAGAAATTTCATCCTTGTCGTCATCAGGAATAATCTCAAATGGGACGAAAGGAAGGTTGGATACCACCGTACCAAACGCAGGCAGAGACAGATGCATTTCTTCACCTGTTTCCGGATTGACTATGGAAATATCATCTCCAATAGTCAAAGATAATGCATTGTGCTGGAACAAACGATTTGCCAGATTGATAGTATCGGAGTCTGTCATACTAATATTGGCAACCTGCAGCGGATATTTGTACTTATCGCACGCCCATACAGATTCAACTGCGTCTTTAGGTGATAATTGTGTCCTTTTGATTTCAATGGCTGCTTTGGGGATTGTTCCTGTACCACAACAACAATCCAGTATTGTATCGGTCCAATCTTTTACAGATAGACGAACCAATAGTTTTGCTAATTCCGGAGGCGTTGTGTACTGTCCGTTAATTGCTCTTTTACTGGTAGCAACAGAACCCTCCAAAATGTTCTGTAACGCTTCTTGATTGAGATTCTCAATTCCATTGCTCTTCAAGAAATTTGAATACTCAGCAAAATCTTGCCATGTCAGTTCTGGCAAAATGTCATTATATCTTACTGCGGAAAAAACATTATAAAAGTCGCATTTGGCAGTAATCTTCTGGAAAATCTGATTTGCTTCGCTTGGGGTAGTATCATAGTCAAGTTCATTGATTACAAGTGCACCATTCTGCCTATTCTTTATAATATGAGCAAAAATAATTCTGTTTGCCCAATTAAGAATTATTGTCTTAGCATAGGCTTTATACTTATCAGTTTCATCATGTTCATATTCAGATTTTACACCAAGCCACCAATTGTCGATATAGGCTGCCATTACAGCATCTCGGAAAGCAGCTGTCTTTAATTTTTCTGCAATAATTTCTTTATTTCGCTGAATGAGTGTTGTTATGGTGCTTTCAGAAATAATGTCACCAAGCGTAGCGTTGCGGAAATCTCCAGATACAAAATAACTGTTGACGTCAAGGACTATTTCTTCTAAAAGTTTTTCCCAATCTGTGCGATAGGTTTCCACATCCGCCCTTGTGCGAATATGGCTCGTTGCATCCCATTGCTTAAGTTTTGAGAAAGTATTTTTCTCTCCTCTGATATAGAGAACTGCGTATGTAAAATTCCAAATCAAGCAACTATTTAAATTTAGCGCTATAGCCTTTTGCTGTGCATCTTTAATAAAGGTTTCGTCCTCAATCGGGACATCCGGCATTTTGAGTTCCCAACCTTGTAAAATAATACTTTGCTCCTTGTTGCCATAGAGAACAACATCTGGAAACATTGTATTTCCTCGACCTGTTGAAATTGTACTTTCTCCACCGGCACGTTTAATAATTAAGTCATTTGCCGTTGCGATTGCATTAATCTTAGAGATAAGATCTATTGCCCAACTACGTTCATTTCTGCGAATAATTGTTGCCACAATGATACCTACCTTTCTGTGAAATCCTTTATAAGATTAGTCACGGCAATGTGTTGACGTGTCTTTTTGTCCAAACTTTCCCACGCCAAGAACAAACGCCTTTTTGCCACATCTATATAGTTAATAGCATCTTTTTTAAACAAAGCTACATCTTCATTTTTTTCTATACCAATAAAATTACGCCCTTCCATAAGAGCTGCAACTAAAAATGATCCGCTACCAAAAGTGTTATCAAGAATCACATCGCCTGGATTGGTGTATGTACGAATGAAATATCGACCTAATTCAATAGGCTTTTGGGTAGGATGAACGACCTCGCCTTCACATTCAGCAGTCTTAATATAAACGATATCGGTCGGGTAGCGTTCCCCATCACTTGCAACATGGACTGGTTGGAAATCTCCATAGCTCCCGCTTAACTGGTTTTTTCTCACGCCTTTATCATAAGGTTCGCCCTTGGTCATTTGTGGATGGTACGTTGGTTGTTTTTTATAGAATACGCATACATCCTCATGTTTTCTCAACGGTTGCTTCTTAACATTAAGGAAATTAGTCGGTTTAGACTTTTCCCAGATCCATTTATACTTATAATACTTTGGCTGGCTGAGAATGAGTTTTGCGGTAAATAGACCTTGTGATGTAAGTACAATGGCACCATTAGGCTTAATAATTCGTAAATATTGTTCCCATAGCAAATCAAGGGGAATATAGCTATCCCATTTGTTCTGTGTCATTCCATATGGAAGATCGCAAAGGATCATGTCGACAGAAGCGTCAGGAATACGTTTCATGCACTCAAGACAATCTTCTTCAAAAAGGGTATTGACCATAGGATAAAGTGGAGAGTTAATATCAATCATGTTTTTCTTCCTCCTCTCCAATTGAATTGAATTCCAAAATATCATCGACTCCACAGTGGAGGGTTTTGCAAATCTTCTCAATGCTATCGAGAGAAATATAATTATCACGCTTGATACGGGTAATGATATTGGCACTAAATCCTGCTTTCTCCATTAGCTCGGCATTAGTCATACCCTTATCAATCAATAAGTGAAATAATTTTTTATAGGTTACAGCCATAGCGAATCCCTCCTTACATTAATAAATATTATATCACGAAAGTGTGAATTTTTCAATAGGTTTGCATGAATTTGTTTTTTCGTCCACTCTGAAAGAAAAAGAGGGACTTGTGCCACCTTGAACACAAGATCCTCTGCGGTATCAGTTATAACTCAATTCGTGTTTCACAATTTCTTCTGCACGGTTGCGGATACTGTTCATAGCTCCAACCCATGCCATTTGGTCAGTTGCCTTCATGTTCTCTGTCACACCCTCAGCAGCTTTCATCTGCTCGATGATAAGTTCAAGACGGTTCTGTGCCTGCTCGTTCAAATCAGCCAGATACGTCCACAGTTCACCGCTAAGGCACAAATCATTGAAGCGTATGGGATTATGTTCCTTGATGTAATCCCTGTGCATACGTCCCCAACAACCAATAGGTCTGTTTTCCTCTGGTAAGCGAATATTTGGAATATAGTAATCACCGCAACGAATATAAGTAAGTTCCTGCATTGTTTGTTCCTCCAATCATAGTATGAAAATTCTTTAAAGACAGAAAAAGGCGATACCTGGTTGTGAAAACCAAGCATCACCAATTTTTCTTGTCGCACCCTGTACGGCAGCTACCCTATGCCAGTAATGTTCTCATACTGTCTTATTGATAGCCACCCTTTGCGGCCTGTTTTTTCACCCGGCGGTGCCGGAAGCGCAAAAATAAAATTAATAGGTAAACAACTGAGCCCAGTACGGCGTGCCGCCTACCACGGAGTAGCCGACGCCGATGGTGGTGAAGTTCTTGCTCATGATATTCGCGCGGTGTCCGGACGAGTTCATCCACGCGGTGACGACCGCCTGCGGCGTACTCTGGCCGTAGGCGATGTTTTCACCCGCGCCGCGGTAGGAAACGCCGGCCTCGGTCAGCGCAGTCGAAAAAGAGGAGCCGTTGGGACGGGTGTGCGAGAAGGACTGCGCGGATTCCTGTGCGCGCACCTGCGCCGCCTGCTGCACGCGGGCGTCGATCGTCAGGGGAGACAGGCCCTCCTTGGCGCGTTCCGCATTTACCAGCGCGACGACCTGGGAGGCGAAGCTGCCCTGGGAGGAGCCGGTATCGCCGTCCGGCGTCTGCTCGGTATCATTGTCCGGCGTACCCTCGGGACGGTTGTTGTCTGGAAGCTGGCCGGGCTGGTCGTCCGGCTGGTTCTCCGGCTCGTCGTCCGGTGGCTGGTCGGGGGTCTGGTCGGGAAGCTCTTCGCCCGGCGTATCCTCCGGTGTCTGCTCCGGCGTTTCCTCCGGCTGTTGGTCGGGCGTTTCGTCCGGCGTCTGCTCCGGCTTGTTGTCAGGCTTTACGACCGGACAGTTGACCTGCTGGCCGCAGAACGAAATATCAAAGCGGTCGCACAACCGCTGGAGCAGCTGGCGCTGGGACTGGGAAGCGAATATGGTGGGGTTGTAGAATTTGCTCATATCGAGATTGGCCGCGCCGGCCGCAGCGGTAGTCGAAATGGTCAGCGCTAACGCCAACGGTACGATTTTCTTGAACTGCATATTTGGATACCTCCTTGGTTTTCGTAGAGTAAACTGGATTGTTTTACTCTCTGGGGCAAAGTATAGCGCATTTTGTAACCGTTTTGCAATGGAAATAGCTGCCGCCCACGGATATATACAGCAGAATCCGGCCGGAAAAGGAATTTTCCGGCCGGATTTCCCGTATTTTATGGGAGTTTTTCAATTTCATAGAGGTTGTTGAGCACCAGCCAAAGCTGGGGAAAGTACCGCATGATATTCCAGATGCTGATGCCGTGCAGCTGGTATTCGCCGGCCAGCGCAAGCTTGGTGCGGATCGAACGGGCGTCCTCGAACCAGACCTCGTGCTCGGCACGGTCGCGCCAGTAATTATAATGCGGCGACTGGGCGGTTTCGTCGAATTGGATGGGCGCGCCGACTTGGATCGCCTGCTCGACCGCCTGAACATTGCCGAGGCTCCGTGCGCGCGTCTGTCCTTTTATATAGGGGAGAGACCAGTCGTAACCATAATTTGGAATGCCCATAAAGATTTTCGCGGGCGGGATGACCGAGGTGGCGAACCGGACGACTGGCTCTATCTTGTTGATGGGGGCGACCGCCATAGGCTCGGAAAGGGCGTATCCCCATTCATAGGTCATCAGCAGCACATAGTCCGCGGCCTCGCCAAGCATTTGGTAATCGTGCGCCTCGTATAGGAGCCCGCGCTGCCCGGCCGAGGTTTTGGGGGCGAGCGCGACCATGACGATCTTGCCGAGCGGCTCCAGCCGCGCGCGCACCTCACGGATGAAAGCGGTATAGCTTTCCGCGTCCTCGGGCGGGATGTACTCAAAATCAATGTCCACGCCAGCATATCCCTGTTTTTCCAGGGTTTGAACAAGGTTATCGATCAGCGCCGCGCGCGTGGACGGATTTTGCAGCACAAGATGCGCTCGTTCGCCGGAAAACTGGCCATCCTCGCCGAGCGTGGTCAGAACCAGCAGCGGCTTGACCTGATATTGCCGCGCCATGCGGATCAGCAGGTCGGCGTTCTGTGGGAGAATGCGGCCGGTACGGTCAAAGCCGTAGGAAAAAACGGATAAGTACGTCAGATAGGGCAGGGTCTTGCGCAGCAAGCGCGGGTCGATATTCGGATACGCATATCCGTTGACCGCAAAGGCACCGAGCTTGGGCGTCGGATAGGAAAGCACGAGCATCTGGCCGGGATAGATGCGGTCTGTGCCGCCGAGTTGCGGGTTGTTCTGCCAGAGGGACAGGACGGTCGTGCCGTGCCGCGCCGCAATGCTGCCGAGCGTATCCCCGCGTTTGACCAGATAGGTTTCGGAGGGCTGCGGCACCACGATCGTCTGTCCAGGAGTCAGCCGCGCCGGTTCGCGCAGCTCGTTCTGCTGGATGAGGAACGGGAGCGGCACGCCGTGCGTCTGTGCGATGCGGTAAAGCGAATCGCCGGGCTGTACGACATGAATTACCATAGAAAAACCACCTTTCCCTGCAATCTATGCTGGAATGGGAGAGGTTGCCAATAGTCGTGCGCGGCGCATGGATTTCGGAAAAGCGAAAAAGCGGTTGACAAAGGGGAGAGGGAAGTGTATTATGATGATATCAAATTAATATCATTGTGAGGGATAGAGCATGAACGAAAAGAACATATTTTACGAGGAAAAAGCGCTGCGCGCGCCCAATGGACTGGGGATTTTGCTGCTGGACATCCTGCTATGCATCGCAGCGGTCGCGCTGATCATACTGGGCGCGGTCAATCTGGATGAAATGGGAGGCATGGCGGCTGCTATGCTGGTTGTGGGCATCGTATATCTGGCGGTGCCGAGTTGGCTGCTGGCGTGCGGCATCAAGGTGCTGCGGCCGAATGAGGCGCTCGTACTGACGCTGTTCGGCAAGTACATCGGTACGCTCAAGGGTGAGGGCATTTTTTTTGTCAATCCGTTTTGCAGCTCGGTCAATCCGACGGTAGAAAGCGCCAGCGAGAAAGCGCTCGATGATCTTGCCAAGAATGAAAATACTTCGAGTGGTAAGATTGTCAAGGCGGCGAGCATGAGCAAAAAGCTTTCGCTCAAGACCATGACGCTTAACAACGACAAGCAGAAGATCAATGATCTGCTCGGCAATCCGATCGTCATTGGCATCGCGGTCATCTGGCATATTGAGGACACGGCAAAGGCGGTGTTCGCGGTGGATAACTATCAGGAGTTCCTGTCCATTCAGTCGGACACGGCGCTGCGCAATACGGTACGCTTGTACCCCTACGATGTATCCGAGGGAGGGGACGAAAAAAGCCTGCGTGGGTCCGCGCAGGAGATTGCCGCCGTACTGGCGGAGGAGATACAGGGACGCGTAGCATGCGCAGGTCTGCGGATTGAAGAGGCGCGCATCACTACGCTGGCCTATGCGCCGGAGATCGCGGCGGCCATGCTGCAGCGCCAGCAGGCGAGCGCGGTTGTGGACGCGCGCAAGATGATTGTCGAGGGCGCGGTAGGTATGGTCGAAATGGCGCTGGAAGAGCTGAGCGCCAAGCAGGTGGTGGATCTGGACGATGAGCGCAAGGCGCAGATGGTTTCCAACCTGATGGTTGTGCTTTGCGCAGGAAAGGACGCGCAGCCTGTTGTTAATTCGGGCAGTATTTACTAAAAGAGGGATAAAACATGTTTACGTTTTTTGTGCGGCTCGCGCGCAATGCCGCGATGAATGCTGCCGCATCGGAAATCTTGCCTAAACCGTTGCGGTATGTGCTGCGTATACTGTTCCTTGTGCTGATTACCGCTGCTTCCGGCTTTTGCCTGTTCCTCGCGTGGTCAATGCGTGAGAACATGGTGGCGGCATTGCTGCTTGCGGCGCTGGGCGTGATAGGCCTGGCACGACTGGTACGTTTTGTGCGGCGCATTTTGCATAATGAGACATAGCCTGAAAAACGGCTGGGTGGCGGTGTGAGCGGTATATATCCGAGTTTGAAAAATGATTTAAGGGGGCGCGGCCATGGCGGACAAGGAAAAAGCGAAAAAGCAGGTGCCGTTGCGGCTGTCCGCCTCGCTGTACGACGAGCTGGCCCGATGGGCAGAGGATGAGTTCCGCTCGGTCAACGGCCAGATCGAGTACCTGCTCACCGAAGCGGTGCGCAAAAGGAAAAAAGTACAGACGAAGGATGACGAGTAGCGGACAAACCGGACAGGCTGCCGTGCGGCGGCCTGTCCATTTTTATAGTAATAAAAAATGAAGAGAAAATGCTTGACAAATTATTATAGAAAGCATATACTGTGTACCAGAACAAGGCAAAACCGCAGAGCAAGAGTAAGTAAGAGCGAGACCGCGCTCCCAGAGAGCCGCCCGTTGGTGCGAGGGTGGCAGCGAAGGCCGTTTCCGAATGGACTTGTGAGGGCAGCCCCAAATCCGGCGCGCCGGAGAGTATGGCTGACGGGCATCCCGCCGTTACCAGGGGAGGGCGCGTGTTGGCGCGCTGTTGAGCGGGCGTTTTTACGCCAATTTGGGTGGCACCGCAGAAGTTTCGGCTTTTGTCCCATGATGCAGGACGGCATCGTGAGGGCAAAGGCTTTTTTTCTTGCCCCGATGCCCAAATCGTTTTCAAACGGAGGGCGGTAAATATGATAACACCAGGCTGTGATGCAATCGTAAAACTGGCGGAGCGGTATGCGACCATTCCGGTCTGCCGCGAAATCTATGCGGATATGGTCACGCCGATCGCGCTGCTGCGGCGGCTGCAGGCGCGGTCCAGACGGTTTTTCCTGCTGGAAAGCGTGGAGGGTGGCGAAAAATGGGCGCGCTACTCCTTCCTCGGCTACGATCCGGTGCTGCGCGCACGGTGTAAAAACGGCGTGGTCACGATCGAGGGCGCGGAAAACCGCACCATACAGACCGCAAAGCCGCTCGATGTGCTGCGGGAGCTGCTGGGCAAGTACCGCGCGCCCCGCATCGAGGGACTGCCGCCGTTTACCGGCGGGTTCGTGGGCTACTTCGCTTACGCAATGTTGGGCTACGCCGAACCTAAGCTGCGCATCCGGCGCGGCGCGTGGGAGGACTTCGACCTGCTGCTGTTCGACAAGGTGATCGCCTACGACCATCTGCGGCAAAAGCTCGTGCTGGTTGTCAACATGAGTACGGACAGCGTGATGGAGAATTACGGCAAAGCCTGCGCCGAGCTGGAAAACATGGCCGCACTGGTGAACGACCAAAGCCCGCTCCCGCCGCTGCAGGCCGCGGAAACGCCCTGCTTCTCCTGCAGCATAACCGAGGAACAGTACGCGGCAGTTGTCCGCAAAACGCGGGAATACATCTATAACGGCGATATTTTTCAGGCAGTGCAGTCGCGGCAGTTCACCAGCCCCTATACGGGCAGCCTGCTTCCGGCCTACCGTGTGCTGCGCACGACCAACCCCTCGCCCTACATGGTGTTTCTGTCCATCGACGGAGACGAGATCATGTGTTCCTCGCCCGAAACGCTGGTGCGTCTGCAGGACAGGCGGCTGACCACCTT
>ENA-ORUW01002348-ORUW01002348.1-human-gut-metagenome-genome-assembly--contig:-NODE-2348-length-10845-cov-2.649398_pt1 | contig 10845 bp, 13 predicted proteins | sample MGYA00242088_ERZ509227 | MGnify/ENA primary metagenome ERZ509227 (study PRJEB26280, sample SAMEA2338816) | human gut metagenome | biome: human gut; feature: human-associated habitat; material: faeces... | reverse complement strand
GGTGCTGAGCGACTTGCAGAACATCCGGCGCGCGGGCCTGCGCGCCCTGAACCTGAACGAGGACGACGCGCTGGTCGATGTGCGCCTGACCGACGGGGAGCAGAATATCCTGATCGCCACGCATGAGGGCCGCGCGATCTGTTTTGACGAAACCGAGGTCCGTGCGATGGGCCGCACCGCGACCGGCGTGCGCGGCATCCGGCTGAACGAGGGCGACTATGTGGTAGGCGCGGCGCGCGCCAGAAAGGGCGCGTATGTGCTTTCCATCACGGAAAACGGCTACGGCAAGCGCACGCCGGTGGAGGACTTTACCATCCACCACCGCGGCGGCGGCGGAATGACGCTGCATAATCTGACCGCCAAAACCGGCCTTGTGGCGGGCATCGCGGTCGTGGATAATGAAAACGACGTGATGATTATAACGGACGACGGCGTAATTATCCGCACCGGCTGCGAGGAGATCCGCGAGTGCGGACGTGGCAGCCAGGGCGTTATTGTGATGCGCACAGGCGAGGATGTCAAGGTGATCTCGATTGCGCGCACGGATAAGGAGGAAGAGGAAGCTTCCGAGGAAGAAACGCAGGCGTAAGCTTTTTGCCGCCCCATTAGGGGCGGCTTTTCCTTTATTCGGAAAGCGAGAAAATTGTCCACATCCTTGTGGACAATTTTTATAAGCAGGCCGTCTGCTCTCCTTTTGGTAAATAAAAAAAGACCGTCTTTCCGAAGAAAAACGGTCTTTCTGTATCCTTTTTTGAAAAAACGTAACGGATTACTCTGCGGTGTAGGGCAGCAGAGCAATGTGACGGGCGCGCTTGATCGCCTCGGTCAGCTGGCGCTGGTGATGCGCGCAGGTGCCGGTCATACGGCGGGGCAGGATCTTGCCGCGCTCGGACATATACTTACGCAGCTTGCCGGCATCCTTATAATCAACGTGCTCGATTTTATCAACACAGAAAGCGCAAACCTTGCGGCGGCGACGGCCGCGCTGCGGGCGCTCTGCACGCTCCGGACGGGGCGTGAATTCCTTTTTGGTTTCTTCCATTGTCGCGTAACCTCCTCTTTGTTAGAATGGGACATCGCCGTCGTCGTCGGCCAGCTCCTGAAAATCCGAATCGCCCGCGGGCAGATCGAATGCGGGAGCAACCTGGGACGCGGCAGGCTCGGGCCGCATCTGCGATCCGTTATCATAGCCGTAACCGCCGCCTGCGTAGCCGCCGTTTGCTTCACGGGACTTTTTGGTTTCGCCGAAGGAAACCTCGTCGCAGTTGACCTCAATGGCCGTGCGGTTGTTGCCGTTCTGGTCCTGCCACTGGCGGGACTGGATGCGGCCGACTACGATCGCCATGACGCCTTTCGCAAACCACTGTGCAACGAATTCCGCCTGACGGCCCCATGCGACACAGTCGATGAAGTCGGTCTGACGTTCGCCGTTCGGGCCCTTGCGGTCGCGGTCGATCGCAAGGCGGAACGAACACACAGCCATATTGCTCTGGGTATGGCGCAACTCGGGATCGCGGGTCAAACGACCCATCAGAATCGCCTTGTTGAGCATTTCAGTTCACCGCCTTAGTCGTCCAGGCAGACGATGATGGAACGCATGATACCGTCCGTGATCTTGTAGATACGGTCCAGTTCAGCCGGAAAAGCGGGAGCGGACTCAAAACGGATCAGGGTGTAAACGCCCTCGGTCTGGTCCTCGATCGGGTACGCCAGACGGCGCTTGCCCCAGTCTTCCACTTCCACGTTCGTGCCGTTTGCCTCGACGAGAGACTTGAACTTGTCCGCAACAGCGGTAGCCGCTGCTTCTTCCAGCGTGGGGTTGACAATGAAGATCGTCTCGTACTTGCCAGAAATCTTTGCCATTTTCTTAGCACCTCCTTTTGGACTTTTGGCCCACATCCAATGATGTGAGCAAGGATACCTTACTATTATATCGAACAGGGAGAAAAAGTCAAGTAAAATCAAGAAAAAAACATTGACGAAACCGCAGAATCATGGTATACTAACAAGGCTGACAAGTTGAAATGCTTGCGTGGCTCAGTTGGTAGAGCAGCGCATTCGTAATGCGCAGGTCGCCGGTTCGAGTCCGGCCGCAAGCTCCAAAAACCCGTTATTTCCAAAGAAATAACGGGTTTTTTACTCTTTTCCAATAAGCTTTCTGAATACCTGACAGTGTCTCCTCGGGTTCCGATAATGCTTCTGCTGTTGGCAATTATGGAGCTTGTATGGTAAAATTATAATAGAGCAGAAAAAGAAACGGGAACAAAGGGTGCTTCTGATAGGTAGGGATAATATGCAGTATATCAGTCATTACCAGTCTCCCCTGGGGGAGATTTTGCTGGCCGCAGATGAGCTCGGCCTAACCGGATTATGGTTTGCGGGGCAAAAATATTTTGCGTTTTATCTGGACAAAGAGCGTGAGGAAAAGGAGATTCCGGTATTCGAACAAGCTAAAAAATGGCTTGCTATTTATTTCTCGGGGAAAGAGCCGGATTTCAAAATCCCGCTCCATTTTATCGGCACGGATTTTCAAAATGAGGTATGGGAAATCCTTTCCTCTATCCCTTATGGACAGACCACGACATATGGGGAGATCGCAAAGCAGCTCGCGGCCAGGCGCGGTTTGGAACGTATGTCTGCCCAAGCGGTGGGCGGAGCCGTTGGGCGAAATGAGATATCCATTATCGTCCCCTGCCATCGCGTTGTTGGAGCAAACGGCAGCTTAACGGGATATGCCGGCGGCATTGATAAAAAAATTGCCCTTCTCCAATTGGAGGGCGCCCTGAAGAAAGAGTATTTTGTGCCAAAACACAGTACGGCGCCTTAAAAGAAAATATAAGCGTCTTTCTGCATCATTCCTTTTCAAAGCGGAAACCGCGCCTCCCTTTTGTGGGCGGGCGCGGTTTTTTTATCGCGAAATCCGTATGCCTGCCCTTGCTTTGCTGAACGCCCCAACATATCAAAAAATATAGGCGGCGGGATTGACCACCAGAGGTCAAAAGGACAGGGATTTTAACGATATCATGACCGGACTGTGGTATGGCATGCGGCGGGGATGGGGAGTTATCCATAGGTATGGGAAAAATCAGAAAAAGGAGAGAAAAAATGCAGGAATTTTTTGACAAGGCAAATTTGCTGTGGGGCGCAGTGATCGCGGTTCTGACGTGGATATTTGGGGAATACTGGTTTGTGTTCCTTCTGTTCCTGGCGCTCAATGTGATCGACTGCATATACGGGTATGCAAAATCAAGGGCAACCCAAACGCTGTCGAGCGAGAAAGGGGCGCGCGGCGTTTTGAAAAAGGTCAGCTATTGGGTGATTATCGCAATTGCGTTCTCGGTATCGGGCTTCCTGATTTCACTGGGGGCGCAGCTTGGAGTTGATTTGGGCTTTCTGCAGCTTTTGGGCTGGTTTGTACTGGCGGTGTATATCATCAATGAACTGACCTCCATTGTGGAAAATATGGTGGCGCTGGGCATCGACGTACCGGAAATATTCGTCAAGGGACTGAACGCAGTGCGGACGGTTGTAAATGATGCGGGCGATCGGGTGATTCCGAAGGACAGCGGGGAAGAAAAGTAAAAAAAACGACAGAGTAGGATGTTTTTTTCAGGGGTAGACGGTGCCATCTTGCGCTTTGTGTACTGGCATGATAGAATAAGGACAAATCCTTATAAAGAAAGCGGGGATATGATCAATGGATAGACAAATACTGGAGTATGTTACCGCCAAAACGCATGAACTGATGCAGGCGCCAACCTGCAGCAGCGAAACAAAAGCCGCTGCGCAAGCCTGGCTGTCTGCGGTCGGTACGGCTGCGGAAAAGGAGCAGACAGGCAAGTATGTTGAGGAGCTGGAAGCGGATATCATGCCGATCGATAACCTGATTGGATTTGCAGGGTCGGAACAAGGCGCGGCGTATTTCGGCGCGGATACTGCGGCCGGTATTGTGGCTCATGCCAAAGAGATAAAGGCGGCAGGAGCACAATATTGTGATTGCCCCGCGTGCGCGATTGTAGCGGACATCCTTGCGAAAAAGGAAGATATTTTAAAATAAGCGTTAATCGTTGGAAAAAAGCCGGAGAAAATCTCCGGCTTTTTTATTTTCCCGCGCTTTTTTGTGTACTGGCGCGTAGTCGTTCATCTTTCCACAGCCCCACCTGCGACAGCTCATAGATACAGGCTTGCAACACTGCAAAAGGGGCTGAACCGGCGGCGGTATTTCTCAAACAAACGGCGGTCGATCTTTCTGTGATGGTACACCATGCACAGCCCGCGCTGGATTGCTAGATCATCAAAGCTGAATACATCCGGTCGCTCCATACAGAACAGAAGGATCATTTCCGCGGTCCATGCGCCGATCCCCCTGAGGGAAGAAAGCGCGGCGACCGCCTCCGCATCCGACATATGCCAGACCTGTTCCAGATCAAACGCGCCATTTTGGACCTTGCGGGCAAAATCGAGGATATATTCCGCCTTGCGGAACCGGCGGATATGACGGTTTTCGCGTCAACTGCCGAGCGCTTCCCGCATCCGGTTCCAGATGGTAGTCTGGGCTTTGGTGGATATCTGCTGCCCGACAATGTGGTGGACAACTGCGGAAAACAGGTCGGGGTCGGTCTCACGGCGGATCGGACCGATTTGATCGATCAACGCGCCCAATCGGGCGTCTTTCTTTTTTAGATAATCCGTTTCCGCTTTGCCATATTGAAAATACAAGTGGCAGACACCTCATTTGCAGCAGGATCGTGCGGTTTACATATTGGTTCTATCATATTGCAGGATGGAAAACAAGGATAATGGATAGGTGGGGGAAGGACCGTCAATATGGCAATACCCTTTTTTAGTAGGATTTAACTATAGGTAGTTAAAGGATGTATAACAAGAAATAAGAATCTGATTTGTATAATGCTACAAAAAAACAGGTTATATGGGAAAAAACTTGCATATTCAATATATATAAATTAAAATATAATCAAATAATATCATATTACAATCAATAATACATAATAAAACGTATTTTTAATGGAATAATCTAAAATAATATATTTGGTTGCAAAAAATATTATATATAAAGAATAATAGAAGGGAAAGGATAAAAATGAGTGATAAAATAAAAATTGATCTTATATTTCAGGTTAGTATTTGCGTGAATGATATGGAAGCGGTAATGAAAAATTTTCGTGAACTATTTGATATAGATGAATCAACTTTGATTAAAAGATGTACAAAAGATTTTTATGACCGTGGTGAATTCGATGGGGCTAGATATCTTGGGAAGCACTGTGAATTTTATATAAAGTATTATCGGTTTGATTTGGGTGGAATCGACTTTGAAATCATTGAACCGTTGGATAAGAACTTAGGAAACCCATATTCAGATTTTCTGATCCAGAATGGTGGAAAGAATGGAATTCATCATATCGCATGTAAAATCCATGACAGGACGGTATTTATTCAAAAAATGGAACAAATGGGAATCCCACCGCTGACCTGTGGTACGATGGGCGCACCCATGCCGAATGGAGAAAAGAAAGATTTTTATTTTTACGATTTACGCGATCTGCTTGGAATTATTATTGAGGCCGGAAATATTGTTGTTGGTCCATTGGCCAACCATCCCCTTGCAGGAAATCCAGAAGGATATGTCGGAAACTGACGATAGGAGGATATAGATGACATATATGGATAGTAACAGGAAGCGAGTAGGGATTTGCGAATGGGTATTACCTTTTGTTGGTGTAGAGGCAATAGAATGTGCAGCCCGTATCGGCTTCGATTGCATACAAATTGCAGAGAGGGGAGGATCGGAGGCCGGTTATCCATTATCAGATCAACGAATTCAGGATGAATACCGCCGGGCAATCGATCATACAGGGCTACAAATCCATTCACTACATTTATGGACATTATGCAGGCAGGCCTGTATGATTCATCCCTTGGATAGTGCATGTGGAAGAGTTGGTTTGGAAAGCATATGTGAAGCTGTCAAGGCATGCTACGCACTGGAGATCCCACGTTTGATGCTTACATCCGGCTTCATGTGCCAGATAAAAAATGAAAGGGATTTTGTTCAGTTTTCTGAATCATTGCGCGCGGCGTGCGAAATTGCAGGGGAAAAGGATATTACGGTCGTATTTGAAAGCGCATTAGATGTTTGGGAAATCAAACGGATGTGTGATATAGTCGGCCCTTCCTTACGAATATGCTATGATATTTTTAATCCCATCCGATTCCATACCGCTGATCCCCGAGAGGAAATCAAACAGATCGGGTTAAATAAAATCGATCATTTTCACCTGAAGGATGGACCAGATAATTGTATCGGATGCACCCTGCTCGGGCAGGGCTGCGGACATTTTGATGAAGTTATGAACATCATTCAAACGCTTGGCTATCAGGGAAGCTACATTACGGAAAATTACTATACAGCTTCCCCGCTCTCCGAGCAAGATAACTTTGACGCACTTGCCCATATGGATTTGAAAACCATCCACAGAGCACTGCAACAACAGGTGCTATGACAAAAACAATCTTACACAGACGATATATGATGGCTTCATTGGATGTGATAGTGCTTTTATTTCAGGGTCTGCTGTTCTGGCTTGGCGGATATGTGCTTGTATTTCCAGCTTTTATTGGATATGGATTGCTTTCAATAGTATTTGGTATCATACCATATAAAAGCAGGCGACTGCTTTGAAGTGGCATGATGTTAGGCTGGAAACCGGTTTGTATTTTCAGAAACCGGCAGCTCCTCTGGAAAGAAAAAACAGATTGTCAGAAAAAGGATGTATCAGGCAAAAGATAATTGACATTACTTTCTTGTACTGTTAATATAAACATATACAGGATTTTAGACTTTTTTTGTCATTTTAAAGGGAAATAATAATAAAATAGAGGGGCTCATTATGAACATAGAAAAGCGGCGACAGGATATTATTCATTATTTAATGAAAAATGGTATTGTTTCCGTCAATCATTTGATCGAAATAATGAAAGAGTCTCCAGCAACAATCCGAAGAGACTTAACTTTTTTAGAGGAAAACGGATATATCAGCAGAAGCCGTGGCTATGCGAAATATATCCAGCCTGATATTGTCCACCAGATCAGGATAACGGATGGGCAGGTAGCGGTTGCCCGGGAAGCAGCAAAACTGATACCGGCAAATTCGACGATCTTTTTGGACTCCGGCGCTTCTGCTCTGGCATTGGCGCAGCAAATAACGAATCGTGATGATATTACGGTGATTACTAATTCACTGACCGCTGCTAATGTTTTGGCGGCAACCAACGTTACGACTTATGTGATCGGCGGATATCTGGAGGGAAGGCAGGAAGCTCTGGTTGGTCCGGAGGCGGAAAATTATATTCGTACAATGAAATTCCCTATTTTGTTTTTAACAACCACAGGTGTGCGGGGAACACAGGGGCTGGCTTGTGTTACACCGTTCCAAGCAAACCTGAAGAGTGCGTTGATTGAAGCTTCGGAAAAAGTTGTTGTACTCGCCGACGCAAAAAAGTTTGAAAAGGATTCGCTTCGTGTATTTGCAGACTTCAAAAATTTAGATATTATTATTGTGGATCAGCCCATCAGGAATCAGGCGCAGTTGATGGCCTTGGAAAAGAATCAGGTGGAATTGATTATTGCGGAACAATGAATACATATAGCTTTATGCTTTTGCAGTATAGGTTTTGAATAGAATCACAATAAAAAACTGGTTTGGGAACTATGTCCCAAACCAGTTTTTTATTGAAAGGTTAAGGCTGCAGGAGTATTTTTATGCCCTCACGGTTGCGCATCATATGGATGCCGCGCTCCCATTGTTCCAAGGGGAGGATATGCGTAATAAGCGGATCAAGCCGAAGCATGTTTTTAGAAAGAAGGCCAAGGCAATTTCTCCATGAGATGACATCATAGGCATGGTGGCCCTTCACAATCTGCGCGCGGTATGTTAAATCATTCAATGAAAAATTTAGTGGAGCAGTACTCGCGCCAACCTTAACAATGGTCCCATCCTTGCGCACACCAGAAATGGCCTGGAGGAGTACTGAGGGGGCTCCGGCACAGTCTATCGCTACATCAGCCCCTTCCACTCCACAAACCTCGTGGATGCGGGAAACAAAGTCCTCGGCATCCGATGCAATGAATTCAGTAACCCCCATTTCATATGCTACATCAAGCCGAAGCGCTTTATCAGCAGAAAGGCCAACCATTATGACATCCTTTGCGCCCATGATATGGCAGAACTGCGTCGCTAAAAGCCCGATTGGACCGGGGCCAAAAACAATTGCGCTTTCGCCCGGGCGTAAGCCGGATTCCTGAGCTACAGCTTTATAAGCATTACAGATAGGGTCCAGGATGGCAGCGTATTCATAAGGGACCCCATCAGGGATACGCATTAAAGCCCATTTATGGATACGAAGGATCTCTCCTGGTATTTTGACATATTTGGCAAAACCGCCATCCATGCCATAGCCAAGGGCAACTCGTTCCATACAGTTGAGGAATAACCCGCTGGTACAGGCATGGCATTTTCCGCAGACATGTCCTGTGTTATCGGAAACAACACGGTCGCCGGGCTTCCAATCGGATACCTGGCTGCCGACCTGCACTACAGTACCGGCAAATTCATGCCCGACAATGCAAATGCCTCCCTTTTCACCCCCATTAAAATATGTAGCAACATCAGAACCGCATATGGCAGCGTATTTGACCTCTATAATGACATCTTCCGGACCGCAGGTTGGATCCGGCATATCACGGAATTCATATTGCCTTGGCTCATAACCATACCGGTAGACAGCCTTCATTATAATCACTCCTTATTCTTTTATAATGAGGATAAAACACATTAATTGATTTTATAGTGATTGTAAAATTGATTATACGATAGATATAGGATATATTATTTCAAAAAGAAAGTCAAGAATAAAGCGGCGATGTACACACAAAACTACGAAAATGAATAAAATAATATCTATCTATTTGTGTTATATAACAAATAATTTATAGGATTTAAAATATAAGAAAAAAATAGTTGTGAAATGATCATAAAATGATTGATAAATATTTATATAATTTATCAATATTGACATATCAAGTGAGCGAATATATAATTGTGATCATAATAAAGCTGCAACAGAGCAGAAAAAGATTATAAAATAAGAAATGCTGATTTTTTCTGTAGCGCAGCAAAATTAGGAGGATATTATGAAAAGGTTAGTCAGTACTATTTTAGCATTGTCCCTGATCTTTGCACTGGTTGGCTGTGGCAACAGCAACGATGATGTCTCCACTAGCTCTGATGGAAGCGAACTGACCACATTGCTCTATGGCGCACCCTCGACTGCAACCTCTGTAACGGTTTGGTATGCGCTGCAGCAGGGGTATTTTGAGGACTACGGCGTTGACCTCCAGATTACATTTTTCAACAGCGGTACTTCGATCAATGACGCGGCCCGCGCTGGGGAGATCGATTTGTATTCTCTTGGAAGCATGATGTCGACGACTGGCGCAACGACTTTTGGCTCCCAGCTGCTTTGCTATCTTGCCCCGGACAACGCGGCCTACCGTGTGTATGCGCGCAATGATTCCGAGATCATTACTTCGGGTCAGGGGCATATTGAAAAGTATCCGAATATTTATGGATCGGCGGATGCATGGAAAAACTCGACTGTGCTTTGGACCAAGGGCCAGTCCGGACACTATACGATCAATGCCATTCTTGAGATGCTGGGTCTGACAAGCGATGATGTGACCTCGATCGATATGGAGCAGAACCAGATCCCCGCAGCGTTTGCAGCTGGTGAGGGAGACGTTATGGTAGCAGGCATCCCCAACTGGAATGAATTTGAGGCGGATCCGGAGCACTATACAATGGTAGCTTCCCTGGATGAACTGTATCCGGATTATGATAATATCGCAACCATCATGGCCTGCCCAGATGCTCTGGAAAATAAACAGGAAGCGCTGAAAGGGTTTGCAAAGGGCGTCATGCGCGCGCAAAATGAGTTTGCAAACGATGATGACCTATTTAAAGAATGGATGTACATTTGGCAGAGCGAATATAACGTCGATGTTACCGAGGAGAGCGCAGCAAATGACTGTGCATTTTACAAGATGCCTACACTGGAATGGAGCCGTCAATATTTTGAGGGCGGCGAAGACAGCATCTGTGCCAATGGGTTTATGAAGATTGCAGAATTTATGAACTCTGTGGATCAGATGAGTGATGAGGTGTTTGCAGAATATAACGCTGATGATTATATTGCCGACGACATTATCCTTGCCGCGTTGGATGAGCTGGAGGCGGAACAAAGCTAACTCCTTGACCTGACGTGTGATATTAGGTAACGCTATGGATTGGTATATGGCTGCTTTCACCTACCTGTGCAAGCAGCCATATCTTTAAAAGGAGATCATTAGTAAATGCAAAAGAAGAAAAAGCTGAACCGGTATACGGTGATAAGCGTAATTTCGCTGATCGTTTTTTTTGTGGGATGGGAACTGATTGTCCGTCTGGGACTGGTGGACCCAGGCAAGCTTTCTGCACCGTCTTCAGTCATTGAGTTGTTTATCGAAAAGCTTAGTTCAGAATATCCGGACGGCGCCACCATTCAGGCGAATACCTGGGCGAGCCTGCGTATTGTTTTAGAAGGCTTTGCCATGGCTTGTATCATTGGTATCCCCCTTGGCCTGCTGATGGGATTCTTTGAGGGGGCAGAACGCTTTTTTCGCCCGATATTTGAAATGCTCCGTCCGATTCCAACGCTTGCATGGGTGCCGATCGTATTACTGATATTCGGGATTGGCGACAGCGGCAAGGTTTGCATTATTTTTAT
>ENA-ORUW01002338-ORUW01002338.1-human-gut-metagenome-genome-assembly--contig:-NODE-2338-length-10898-cov-26.525224_pt1 | contig 10898 bp, 13 predicted proteins | sample MGYA00242088_ERZ509227 | MGnify/ENA primary metagenome ERZ509227 (study PRJEB26280, sample SAMEA2338816) | human gut metagenome | biome: human gut; feature: human-associated habitat; material: faeces... | reverse complement strand
ATCATAGAAGACCTAATGCTTAATAGCTATTTACAGAAAAACTTTCATACTCTCGTAAGCCAACAAAGATTTAATTAGCAAAACAAAAGCGACCAACTTTTTACGGCTGATCGCCTTTGGCTTGGTCACTATATAATTGTTAAATTCAATGTCACTTTGCAAAAATGACTTTTTCATTCATAAGTCTGAGTGCTTCTTGTTCTAAACAATACGCCTCATATCTTTTTTGATTTGCCTCCAAAGCTAAATCGTTGATTCGTTTCTGTGATGCATGATCCTTTAACAAAGGAATATCAATTTGACGCACATGGTTATCATCAATTTCATCAACAACAGAGCCATATGTATAGCGGGTAATCAATGTGCGGCCATAGTCAGATGTCAGAAAAATATAAAGGTATCCAGCAACATCCTCATTGGCAGGGACAACACGAATGATATGGTCAGAAGGAATCCAGTGTTCCCAATGCTTTGGTACGAATGCTATTTTACCAATAGTACCGCTGCGAGTTATCAGGGTTGTGTTCTCATGAACTTCGAGCTTGCTAAGAATCTTATCATGCTTTGTGTTGGAAATGTATTTTTTTCCAGAAGGGTCGAGTTCCCCCAATTGCTTCCCGCCGATAAGGACTCTGCCGTATCCTTCATCCACATAAACACGAGCAAATCGGCCCGGCAGAATGACCGCCTTGCTTATTCGACTGTCACCTACTTTTGTTACTTCGGCTGCGTTTTCTTTGAGGTGGGTGACAATCGCATCTGCCACTGGAACATGGTAAGAGGCATCAAGGCGCAAATTCATATTGCTTAGTTTTACATCGAATGTGCTCACGGGAGCGGCTATCTTTTGAAAGTCATGTATAGCTGGCAGGTGAAGTTCTGCTGTCATCAGACTTGTAGCCTTATCAATCATTCCATTGGACTCGTCCCGCAAAGCATAGGAGCGTGCAATCAGATTATGGATATGCTGCCGCAATCCCACAGGAGCATTGGGAACCGGAATTTCTGCTAAGTGGTCCGGTTCAACATGGGTAATTACTGAACCGTAGCCATTTGTTTGCAAGATTAAACTGCCCACTTTTGACTTGAGATAGGTATAAACATATCCCAAGTCATACTCTTTTTTGAAAGCAACACGAATTACATCATCAGAAAAAACACAACCGGCCAAGGTTTTTGACACATATGAGATATTGCCTATTGTACCGCTACGCGTCAGCAATAATGTGTTTTCCTTTAGGCGCAGTTCGTCCATATCGCAATCTGCCAATCGAGATATATGCTTTTCTGGAACAGGATAGAGATCAGTCATCTGTGAAGGAAGATAAAACCCTTCTCCATACGGCTTATCACACCATATCCGCTTGAGTCGGCTTCGTTGCATCCAGCCAGGATAATAGGCCGTTTCAATTAAACCGTTATCGCCATAAAGGATAACAGTTCCATATTTTCCTTTGTAAACGCTTTCCCTCGCCTGTTTTGCCTCCACATCAAACACACTGGCCTCCAGCCGCTTTCCACGGGAAATCATGTCGGAGAGGGAAACCGAACACCACTTTATAGGACTTTCAGAAATGTGGACTTCTGGTTCAGGTGCGGTATTCATTTTGCGGGCTAAATTGCCTGCTACCATGCGATACCCTCCCTTCGCTTCCAATCATCAAAGATTGCCGGTACATCAGTAGTCTGATCATCAGGAACTTTATTCTTGCGTTCATGGGATACGGTACGGTCACCCTCCCCAGTCTCACCGAGAACCATGATGGTGTCCGTTTCTGGGGCAAGGATTTCATTACCTTCTACATCACGCTTAAAAATAGGATTGCCTCTCTTATCATGACCTACCCTTTCAACCATTGCCATAAAGATGTTATAGTCAGCCATTTGGCCTGTAACCTCTTCTCTGGCTTTCTGTTTCGCTGTTTTCTTTTGAAGAAACAATACCGATGTTTGAGTGCCATTGCGAGGCTGGAAAGTATCTACATGAAGATCAATGCTGGCAATAATTCTATGATTCTGAATCAGCCATTCACGAATGTACCCAAGTCCCGGCGATCCAAGGATGGAGTCCGGCAAAACAATTCCCATGCGCCCACCTGGAATGAGAAACTGTGTGCATCTCTCAATAAACAGAATTTCAGGCGGAACAGATGATTGTAAACGCTCTGTCATCCTCCAAGTGCCGGTTTTCTTGTCATTTTCCCAAATGTGGGCAAGTTCAAACTGTTCAAGGATATTTTTGTCTTTGATGGGAATTTTGCTGCCGAATGGGGGATTTGTTACAATTACATCAAAGAACGCAATACTTTCATAGTTGCGAATTTCTGACTTCTTGATATGTAGCGCCTCCGCAAGCCGTGTCTTGAACTCATCTGTCCATTCGTGTGGCGGCAGGAGGGAATTTGTTTGCAGGATATTTCCGCTACCATCATTGTTCATGACCATGTTCATCTTGGTTGCCTTGACTAAATCAGGATTAATATCAAAACCAAAGAAGCTGGTCGAAGCCATCTCGGAAATCCGATCTTGAAATACTTTTACGGTGTCGCCGTCCCAATCTTTTTTAGGAATTCCCATGCTGGCAGAAAACTCCGCTTCAAGCTGGGCAATAACATGTGTCATTGCCTGCACAAGAAAACCGCCAGTACCGCAGGAGCTATCCAGAACCCTCTCGTCAATACGAGGATTTATCATCTCCACGACCATCTTCATAACATTTCTGGGCGTAAAAAACTCGCCCCTGTCGCCGCGGAGATTTGCTCCTACAATTTCTTCATAGGCTTTCCCCTTGATGTCAATATTCGTGCTGAGCAGGCTGTACCGCTGCAATTCACTGACAATATATGCTAAGCTGCGAGGCGTCAGCTTGATTTCATCATTTGCGTCAAAAATCTTACCATGACGCTTCTTTACACGCTGAAAGATTTGGGAGATGCGTTTCTGTACAGTCAATTGCCCATCGGGATTTGAGCGTTCCTCAGACGTTGTGAAAAATTCCAGAGGCTTTGGTATATTTCGCTCGTCCTCAATCTTGCAAAAAATGACTTTTAGCAACTCAAAAAATGCAGGTTGTTTCTGCATACCATCATTCACATAAATGTGATTATGACAGGTTTTGAACACAAACAGCAGGTTATCATCAGAGGCATTACGCAGATTTTTCCGGCTGGGTCTGTTTACCTCATCCAAATTGCCATCCGCAGCAGGAATATCGTTGTATTCCATAAAGCAAATATTCCCAGCCTCATCTGTATATTTACGGAAGACAAACTTTTGAATGCTATTTGTCCACATCCCCCATTCGCAGTTCGGGCATACAGACATATAGGACTGCAACTGTGCTATCCCATCCTTGGCATTTCTGGCATCGACGGTTTCCTTTTTGCACTCAATAATAATCTTAATTGTGCCCTGTGTTTGCTCCAGAGCATCTTTGTCCCAGATTACAATGTCTGCCCGAGGTTTTCTTGAGCCGACTTGAAGAGTGAACTCAATCTTAATCTGTGACGTGAGATATTTGTGTTCGTTCACAAGGCGCTTTTCTATTGTCTGACGAACATATTCTTCTGGGGTATCATTTCTGAACTTTCCGTCGATATAATCGCAAATCTTTCCATCGGGAATAACAATCACTTTTGTTTCAGCCATTGTTGTACTCTCCTTTTCTATCTTGCGGGTGGACATAGCGGATTATATCCGACAAATCACAGTTCAGTGCATAGCAGATACGGGCAAGAACATCAAGGTCAGGTCTCTTAATGTTGTTCTTGCAGTATGAATTCAACTGCGTCCGTTGTAAATTTGCTCTGTCTGAAAGTTGATTTTTACTAATTCCGTTTACCCTTAAATAATCGGCAAGGACAATATCAAAATGTCCATAGTCAAAAGGTTCACTCATAACATCATCCCTCCTATATCATTATAGCAACATTTGTCAATATGTACATCTGTATTTAATTACAGGGTACGGTGATATGATGTACAATAACGTGGTAGATTAAAATGATTAAGTATTGGTTATTTTGTTTTCCTCTGTAACGGTCAGAACATAGGGTACAGATCCGAGATTCTGACCGCAAATCAACCCTTATTGCTAAATTATTTTTATCTTTGCCACAAATGCCACCCTGGATATGTTAAAATGGTATTGTTTAGAAGAATGTCATATAAATAAGTTTCATAAGTTTAAAAGTGATAAAATCTATAGTGATAGAAAATGATAACACCTGGGTAATCCTGGGTGTTTTTGTTTGCTAAGAGGGGATGATTATGGCTTTTGAAGGATGGCTGTTAAAAATAAATGGAAAGACGTTCCCCACCAGACTTATTGCGGCTGAATCCCTAAAAATCACTCCAGACCAGATAATGGATTTAGACCCATATCGAGATGCGGATGGAGTATTGCATCGGACTGCGCTTCCACACACGGCTACCTCAATCGAATTCACAACAACTGCCTTGTATTTGAAAGATGCGGAAATACTTAATTCCTTCTTGCCGCATGACAACAGGGTGAAATGTCAAGTTGAATATTGGAATCCTAATACGTCCTCGTATGCTTCGGGGGCGTTTTATATTGCTGATGTGCCATACGAATTTTATATGGTTGATGAAGAGAAAAATGAGATTTTGTACAAGCCAATTAAGGTAACATTTACAGAATATTAGGTGGTGATAATAGATGCTGGATATTCCGGAGAGCATAAAGAGTTTATTTAAGTCTGACAATACAACAAATGATACACGGAGACATTTGAAATTGTATTTCTACAACAAAGATGTTCCCCTGTCTCCTTCTGGCGAGTTGCTTCCGATAGACCAAGAGCCGTGTTATGTGATAGACAATAAGCAGGTGCTTACCGAAGCATTGACAATCACTGAGAGCCTATGTGAAAGCGATGATTTGAAATTTGGAGAGTGTAATGCGGCGCAGTTTGAAATCACTGTGGCAGATGTATTGATTGACCTTTCCGGAAAAGAATTTATCTTCACCATTGAAGTTGGTGGATACGAAATGGCCATGGGGATTTATCGGGTAGAAAGTTTTGTGAGGTTGGAATCTGACCGCAGAAAAAAGAAAATCACCGCTTACAATCGAATGAGAAGATTTCAAACGGACGTTACTGCCTGGTATCAGGGCCTGAATTTCCCAATGACGCTGAAATCTCTCCGGGATTCATTGTGCGGTCATATCGGAATAGAGCAGGTTGACACGTCGCTCCCACTTGATAATATGCTGATTTCAAAGACAATCAAGCCGGAGCAATTGAGCGGATTAAAAGTGTTGCAGGCCATTTGCGAAATTAATGGATGCTTCGGGCAGATAGATAAGACTGGGCGAGTGAAATATGTTTCGCTAGAAAATGCAAGTCTGTTTCCTTCCGAAGATTTATTTCCTGACGATAATTTATTCCCCTCCCAGATGTCACAAGGGGAGACACTATCTTTTTATAAACAGTCAGAAACCAGTTATGAAGATTATACAGTGAGGCCAATTGATAAAGTCCAAATACGTCAGGAAGAGGGCGATATTGGCGGTTGGTCACATGAGGAAGGTACAAATTGCTATGTGGTTCAAGGAAATTTTCTGGCATATGGAAAATCAAGCGAAGAATTAGATAGAATTGCGGATGTTATCTATGACCAGATAAGTGGACGGTTGTACAGGCCGTGCAAAATAGTGAGCCCGGCGCTTCCTTGGGTTGAGGTGGGAGATGGTATTATCTGTTATACAACAGATGATGTAATTGAAACCTATTGCCTAAAGCGGACGCTAAATGGCATCCAGGGAATGATGGATACCTATGAGGCTCGCGGAAGCCTTGAATTGGAAGAGAATACAGGCATACGTTCAGAGATTGTCCAGCTAGAGGGAAAAGCAGCTGTAATTAAAAAATCAGTCGAGGAAGTATCTGTCAAAGTAACGGATTTAAAAGAATATGCTGAAGCTCAATTTAAAGTGACATCCAATGAAATTGCTGCTGAGGTTAAGCGAGCGCAGGAAGCTGAATCCTCTTTGTCGGTAAAAGCAAATGAAATAGCTCTGCGCGTTAGCAATAAGGTTTCCAGGGGTGAAGTTACAAGTGAGCTGAATTCAGAATTAAAAATAACAGGCAATAGGATAGAATTGACCACAGGAAATTTTATCATTACTGCAAAAAATTTTACGGTTGATGAAAGTGGTGATTCTGTTTTTTCGGGAAATATTAGAGGTGCCTCTTTTATTGGCGGCAATATCGATATTGGTAACGGGAAATTTAAGGTTAATTCATCTGGCATTGTTGAAGCTTCAGACGCTGTAATAAGGGCCGCGGCATTTAACTCAACAGGAATCATTTATGCTGAGAAAGGGATTGAGTGCAATGGAGAAATAGAGGCTGGCACGGGGTCGTTTGGCGGTGTTAATGCGAGAGAGATATATTGTACTGGTACGGTGTATGGTAAGGATTGGCAGTATATTTCAGACGGAAGATGCAAGGAGAATATTCAAAAAATAAGCCCAGAGGAATGTTATGAAATAGTTTCCAGATTGCAACCTGTAGCTTATAAACTGATAGACTGTGATATACATGGCGTAGGATTTATAGCACAGGATGTCAAAACAGTATTGCGTGAATTACATCTGGATTATGCGTTGGTTGGATACTACGAGAAAGAGGATATATATACGTTGCCATATGGAAACTATATAGCAATTCTCGCGGGAGCAATTCAGTATATAAATTTGAGGAAGGATGAATGGACATGGAAAAACGAGAAGAACTGATAGTGTACCGTAAAAGAGACATAGATAAAGTTGTTGGATTTATTGATAGCCTTGAATGCAAGGGAATTGCGGCAGCCCGGAAACTAGCACTGATTGCCAGCATCTTGGAAGCCGGAAAACCATTAAAGGAATATATTGAAGAAGAAAAGAAAGAGGGAGATGTGTAATGGTATATAAACCGTTTTACCAGATAACGGATTGGCAGAACCTTCCAATTCAGAAAACGCCAATAAACAGGACAAACCTTCTCCATGTAGAAAACGGAATCAAGGAAGCCGATAACCGGATTATCCACCTTGATACTGAAAAACTAGAAAAAGCGGAAGCAAATCTGATGGTTAAATCCGTTGTGGTTGATGCGAAAACTGGTGTGATTACTGTTACTCTGCTAAACGGTACGGTATATACATACGATTTGGACATTGAGCGTGTAGTTGTGAATTTTGACATAACGGATGACAATATCCTAATCCTCACCTTGGCTGACGGGACTAAGAAACGGGTAGATTTGACAAGGTTTGTGTATAGCTTTTCAAATACAGCAACAATCACGATGAAGATGGTAAACAGGAAAGTTACGGCTGAAATCGTTGATGGTTCCGTTACCATGGCGAAGCTGGATGCATCTATCCAAAGTACGTTTTTGCAATATCTTTTGGATGCTGAGTCGGCTAGAGACCTTGCCTTGCAGTACCAGAAAAATGCAAAGCGATATGCTATCGGTGATGCTGAATTTGATGGAAGCGAGACAGATAATGCAGAATATTACTGTGACCAATCTAAAAAATATTCCGAAATCGCACAAGAAGTTGCCGCAATGACTTATCCAAATGTATACGTGGATATTGGGAATGGACATCTGTTAGCTATTGGTGGAAATAATTTTTATCTGTCATTAGATTCATCTGGGCATCTTATTTCTCAAATTGGAAGTGGGGAGACAGTATGATTGTAAGGATTGGTAAGGATAGGACGGTTATATGGGATGCAGAAACATTTGATTAGTGAGGTGACGTAATATGGCAGATTTAGGAAAAGTAGCAGTGACAGACGGTGGGAATTATTCCGCCAGTACAACATATGAAAAATTGACCTTTGTACATTATCAGGGTGATGCGTACATGACGCTAAAAACAGTGAAGGGTGTTACGCCTACAGATGATGGCGTGAACTACAAATTATTCTGCAAAAGCGCAGTGCTGGCAACAGCTTCTAAGGCCGGTATTGTCATGCCAGACGGCACAACAACTACCGTTAACAGCAGTGGAAAGATGAGTGCAAAAAAGGCTACCCAATCTACCACTGGCATTGTAAAAGGAAGTAACAGTATTAAGGTGGGAAGTGATAGCGCAATTGATGTCAATACGGAATTCACTCAGGCTGCTAATTTGGCGAATATTATCACTGGAGAAGCAATTGCAACCATTTTAGGCAAGGTGTCTAAAGCTATTGCCACGACAATGAATTTGAATCAGAACGCATTATTGAAAAGTATGCTTACCAGCATTGATTCAAATGATTCTAGCAAGATTCCGACTGCGGCGTATATTCATACACTGGTTGAGCGGATTGGAATGGGAACACAGTTGACCGCCGGAGCTAATTTGACGGAAGCGGCAAATAATTTAAATAGCAATTTAGAAATGGAATCAGGGGTAGCTACCATAAATGCGGATTGGGCTACCGGATCAGCCAATTATTATAAAATCGGAAAACAATGTGTAGTAAATGCGCTTGTTACATTAAAGCAAGACACAACAGTTAATAATACTCTTTTAATCAGCGGATTACCTATATCAGCCCAGGAAAAAGTATGTCTGATTCATGGTACAACAGGGTACGGAGTATTTAAGGTTAATGCCAATACTGGAAACATAACAATTGATTCAGGGGCTAAAGGCAATAGTATATTTTATTTCGAGATGATTTATCCTACCAAATAATTATTAACTGCTAGGAGAACCTATTGTTGTCCATCCGCTCCAAACGCCCTCTCTCTGATGCCTGGTAAATAGATGTGAATCTCCTACAGCCATTGCCAACTGACATAGCCATTGCTCTACGCCACTACTGTATGTGATACAAAAGCCGTTACCATAAACAGTATTACCTGCTTTAAACGGGGTATCCGCTGTGTTGGCGTCCCACAACACTAGGTTAACCTTATTTAATACATTTACATTTATATGGCTAACGTAGTTGGACTTAAGTGGGTTAATATCATCACTGATATTACCTAAATTGCTACTTTAAATATTTTAACCACAAAATCACTTTATTAATTGACATTTTACAAGGTCTTATTTTTATGCATAGAAAGGAGAAAAAATACATCATGATTAACTATGAAAAGGCTAAATTAGCCAACGGAAGTATTTATGAAATTGTTCCTGGAGGTCTCCGGGAAAACACGGATAGAAGTAAACTGACGATTATTGCTCTCCTGGGAGACAAAACATTGTCGGCGGTGGATAGTGAAACTGAGGTGGCAGAAAACATTGCGACTGTCACCATCCTTGATACTTCTGGAGAAGAGATGGACATCAAGAAGGGATATAAGTACCAGACCGGATGCAAAAAACAGAAGAATTACGTGGTTGGAAGAGAGGTGGTTGATAAAGGTGACCTTGATGAAAATGCTGTTGCCGAATATAAAGATGTGACCGCTACTGTGGTGATTATTGAGTTGGCAACAGGAGATGTCCGGGCGGAATTGGATGAAGCCAAGGCGCAGATTTCTGAATTAAACGCAACTGTTGACGCATTATTAGTGACAAATCTGGAGGAATAAAAGATGTTTGAAAGATTAAAAAGATTGTATGTTTCCGGGAAACTGACGGCAGTTGGATTGGCAAATGCCGTTATTAAAGGTTGGATTACAGAAACGCAGAAGCAGGAGATTCTTTCCGAAAAACAGTGATGTCAGGCAGTTTCGTTGCTGGTGGTTTGGAAAGAAAAAGCTACCCTATAAATTATTTTAAGAGGATAAGAGATGGAGCTATTTGAATACGTTAAAAATTCATGGCCGGGATGGGTGTGTAGCGCATTTGTCCCGGTCATAGCATATCTGTATAGCCAAGTTATGGCCAGCAGGAATGGAGTACGCGCTTTGCTCCGGGCAGAAATCATCAGAGTATATAATAAGTATCATGATGATTTACATTATTGCCCGATATACGTAAAACAGTCTATTGAGGATGTGTATAAGCAGTACCACGCCCTTCATGGTAATGGGGTTGGAACAAAATTATATGAAGAAATAATGGCTCTTCCAACAGAGCCGGAAGGAGAGGAATAAGGCATGAAAGAAAAGATTGCAAAACTGATTGATGTTAAATCCATTATGACGTTAGCTTTGACAGGTGGATTCATCGGCCTTACTTGCGCCGGTGAGATTACCGGGGAGCAATTTTTGACTATTTTTACGATGATTGTAGGGTTTTACTTTGGTACACAGTCAGAAAAAAGTAAACAGAAATAGAAGGGGGTGGTCCGCTATCTCCCGGCCGCCAGGGTAATGGCGGTTTAACTTATCAACCCAAAAAAGGAAAGAGAGGTACATATTATGGCAGAATCAACAGGAAAAAATGCAGCGCATATTCCGGGAAATGGAGGATACCTGGCAGACGGGCCAGACCTACAGGAAAAGAAGCCCACACCATATTTATATGATGCGCCAACAAATGCGCCGCATCCGGCAAGCAGAAGGGAGCCGCCAAGTCCGCATCCGAACAATAAGTTTGCATTCATAAAAAATACCATTTTTAAGGTTATGGAAGAATTGTATCTTCGTTTACAAAAGTAGGTGATTAGCACATATCCCGCTTTGCTTTCCGTCCCTAAAACTTTGTTTTCCGTCCCAACTGCTGTTCTTTCCGTCCATTTAACATTTTCAAACGGTACATTGTGTGCATTTTTAATATATTTGCAATCGGGAAAATACAACTATATTACTATGAAAACCTTGGGGATATTACTTATATGCCTAATTGTTTCGGCTTCCGGACACCTTTGCGGAAACGAAATCTTCAAGCAACTGACCATCGAAGACAGGCTGGCGCATACGGACGCCAACTGCATTGCCCAAGACAGCACCGGACTGATATGGATTGGCACCTATGCCGGACTGCAA
>ENA-ORUW01002337-ORUW01002337.1-human-gut-metagenome-genome-assembly--contig:-NODE-2337-length-10899-cov-18.516230_pt1 | contig 10899 bp, 13 predicted proteins | sample MGYA00242088_ERZ509227 | MGnify/ENA primary metagenome ERZ509227 (study PRJEB26280, sample SAMEA2338816) | human gut metagenome | biome: human gut; feature: human-associated habitat; material: faeces... | reverse complement strand
GTTCCTCACAGTACCGTCCGTCGGTCAGCCTGGGACAGCCGGGGTAAGAGCAGGGACGTTTCGGTTTCCTTGGCATCGTCACACCTCCTTCCGGGCAAAAGAAAAGCCCTCACAGGATTGCTCCCGTGAAGGCTTCGCCCTATGCTCTTGGCAATTATAATGATACCAGAAGGGGCGTGTGTAATTCAATGGACGTTACTGTAAAGCTGCCGGGACGACCACCTGCGCCAGCGCTTTTTTATGGAGTTTGAACACGTTATCGATACCGTAGTTCATGTCCACGGCGATCTGTTCCCAGGGCAGGAAACACAGATACCGCTTTTCCAAAAGGGTCTGGTATTCGAGGTTCTCAATGCCCTTGATGACGGAGACGATCTCACGTTTCAAATCCACCAGCGTGTCGATGTCGCGGTTGATCTCCGCCTGTAGGTCGATGATTTTCGCCACCACATCCGCCATGCGGGAGGTAGCGTGGTTGGGGTTGCGCGGCATCCCGGTGAGGGACGATGTACATTTGGTGGCGAGTTCGTTCAGCGACGCCACCTGTTCGATCTTGCTGTTGATGCGCTGGTCAAGGCGGTATGCCTGACCGAGATATTCTTTCGCTGTCATTTCTGCACCTCCAGATTTGCTTTGACCGCCTCGATGAGCGCGGATTGTGTTTTTTCCTTTTTACGAAGGGCGGACATGATCCGCTCGTCGATGGTGTCCTCCGAAACGATGTGGTGGATGACCACGGTATCGGAGGTCTGGCCCTGCCGCCAGAGCCGGGCGTTGGTCTGCTGGTACAGTTCCAGCGACCAGGTCAGCCCGAACCAGATGAGGGTGGAGCCGCCTGCCTGCAGGTTCAGCCCATGTCCGGCGGACGCCGGGTGGATGAGCGCCACGGGAAGCTCCCCACGGTTCCACCGCTCGATGCTGACGGAATCGTCCAGCATGGAGAACGGGATGTGGAGTTTATGGAGCCGCTGCCGGATGCGCTCCAGGTCGTGCTTGAACCAGTACGCCACCAGCACGGGTTTTCCGTTTGCCGCCTCGATGAGATCTTCCAGCGCGTCCAGCTTGCGGTCATGGATGGCGAAAAACCGCCCATCCTCGCCGTAGACCGCGCCGTTTGCCATCTGCGACAGCTTGTTCGCCAGAGCTGCGGCGTTTCCGGCGTCGATCTCCTCATCTCCGAGGGAGATCACCAAATCGGCCTTCATGGAGTCGTAGGCTTTGCGCTCTTTCTCGGAGAGGGCGACCTTGACTTCGTTGATAACGCACTCCGGCATTTTGAGGTGGTCGACCGCCTTCATGGAAATGGTGATGTCGGAGATCGCCTCATAGATTCGCTCCTCTGCGCCCGGAAGCGGCTTATAGGAAAAGACCACCTGTCCATTCCGCTTGTCCGGGGTGAAGAACTGATTGCGGTAGTGGGTGATGTAGCGGCCGAGCCGTTTGCCCAGGTCGAGGACTCGGAACTCCGCCCATAAGTCCATCAGCCCATTGGAGGACGGGGTCCCTGTCAGCCCCACGATACGCTTTACGGAGGGTCTGACTTTGAGAAGGCTGCGGAACCGCTTTGCCTGCCAGCTTTTGAAGGAGGACAGTTCATCGACCACCACCATGTCGTAGTCGAAAGGGAGTCCGCTCTCTTCCACGAGCCATTGGACATTCTCCCGGTTGATGATATACACGCTGGCTCTCTGCAGGAGCGCCGCTTTTCGTTCAGCTTCCGTGCCGACCGCGACCGCGTAGGTCAGCCCATGAAGGTGATCCCACTTTTTGATTTCGGCAGGCCATGTATCTCTAGCGACTCTCAGAGGAGCGATCACCAGGACTTTGCGGATGAGGAAGCTGTCCAGGCAGAGGTCGAAAATGGCGGTCAGCGTGATGACGCTCTTGCCGAGTCCCATGTCGAGAAAGACCGCCGAGACGGGATGCTCCAGGATGAAGTTCGTGGCGTAGGTCTGGTAATCATGAGGACTGTATTTCATCGAGTATCCCTCCAATCTGCTCCGGGCCGTCAATGCGGTACACCGAAAAGCCGAGTGCTTCTAACTGTCTTTTTCGCCTTACCTGCAGAGGGCGCAGCGGTTTACCCTGGGTCTTCAACTCAATGAAGGCGATTCTGCCTCCTGGCAGGAGTACCAGACGGTCTGGTACTCCATCAAGGCCAGGGCTTACAAACTTTGGCGCCAGTCCTCCGATCTCCCGGACGGCCTTCACCAGTTTTGACTCTATGGTTTTCTCACGCATAAGGACCTCCTGTGTTCTTGGAACTCCAAAAGCCCTTTACGCGCATATATGCGTGTTGCGAGTGCTTTCTGTCCTTTATTCCTATTTCTTTCGATTTATAAGAAAGGTTAGGAACACAGGAACAAGGGAGCCGATTTTCTTTACTACAAAAGGGGCTGCCGCCGTACCGTTGGGGTGTTCTCGCCGGAGTTCCGACAAGCGCGGCTGTCCCTCGGAACTTGTTCCGATTTTGGGTGCGGATGCGTTTTGTCATTGGGAACACTCCTTCGGAACGAAAATATACTGCGGCCCATAGAGCGGGATACGCACCTTGTTGTCGGCGCGCTTCCAGCCGAGCCGGGAGAGGATGCTCGTCAGTTCGTTGCTGTCGGCGCGGCGGAGATTGGCGCGCTCCTTGCCGAAGCACTCGCACCAGATCTCCATATTGGACACGGAAGTGCGTTTGACCGTCCCCGTGCGCTGCTGTTCGCCGAACTCGGAGCCGTTCAGGAAGTTCCGGCGCTCGAAGGTGTCCATGCTGTCCCAATCTGCCGGGAGCAGCGTGTCCAGATACACGCGCACCAGTCCCTCACGCTCGTCGGACTCCATAGCCTCGCGCTGTTCGGTCTTTGCCAGCGTCTCCATATCGGCGTCGAGATAGAGTTTCTCCCCGCGCTTCACATACACGAGCGCCTCCGCCCATATCTGCTGGATCTCCTCGCCCGTCAGCTGCCAGGAGTGCTTGGCCGCGCCGCCCGGCGTCTTGACCGGCCAGAAGCGGCGGTTGCCTGTGGTGTCACGGAGATAGCCGGACTCCGCGTTGGTCGTGCCGAAGAACACGCACTGCCGCAGGTGCGGCGTAGCGCGCTTGCCGAAGGACGCCCGGTAGATGTCGTTCTGCCGGGAGAGGAAGGAGCGCAGCGTCTCCACCTCGGCCTTTTTGAGTCCCGCCAGTTCGCCGATCTCCAGAATCCAGTACCCCTGCAGTTTCTCGGCGGCGGTCTTGTCCTTGGTGTCGCCCAGGTTCAAGCTGTCGGAGAACCACTCGCCGGCGAGTTTGGCGATGAGGGTGCTTTTGCCCACACCCTGGGGACCGTTCAGCACCAGCATGGAGTCGAACTTGCAGCCCGGCCGCAGTACACGGCTGATGGCGGCGCAGAGGGTCTTTCTCGTGACGGCTCGGACATAGGCGGTGTCGGACGCGCCCAGGTAGTCGATGAGCAGCGTGTCCACGCGCTCCACGCCGTCCCATTCCGGCAGATCCTCGATGAAGGCGCGGATGGGATGGTACGAGCGGTCGTCGGTCACCTTCATGACCGCGATGTCATAGTTCCTCGCGGAGAAGGTGCCGTAGCGGGTGTCCACATAGCTGATCAGCTGGGCATCGTCCGCGTCCCGCCAGAACTTGGAAGGGTGTTTCCACGGCACTTCGCCCTTGATCTCCATGCCGTCCAGCAGCTGATTGAACACCAGTGGTTTCAGCATGGGGTCGTTCTCCAGAATGAGGGTGAGGTTGCGGAGCGTGTTTTTGATGTTGCCGGCCTTGTCCAGTTCCAGCCGGGTCTGCCAGTTCTCGTCGGCGAACTCGGAACTTGCCTGGGCCTGCCGCTCCTCTGCAAAGACCGTCTTGACCTTCTCGTCGGCGAGGGCAAAGTCGGTCATCGCTTTGAACGAGGGCAGCTTGCCCGCAGGCGTGTCCAGCGGGGTGTTCTCGTCCAGGCCGCGGAAGCGGTGCAGACGCACCAGGTCAAAGGCGTTCAGCAGCCGTCCGCAGACGGGATCGGTGGCGTGGTGGCTGTATGCGAACCTGCCGTCGTAGATCACGACGCCCGCGCTGCTGTCAGCGGGGATATAGTCGTATCGGCCGTTCATGGCGGACGGCGCGTACACATCGGTGAGGAAGGTGTCGATGGCTTCCTCAATGGTATAGGCGCGGCAGAAAGCCCCGACGACGCCCGGTTTTGTGAGCGGATCGGCCTGCTGGGAGATGCTGCGCCGGACGGCTTCGGACTGCCGGGAGGATACCGGCCAGGTGGATGCGTCCGTCCAGTCGTCGTAAAGGGACAGATAGGCGTCCGGGTCCAGTTCGGGACCGTCCTTGCTGTCGAAGAAGAAGTCGCCGTTGACCGAGGTCGAAGGCCAGTACATCAGACGGCAGGCTTCGTAGGTGGTATCGTCAAAGAGGTCGATGCCGATCTCCTTCGCCACCATCCTGGCGACCGCCGGGTATTCCTCCTCGGTGACCTCGCGGGAGAGCGGGATGACGAGCCGCAGGCGCGGGGCTTCCGGGGTATGCTTGTGGGTGGAATACACGCAGCACTTGAAATCGTGGAGCATGGCGATCTCGTCCCAAATGTCCGGCTTGCCGTAGTCCATGTCCAGGGTGAGCATGGAGCGGCACAGCACCATGCCGTTTTTGCGGCGGCCCTGTCTGAGATGACCGCCCACGAAACCGCCCACATCCTTGATGGCGTCCTGCATCCCTTTCTTCAGCCTGCGGTATTCCTCCACGGTTTCGGTGGTGCGCTGGGTGGTGCTGACCTTTTTGCAGAAATCCTCCCAGGTGATGTCCCGATTGATCCATTTCCTGTCCATGCGGCTGTTGCCGACAGCGATTTTCATTTGGATACCTCCTTACAGTCAGCGGTGAACCAGCGGATCGGCTGACCTTTCCGCTTGGCCTTTTCGATCTCAATGCTCATGCCCTTGGAGATGGTCTCTCCGAATACCCACAGTTCGGCGCATTTCGACAGCAGGACGATGTCCATAAAAAGCGCCAGATTCCGCTCGGCGGGAGCGGCGTCGTTCATAAACTGCGGAAAGTACAGATGCGGCGCCAGCGGGATGGCTCCGTTCTCGACGGCGTAACGGCAGTAGCGCCGGGCCTCCGCCTGGTTGCGCTCCACATCGCCGGACAGCGGGGAGCAGATGTAAACGAGAGGGCGAAAGCCGCATGACTGCTTTGCTTCCTTCTCGATCATGGTGAGGGCGGCGTATGCCGTCGGGTCATAGTAGCCCTCGGAGTTGAATTTGTTTATTCCCATAGGTTTCTACCTCAGTCTTTCTTGTAAAAGTCGCAGACATCGCGTGTGTGTTAGGTGGCATTTTTCAGTACCTCCGCATCATTCAGCAGCGACGCATAGTGTTTCGGATCGACGCCGCTGAGTTTCTGTGCGCCGTACTTTTGGAGAAGTTCCCGAACCTCGGCTGTCAGCCCATCGTGGCTAAGTTCCGCCAGGACCGCTCTGACCTGTTCCAGCGTGATCTCCTTCTTGGGCGCTGCCGTGGGCTTGGGATTCTCCTGGGGGTTCGGCTCGGCGGGAGCGTTCGGCTCCTCGTTTTGGAGCATGGCGTTTGCCACAGCCTGGACGCTGTCCGCCAGGGAGCGCAGGTCCTCGACCACATCGAGGAGGAGTTTTACCTTACTCAACCTTTGCACCTCCCTCCGGGATCTCGGAGATGGAAACCATCTCCACGCTGTTGCCGGGGACGAGGATCATGACCTTTTCCTTCCTGCCGAACAGCCTGGTGAGCAGCTTCTCACGCATGGACACGCTGCGGCACTGTACGATCCCGCCCTCCAGCGGCTTTTTGGAAACGCTGATCTTGAGGTTGTGTTTCATATCAACCGTCCTTTCTGAAAGGCGAATTGTTTTTGTGCCTTTCACAGGTAGGCCATGAAAATGGCAAAATCGAACCCCCTCAATTCAAAAATTTTTTCAGCGCCGCCATAATTTTTTTAAGACGGTTGCGGATCGCGGCCTCGCTAACTCCGGCTTCAGCGGCGATATCCACGATTTTCTCCCGATTAAAATAGACGCGCCGCACCAGTTCCTGCTGTTGGGGCTGGAGCCGCGCAATGGCGGCATATAGCCGTTTTCTTTCATCCGCTCTCTCAAAATCTCTGGCGACGTCCACATCGGAAGGGAGCAGCGAATCGTCAAGGTTATAAGCGTCGAGCGAACAATGTCGGCGCGTTTCCTTGTGGTCGATGTTGTACTCCTGTCGGTCGAGGTCTATAATTACGGCACCGATCTCCTCGGAGACCTCGACTTCCGTGACCTCGCCCGTTGCGAATTTGTACTTGATAAGCATGAAAAAACCTCCATTCTGTTGGGAATGGAGGCTCTCATGGACAGCGAAAAGGCAATGCGAAACCGACCGCAGTTCAGATGGAGTTGACTCCATTCCAAATTGCAGCTCTCTTGCTCATCAGATCGCTGTTGCTATTAAGTTATCCGCCACGCGGTGTGAGCCGTCGTGATCAAGTGACGCGCCGGTTGACGGTAGATTTGAGAGTGTCCGAAAGTCCAAGTTCAAATGCGCGTTTTGGATTTTAAGTCCTTTTCTCGAATTTTACATTTGACTTTTGAACGAGAGTGTGCTATAATAATACTGTGCGTTTTCGCATACTCGCCGGGCCACTCCCAAATCCACTATCATTATACAAAAGCGCCTTATTGGAACTGGGGATGGTTTGGTGCGTTATGGTGCATCGTGGTGCAATTTCTGTTCAAGGAGATGAGGGGCATTGGAATTCAAAACGCTTTTTCCGATATTGAAGCAATATATGGCGGATGGCGATACTGTGCCGACTTTCTTCCGTGAACTGATGGCCACGATCACTACCGTTACAGAAGATGAATGGGGTACGTCAAAAGACCCCTCCGCCAAGTTGAGCGACGAAACCATACGAAGCTACACAAAACGAGGACTGCCTAAGAAACTCGCTTCAACGATTGTGTACCGCCTTACCCCGGACAGATTGACAAAGCGGATTAAAAAGTTAAAAGCCGCTACCAGGGAGTTGTTCGCGGCGGACTTAGCCGCGTATGACGCTACGATCACCGCCGATAACCTGGGAGAAAAGGTAACGGCGTTATTGGTTGAAATTATCCAGACATCCGCCGGCCTCGCTCCAAAAAATGAACTGGTGCAACTGCAACAAGCGCGGCTTGCCGCTGATTTGAAATCAAAGTACGGCGACTATCTGTTTGGGGAAACAAATGGATATTGTCCGTTTCCCGGCTGTGGGCGGGAACTTGAAGTCGCGTCTACCGGGAAAGCGCGGCGAGTTTACGAAGTGGGCCTGATCGATAGGAACAAGGCGGCGGAGCCAGGGAATCTTCTGGCGATGTGTCCTCAATGCCACGCTACATATCTTCTTGACGATAACAAAAAACTCATGAAAGATCTTCTCGACATAAAGAGGATGCTTTCCGCGCACCGTCAGAGCGTCCATCTTCTCGACGATCTTCCTTTGGAAAAAGGAATTATCGGGGTGATCGGAAAGATCAGTAAACTTGGAGAGAAGGATTTGGAGGGCGCTTCTCTGGACCCAAAGGAAATCAAGCAGAAATTGAGTCCCGCGAGAGACGCCGCCATCTATATCCTTGTCAACGGATATGTGACCGCTTATTTCATAAAGATTCGGGAGATCATGACGAACTTGGACAAACGCGGAGAAATCGACTATGACGAGATGCAAGATCAGATACACGCCATGTATAAGCGATTGAATAAAGCGCACAAGTCTCGCATGGAGATTTTCAATGAAATCGTAGGAAGGATACACCGTATCACATTACAGGACGAAGTTTACTGCCAGATTGTGGTGTCATACTTCATCCAGAGTTGCGAGGTGTTCGATGCAATTACCGAATAAACTGTATTCATATAAAAACAGCACCCTGGCGTTGATACCAGTGGTGCTGAACGAACTGAAACAAGGGCCAATGCTGGCCGGGGAATTATATCTGGCGGTCAAGCCCGCTCTTGCCGAGGCGACGGATTTTCTTTCGGTCATGGACTGCTTGTACGCTTTACGAGCGGTTGATATTACGGACGGAGGTGAAGTTTATCAATGCTTATCGAAATGACATCTCCCGTGTTTAAGGAAAAAGGGAAAGTTCGGCCTCCTATCCGATTTAAGGAAGGCTTGAATGTCGTTCTTGGTAAAGAGGACGGAGAAAACTCGATCGGAAAGTCTTCCGCGTTGCTGGCGATCGACTTTGTGTTCGGCGGGGATACCTATCTCCGCAGCGATGGCGTCAAGCATATTGGGTCTCATACCATATTTTTTACTTTCCGGTTCGACGGGAAGGATTATCGCTTTGCCCGTAATACCGCGTCATCGGAGGAAATACACCATTGCTCCGAGGGATATGAGTTGACGGGTGTCGTATGGTCGAAAAGAGAATTCACCGACTGGCTCAAAGAGCGTTACGCGATAGATTTTCCGGGTCTGTCTTTTCGGGAAACCTTGAGCAGTTTTTTCAGAGTTTACGGAAAAGAGAACCTTGATGAGCGTCGCCCGCCCAAAGGACTACCCGGCGGCGGTATGCAGAAGTCTATCGAGGTGCTTGTCAAGCTGTTCAACCGTTACGGTGATGTCGAAACATACAACAACCGGCTGGAGGAACAGAAAAAGAAACTCGCCGCGTTTCGTGAAGCGAGAAAGTATCGTTTTGTCCCCGATCTGGTTGGAGGAAAAACACAGTACGAGAATAACCTCGCCCAAATTCGCTCTTTACAGGATCAGTTGGACAGTTTGACTTCCGAGCAAATCGCGGAGCATACCGAGGAGGATATAGAAAAAAGCCGGATGAGGGCTCAGCTTCAAGCGGCGAAACTCCGTGTTGAAACGGAATTGCAGTCAAAGCAGCGTAGGCTGGAACTGCTCAAAATGAGTCTCGAATATGGGCTGTATCCTACCGAGGCCGACCTTTCGGCATTGCAGGAGTTTTTTCCGGGAGTCAATCTTCGCAAGCTCTATGAGGTTGAAAGATACCATAAAAAACTGGCCGCGATTCTGGACGAACAGTTCAACATCGAGCGTCAGTCCGTGGAAACGGAAATCGCTACTTTGCAGTCCTATGTGAAGGAGTTGCAAAAGCAAATCACCGACTTGGGGTTTGTAGGCAATCTTTCTAAGGAGTTCCTTGATCGGCATTCGGAGATCAAGGGGCGGATCGACGCGCTCCGAAAACAGAACGAAGCGTACCTCACGCTGACCGATCTGCAGGAGGCAAGGCGCAGAGCCGACGAAATGTTGAAGCGCGGTATCGAGGATATCCTCGCCGATATAGAGCGCGCTCTTAATGACAAAATGAAGGAATTTAACGATACGCTGTTTGTGGATTCCCGCAAGGCACCTCGCATTAGATTCCGAGAATACAACAGCTATGAGTTTGAAACGCCGGACGATACCGGGACGGGTTCAAACTATAAAGGCATGGTCGTATATGACCTGGCGATGCTGTATCTCACGGCTTTGCCGGCTATCGCCCACGACTCCTTAATCCTTAAAAACATCGGGGACGGCGCCGTCAACGGCATCATGAAAATATACGCGGCGAGTAAAAAGCAGGTCTTTATCGCTTTTGATAAGCAGGCCGCTTATAAGCCGGATACCCGAAAAATATTGTCCGACAACACGGTATTGAAGCTGTCGGACGGCAACTGTGAACTCTATGGGCAGTCTTGGAATAAAGAGGTGGCGGATAATGCGGACAATGAAGATGAGTTATAAAAAGCTGTGGAAACTGCTGATTGACAGAGAAATGAAGAAGTCCGACTTACGCAAGGCGGCTGGAATCAGTTCCTCCTCCCTCGCCAAGTTGGGGAAAGACGAAAATGTAACAACGGATGTACTTCTGCGGATCTGCGAGGCGCTGGAGTGCGACCTGAACGACATAGCGGAAACGGTGCCATGCGGTAAGACGGCAGAATAAGCGGTAAAAGTATTAGCCGCTGGGGATTTTTGCGCCCATTTGGGCCTTGTACGGAGGATAGACATGAACATTATCAATATTGGGATTCTTGCCCATGTAGACGCTGGAAAGACGACCTTGACGGAGAGCCTGCTATATGCCAGCGGAGCCATTTCAGAACCGGGGAGCGTCGAAAAAGGGACAACGAGGACGGACACCATGTTTTTGGAGCGGCAGCGTGGGATTACCATTCAAGCGGCAGTCACTTCCTTCCAGTGGCACAGATGTAAAGTCAACATTGTGGATACGCCCGGCCACATGGATTTTTTGGCGGAGGTGTACCGCTCTTTGGCTGTTTTAGATGGGGCCATCTTGGTGATCTCCGCTAAAGATGGCGTGCAGGCCCAGACCCGTATTCTGTTCCATGCCCTGCGGAAAATGAACATTCCCACCGTTATCTTTATCAACAAGATCGACCAGGCTGGCGTTGATTTGCAGAGCGTGGTTCAGTCTGTTCGGGATAAGCTCTCCGCCGATATTATCATCAAGCAGACGGTGTCGCTGTCCCCGGAAATAGTCCTGGAGGAAAATACCGACATAGAAGCATGGGATGCGGTCATCGAAAATAACGATGAATTATTGGAAAAGTATATCGCAGGAGAACCAATCAGCCGGGAAAAACTTGTGCGGGAGGAACAGCGGCGGGTTCAAGACGCCTCCCTGTTCCCGGTCTATTATGGCAGCGCCAAAAAGGGCCTTGGCATTCAACCGTTGATGGATGCGGTGACAGGGCTGTTCCAACCGATTGGGGAACAGGGGAGCGACGCCCTATGCGGCAGCGTTTTCAAGGTGGAGTATACAGATTGCGGCCAGCGGCGTGTCTATCTACGGCTATACAGCGGAACGCTGCGCCTGCGGGATACGGTGGCCCTGGCCGGGAGAGAAAAGCTGAAAATCACAGAGATGC
>ENA-ORUW01002329-ORUW01002329.1-human-gut-metagenome-genome-assembly--contig:-NODE-2329-length-10924-cov-2.308308_pt1 | contig 10924 bp, 10 predicted proteins | sample MGYA00242088_ERZ509227 | MGnify/ENA primary metagenome ERZ509227 (study PRJEB26280, sample SAMEA2338816) | human gut metagenome | biome: human gut; feature: human-associated habitat; material: faeces... | reverse complement strand
ACAAAGAAGCGGCATCCCGGTTTCGGAATAAAGGCGGTGCGGATCAGCTCGGAGAGCACCAGCGGGACGGAATCGTAGAGCAGCTCCACGGCGTCAAAGCGCCCGTCCCGCACTAGCGTTCTGGCCTGCTTCAGGTAAGGCAGATGGTTCTGCGGGAGGTTTTGCACCTGAATGAGCCGCCCGGCAAATCTGCCGGTTCGATTGGCTCCGTAAAACTGGATCAGGCCGCGGGCACGGTCATCCGGGCAGACCACCGACTCCATGGTTGTGTATTTCTTGACACTGCTCTTGGCCAGCTCCTGCCGCAGGGACAGGGCCAGCTCCACCTCGCCCTCCGCACGGGAAAGCAGCTCCAGAACGGACGCTTTGGAGAGGGACTCGGCTTCCACGCCCTTTTCCGCCAGCCATGCTTTGAGCTGGGCGGGGCTGTTGGGGTTTTCCAGCCCGGTGACCGAGCGAGCCTGCTCCAGATGGGTGCGCTTGAACCGCTCGTCACAGCGGATTGCCTGGGTTACCAGGGTGCGGTCCAGCAGGATACCCCGGTCGTTGATGCGCTGGTCGAGATGGTAGTTGTCCCATTCTTCCGGCGAAACCGGGAAGCGGGACAGCTTCTGCTGAATGGACATCTCTGTCTCCACATCCCGAAGGTTATAGGCTTTGAAGGAAATCCACTTCTCCGGAGCGTCTGCGGGAAGCCGATGGAAGGTGGAGCCATCCTTGGCCTTAGCCGGCGTGCAGAAGTAGCGCGCCAGGTCTTTGCCTTCCTTGAGCTTTTGCTTTTCCAGCCCCAGCACGGCGCCCACCCCTTCCAGAGAGAGGGGCAGGCCCAAGGTAGCCGACCACACCATGGTGCAGTACCAGGAGTCGGGGTCCAGATATCGTCCGACAGGGTACCCCATGTACCGGGAAAGACACACCCGCTCGAACTGGGCGTTGAAGGCCCACTTGGAAACAGCCGGGTCAGTCAGCGCCGCCTGAACATCGGTGGGGATGCGCTCACCGGCGGCGAGATCCACCACTTGGACGGGGCCGCTGTCCACCGAATAGCCGAACAGCAGCACTTCAAACTCCGGTGCCTGGCAGTAGCGGTACACGCCGCACTTGGCCAGCGGCTCCGGGGAGTAGGTTTCAATGTCGATAGATAAGGTTTTCATAAGGTCTCCTTTCCTGCGGCATAAGGGCGGCAGAGGTTGCCCTCCGCCACCCTCGCCGAATGGTTGTTAGGAAAGGAAGTCGTCATCCACATCGGTGGCGAAGTCATCCGCGGCAGAAGAACGACCGCCCAGAGGTTCACCGTCCCGCACCTTCTGGATGTTGCCCAGACCGCAGGCGATGCCGCGATTGCCGTTGGAGTTGAAGGCGTAGAAGTTGACGGATACACGGGCGTAGCAGCCAGAGTAGACCTCGGCGCGGTCCAGGATGGGCTGCACGGAGCGGTCCACAATCTGGGGCGCGGTGGTGCTGTTGGCGTTGACGAAGTAGGCGCCCTTGTAGGCTTCATCGTCCCGCTCCAGATCACCATCCCGCAGGGGGAGCTTCAGCGCGGCCTTATTGGGAATCTTACCGCCGAACTTGGCGGCTCCGTCCTTGATGGCGGCGTCCACGGCGGCGTTGATGGCATCAATGGTCTTGGTGTCGGTCTTGGGGATAATGAGGGAAACGCTGTACTTGGGGTTGCTTCCGTTGATGGAGGCCGGCTCCCAGACGTTGGCGTAGGACAGGCGGACAACTCCGGTGACCACTTTGGTCGGGTTCTTGTGATTGGCAGACATATCGTTATACCTCCGTAATTTCAGTAAATTCTTTGGTGGCATCCATTGCGGTGATGGCCGGGCGCTTGTCGGATACTGGAACAAGGGTCGGCCTGCCCTTGGGCTTTTCGACCAGACCGCCGATTACCTCGGCAAAGGTCTTTTTACCCATGAGCTTCTCCATCTCGGTGATGGGGATGAGGGACTTTTTGAAGATGTCGTGGTACCCAGCGGCGTTAGCGGCGCGGATCACGGCGTCCTCGTCTGTGTACTTGCGGTTCGTGCGGCTCTCCACCAGCTTGAAGCCGTGCCACACCTTGCCGTGGTGAATGGCGGCGTCCTGGGCGTAGGCTTCGATTTCACCGGCCCACTTGGTCAGGCCGGGCAGCCGGGAGAGTATGTCCTCGATTTCCGCATCAGTGAGCAGCGGTGGCATGGCGAACTCGTACTTGGCGAGCTGGAGCTTAGCTTCCGCTCTGGCGCGGCACTTCACCGCCGCCTTGCAGAAGGTACACCAGGGGCCGGGAACATAGTCCCCTTCACCCTGATAGGCCATTTCCGCCTTGGGCTTGAGGGTGTGTTCCGCCCAATCCATGAGCTGCTCCACGGAGATGGTCCAGGTGGACACATTCTCCCGGCGGGGCTGGTAGATGCTCATGGCAACCTGGGTAATGTCATAGAGATGGTCGAACTGAAGGAGCGCACCCAGGGCGTACAGCATCATCTGAGGATTTTCTTCCGCGTCCACCAGGACGCCCTGCCCGTACTTGAAATCGATGATGTGCAGGAGCTTGTCCGCCACAATCAGGCAGTCGCCGGTGCCAAAACCGTCTGGCACATAACAGGAGAAGTCCAGCCGCTGTTCGATGAGGACGAGAGGATCGGCACAGAGTGTCTTGGCTTCCTCCAGATGCTCCAGCACGAACTCCACATACCCATCGGTATAGGCGTCCATTTCATCGCAGTCATACGGGCTGACAGGCTTCCGGGAACGCAGCTTCAGCGCCTTTTTGAGCTTGTGCTCGGCGAGAGCATGGGCGGCGGTGCCTTCAGCTGCGGCTTCTGTCTCACGGTCGGCGAACTCCAGTTCCAACCGCGCCGAGGGGTTGCAGTGGAGCCAGCGATGGGCGCCGCTGGCAGAGAGAACGGCGTGTTTGGAGGGAGGCATCAGAGCACCTCCGCATCTTTAAGCAGAGCCGGGTAGTGTTTGGGGTCCACCGCCGACAGCTTTGGAGCGCCGTACTTCTGCAGCAGCTCTCGGACCGCATCGGTTTTCCCATCATGGCTCTTTTCAGCCAGCACCGCCCGAACCTGTTCCAGCGTGACCGCCGGTTCCTTGGGAGGGGGCGGAGAGTCTTTCTGTATCGGCTCGGATTCCGGGGATTCTCTCTGGGTCATGGCGTCTGCCAACGATTGGAGACTGTCAGCGAGGGAGCGCATATCCTCCACCACATCCAGGAGGAGCTTGATCTTACTCACAGGCCTCACCTCCCTCCGACAGCTCGGTGATGTCCAGGGATTCCACGGTGTTGCCGGGAATGAGGATCATCACTCGCTCTTTGCGGCCCAGGAGCCGGGTGAGCATCTTCTCCCGCAACGTCACACTGCGGCATCTGACCACCCCGCCATTCTGCGGCTCCTTGGACACGCTGATCTTCAGCTTGTGTCTCATGGCGTTCATCCTTTCTGGAAGGCTGCTTTTCTTGCTCCTTCCGACATACGGCCAGGAGAAGGGCTGAATATGAGGGTCAGCCTAGAAGTTTTTTCAATTTTTTCTTCACCGTCTACAAACGGTGGGAAATGGCGGACTGCGTCACGCCCATCCGGGCGGCGTAGTCGTTGACGCTGACGTCTTCAAAGTAGATGGCGCGGATCATCTCCCGCTGGTTGGCATCGAGCTTCTGGATAGCGGCGTGGAGCCGCTCCTCATCGGTGGGGCCGGCAAAGAGGGCTTCCAGGTCGGAATCCTCCACAGCATAGTCCATGCCCTCGTAGACCTTGCCCTCCAGCGAATAGTGCCGACGGGTCTCCTTGTGGTCGTTGTTGTACTCATGGCGATCCAGGTCAATGAGGATCTCGCCCCAGCCATCGGGGATTTCGATGGAGATAGTTTCGCCGTTGGAAAAGTGATAGCGGTACGCAGACATAGTGAATGCCCTTTCCCGACGAGAAAAGGGCACCACAAAAGGCCAAAAAACTCGCCGTTTTTTTTAACGGGAGCCTTTGGCTCATTTTCAAATTTTGGCTGTCGATCGACTTATCATGACCTCACCTCAACAACTTACAACTTTGCGAAATCCAACAAATAAGTCTTGCGGTTTTCACAGGGCATATTTAATCGTTTCAAGCGTCAACCGCCATAGTTGATAAGGTTAATTAGGTCGAAAGCAGAAACTTCCTGTGCTCATTGTCAAACAAGCACAGGAAGAGATTGTATTTTGTATTTCTTGCGATATAATATGGATTAATGGGGTTTGATACGGATTACCTGATGCAATAAGCTTCCGTCATCTTGAAAAACAGCTGGGATTTGGAGGGACAACCTATGACAACAATCGAATATCCTCGCCTGTGCGGAGGCACCTTCTTCACGTTGGTGTTGCAAGCCCTCCGGCAACGAATGAAAGCGAGAGAACATTATTCTGGTGATAGTGATGGCTTGTCCGATCCAGAAGTGCTGGTAGGTCTGATCAAGGTAATCAATCCTGATTACACAGATCCCGGCAAGGAGAATCTGAAAGGCACAGCGAACAACTACAAAGCCTGCAAAATATCGAACAGCACATACCTGCCTTTTGATGATGAACAGGTAATATCGGCATTTGATTCCAAAGTGAAAACGGCCTATCAATCCGTTCTGAATCGAATGGTCGGATTTGTGAATGACTTCCTTGATATGAGTGAGACAGTACATAAGGACGTCAATCTGATTCGAGCAATCGTTGATCTTGTTCAGCAGGATCAGACCATTAAGGCTGGCGACGAGTTCTTTATCGGACAGAATGGAGAGAAAAAGAAAAAGGCCACACTTGGCGACCTTAAAGAAGTATGCCTTCCGTCATTCCTGCTCGGCGTTTGGCATTTTATAGTTGTAAATCGAAAGGACAACGGTATTGGTAAGGCAACCTATGATGTTTGGTGTCCGTCGGCAGGAGGCGGTCAAAGAAAATACGTCGCACACATGGGTGAAGGGATCCTCGAAAGTCTAACGATTAGTTATGCAGATATCGTAGAGGAAGCAGAAACGGATGCGGAGCCGGTCGAGACCGTCATTATTGAGGGTACATCTGAACAACAGGTTCAGCAGACGGTGAATAATCCCTTCGTGTTCAATTTCAATCAATATGGTAACAACGGCACTCAAATAGGACATATTGAGAATTACTACGGCAGCAAAAAGAAGGAGGATTGATGCAATGAGTAATGATACACAGATTGCGAAAACCGGCAATAATCTTCCTCAACCGGATCTGCCGAAGCAGCCTATTCAGGCAAACTTAAATCAATATGGAAACGATAGTACGCAGATTGCGTATGTTCAAAATTATGATGGGACAATAAACCAGACCGTACTTATTCTGCCAGGTTGTCCTGTAGGCGGAGCTCCGCTTGTTACACAGGGACTGACATTTAATTATGATTGCTTCAACTTTTTTGTAATCGGAACGGAACAGTATACAGAACCATCGTTTATCGTTCCGAAAAACAGAGCCCTAACAGAAAGCACGTCACAGGAGATCAAAGATCAGTGTGCGGCATTAACGCCAGAGGCCATTGCAATAATAAAAACCTATCCGGCACTTTTTTGTAGCGAGAACCATCATTTTGCTACAACAGATCCGGACCACATCGCTTATTACGGCTATGTGAAGGACATAAAGATTCAGGATAATGGTATTAAGGTCTATTTCCAGATATTGAATCAGCTGCCACAGCAAGTATTGATTGACCTCTCTGAAGATTTGTGTATCGGAGGTGCGCGTGCATTTACCGAACTTAGTCGGACGCATTGGGCAATCAAGCGAATCAATCTGGTGGAAGTTCTTGAAAGGGCAGGATACAGGGTGTTCAAACTTTAAACTTCATGGTTATGCAAAAATGGAGGTAGTACGATGAGTCGCGAGTATGAAGAAATGCAAGTCGAGAAATGGGTTAATCTGGAAGATGTGGCTGAACATCTAAGCATTAGTCAAGATACAGTTCGCACATGGATAAAAGAAGGAAAGCTGCCCGTGTATAGGGCCGGGAAAAGATATAAATTTAAAATTTCCGAAGTGGATGAATGGGTTCGCAAAGGGAGAATTCAGGAGTGAGATTAAATGCTGGAATAGGATGGTGAAAACGAATGCAGCGCAAGGTTCCTTCGGCAATTACGAATATTACGCTCAATAGAGCAACTTTTGCAGATGTCCCTATTGAAGAGCTCACGTTTATTAACTTCTTCTATGGAAATAACGGTGCGGGCAAATCTACCATCGCTCACGCCATAGAGGCGGATGACGGTATTGTATGGGCCGATGGCAAAACAGCCGACGACTTCGATGTGCTCGTTTATAATCAGGATTTCATCAATGATAATTTTGTAAATTACGGTGATCTCAAAGGCGTTTTTATCTTCGGTGAAGAGGACATAGAGGCCAAGAAAAAGATTGCTGATCTTACTGAACAGAAAAAACAGAAATCCGAAGCTCGTCAGGCCGCACTTGACGAATACAAAAAGAAATCAGATGGTCTCGCGTCTGCACTGACGCAGTTTCAGGATACCTGTTTTACAAAGACGGCGGAAATCCGCAGACGCTTTGAAAAGTGCATGGACGGCAAGAAGCAGAAAAAGAACTTTGCAGAAGCCGTTCTCGGTGAAGTGAAACCGATTGACCACGATCTGGCAGAGTTGGAGCGTCTTTATGACGTTGCTTTTGATGATTTAGCCAGAGCGTATCCAGAGTTCAAAAAAGCAGCTGCTACCACCTACGGTAGCCTCCCCGGAAAGGATCTGCTCGACAGGATGATTGTCAGTAGCAGCGATACGCCTTTCGCAAAATTCATGAAGGCCCTCGGTGACACTGCTTCTGACTGGGTTCGTGATGGCCATACCCATTATGCTGGTACAGCTGGTGGAAAATGCCCGTACTGCCAGCAGAAGCTCCCTCCAAACTTTGAGGCAGATATAGCTGCTACATTTGACGCCCAGTACCAGCAGGACATTCGTGATCTTGGTCAGTTCCAGTCTGTATATGAAAGAGAGACCAGAGAGATCGTCCGGGTGCTTAAGGCAAATGCCAGCGACGTTATGTCGGCGATTGATCTGATGGCCTATCAGGAAAAGCTCGCCTTGCTGGAGAGCAACTTTGAAATCAATCGCCAGCGTATAGCTGAAAAGGTCAAAGAGCCTTCAAAGACCATCTCCCTTGAGGACACCGACACGCTCCTGCTTGAGATCGGTGCCATGATCAACGAGATCAATAAGCAGATCAAGGAAAATAACGACGTTGTTTCTGCCAAGCGGTCCAGTAAAACGAAGTGCAAGACGGAAATCATGCAGTATCTTGCGTTCATGCTTGCCGCTGATGTGAAAAGTTATCATGACGAAGTGGCTCGTCTCCAGAAGGAAATCGAGGATGTCACAGAACGCGGAAAGAAGCTCAAAAAGGAAATCGGAGATCTTACCACAGAGATTTCTGTCCTGAACAAGCATAACGCAAACACGGAAGCTGCCATTGACAGTATCAATAAAATCCTGCGGGACTCTGGTTTCCAAGGCTTCAGCATTCGTGCCAAGGTCGGCGTAGATAATGTATATGAGGTTATCCGCGAGGATGGCTCCGTGGCCGAAAACCTCAGTGAGGGTGAGCGTAACTTCATCGCATTCCTGTACTTCTACCATCAGGTTCGTGGTAGCATGAGCAGCGAGGAACTCAAAGAGAAGATCGTCGTTATTGATGACCCGGTATCCAGCATGGATAGCACAGCCTTGTTCCTCGTCAGTGCGATCGTCCGTGAGATGATCAACGTCTGCCGGAATAATACCGAGTACCTGAATCCGAAGGTTCCTGGCGACTACATCAAGCAGCTGTTTGTACTGACGCACAACGTGTACTTCCATCGGGAAGTCACTTATCAGCAGGTCAGTTATTATAACTGCACGTCGTTCTACATGATTCGGAAGAACGATAATATCTCCACCATCAAGCTTTGCAAGCGTCAGAGCAAGGAAATTCCGACCGAGGATGAGAACTACAATCCGGTCCAGAACTCCTATGCTGCGCTGTGGGATGAGCTCCGGGACATCCAGTCTACTATCCCGGCCTTGAACGTGATGCGTCGTATTCTCGAATACTACTTCTTGCAGCTTTGCGGCTATGAAGGGAGCGATCTTCGAGAGATCGTACTGGATGAACATCGGAGTAAGTTCATTAAGCAGGCCGAGGGTGAGAGACCGGATATGACCGATTACCAGCTGGCGTCTTCCTTGTTGGCATACATCAACAATCCGAATGGCATCAGCGACGGCCTCAACTATGTTGAGGATTGTGAGGATGTAGAGGCATACAAGCGGGTATTCAAGATGATCTTCGATGCCCTCGATCAGAGCCAGCACTACAAAATGATGACTGGCAAACAGCTCAAGTCCTGATTATCGGACGGATGAGTATGTATAATAAGGGCAGCAAAATTTTGCCAAGTGAAAAGTGAGGTAATCAGCATGGCTGATAAAAAGATAATTGACGCGATGTGGGACGATTCCCCCGTCGATGTATCCACAGAGGTAAACTTCATCTGGTCTATTGCAAACAAACTGCGCGGTACATACCAGAGTGACAAATACAAGGATGTCATCATCCCGATGGTCATCATCCGCCGCTTTGAGTGTGCCTTGGCTCCCACCAAGGCCAAGGTCGTGGAAACGTATAAGGCCAACCCTGGTTATCCGGCTAAGGCCATGTACCGCCTGTCTGGCTTCCAGTTCTACAACACCAGCGAATTCGATCTGGCGGAGCTGGTCAATGACTCCGACCATCTGGCGGCAAACTTTAAGGCCTATATCCAGGGTTTCTCTGCCAATATCCAGGACATCATCCGCAGCCTGGATTTTGACAAGCAGATTGACAAGATGGACAAGAATAACCGTCTGCTCTCGGTGGTCAAGGCATTCTCCGAACTGGACTTGAACCCCCGTACCATCGACAATGTAAAGATGGGCTATATTTTTGAAGATCTCATTCGCAAGTTTTCTGAAAATGCCGAGGCTGGCGACCACTATACTGGCCGGGACATCATCAAGCTGATGGTCAATATCCTGTTGGCAGAGGGCTGCGACGACATCTTCGATGATGGCAAAGTCATCACCGTATTGGATCAGGCCTGCGGAACGGGCGGTATGCTCTCCACCAGCTACAATTTCATCAAACGCTATAACCCGTCTGCGGACGTGCGCCTGTTTGGTCAGGAGATCAACCCGGAATCTTACGCCATCTGCCTGGCAGAAATGATGATCAAGGGCCAGAACGCGGAGAACATTTGCTACCAGGACACCATGAAAGCAGACCGCTTCGAGAATACCAAGATGCGGTTTGTCATCGAGAATCCGCCTTTCGGCACCCCGTGGGGCGGCAAGGACGCTGCGGAAGGTGTAGAGACTGCTGTTCAGGAGGAATATAAGAAGGGCTTTGATGGCCGCTGGGGCGCAGGTCTGCCCGGTTCCGGCGATATGCAAATGCTGTTCCTCCAATCTGCTATTGATAAGATGGATGACAACTTCGGCCGTGCTGCTATCATTGAAAATGGCAGCCCGCTGTTTTCCGGCGGCACATCTTCCGGCGAAAGCCAGATCCGCCGCTGGATGCTGGAAAACGACCTGATTGAGGCCATTATCGCCTTGCCAGTGGACCTCTTTTACAACACCGGCATTGCCACCTACATTTGGGTGCTGTCCAAGAACAAGCGTCCGGAGCGCAAGGGGAAAATTCAACTGATCGATGCGTCCAGCTTCTTCAAGAAACTTCGCAAAGCCCTGGGCGATAAGAAGAATGAAATCTCACCCGAAAACCGCACAGTTATCACAAAACTATATGCAGATTTTGTGGAAAACGAATACTGCAAGATCTACCCCAATGAGGAGTTCATTTACCGGGAATACACGGTGATGCAGCCCCTCCAGCGCAGCTATGCTATCACGGCAGAGCGCATCGAGTCTATGCTCTCCAAGGGCTCTCTGTCCTCCCTGTATGACCAGTCGAAGGTAGACGAGATCGAAAACATGGAAGAACCCACCGGAAAAGACCTGAAAAAACTGGAGAGCTACCAGAACAATCAGCCGGTCTATGAGGCCATTGTCGCCGCCCTGAGTAATGCGATATCTGCTCAGGTTTATCCTTCTCCGGTAGCATTTATGCCGGTGCTCGCCAAGGTGCTGGCGGGCGTGACTGCCGACAAAAAGCTGCTTGAAAAGATCGCCGACGGACTTTCTATGATGGATAAGGCTGCCGAGATACAGCGCGACCGTAAGGGCAATATGCTCTTTGATAAAGAGACCAAAGACACTGAGATTGTGAAGTGGGACGAAAACATCGAGGACTATATGGCCCGCGAGGTGTTGCCCCATATACCGGATGCCGTGGCATTCTTTGAGGAAAACCTGGGCGCCAAGAAGCCTGTTGTGAAAACCGGTGCGGAGATCCCCTTCACCCGCTATTTTTACAAATACCATCAACCAGTGCCCAGCGAGGAACTGGAAGCCAAGTTTATGGAGTTGGAACTTTCGGTGTCTAAACGTGTGGCAAAGCTGTTTGAGTGAGGTGGTGCTGGTATGAGAGAAATGCAAGATTCTGGCCTGATATGGCTCGGCAAAATACCTACTGGATGGTCACTCACTAAAATTGGCGGTCTGTACGCTATTCGTAACGAAAAAGTAAGCGATAAAGATTTTCCACCGCTTTCTGTAACAAACAAGGGAATTCTACCGCAATTAGAAACCGCGGCGAAAACTAACGATGGTGATAACAGGAAACTGGTTCGCGTTGGCGATTTTGCTATCAACAGCCGCTCTGATAGACGTGGCTCCTGCGGCATTTCTCCGTATAACGGGTCTGTGTCGCTAATCAATATTGTAATGATGCCACGGAAAAAAATGATACCCACATATTATGAGTGGCTGTTTCACACCACTCAATTTG
>ENA-ORUW01002327-ORUW01002327.1-human-gut-metagenome-genome-assembly--contig:-NODE-2327-length-10941-cov-6.842826_pt1 | contig 10941 bp, 11 predicted proteins | sample MGYA00242088_ERZ509227 | MGnify/ENA primary metagenome ERZ509227 (study PRJEB26280, sample SAMEA2338816) | human gut metagenome | biome: human gut; feature: human-associated habitat; material: faeces... | reverse complement strand
TCGCAAACTTGTTATCAGAATGCGTCTTCGACGCAATTTCCTATAAAGTAAAAAATAAGGGATATTCCGTCATTGGAATATCCCTTATCTTTTACTTTATTACATACTGTCTTTACTTTACATTACTTAATTTCCTGCACATCCGTGTTTGTCTTCTCCACATTTGTGCTCACCGCATGAATGACCTTCCTCATGGTGATGATGATTACATTTAACATCAGGATTAAAGCTTAAGCTTCCTGCAATGAACTCCTGCACTGCTTTATCAGCATCTCCTGAAACTCCGCCATATAATGAAATTCCGGCTTCGCTCAAAGCAGCCTGCGCACCGCCACCGATGCCGCCGCAAATTAAAACATCAATATTTAATCCGCTAAGCATTCCTGCAAGTGCACCATGACCGCTTCCATTTGTATCAACAACCTGCTCTGATTTCACACTGCCATCTTGTATATCATAAATCTTAAAATGCTCTGTGTGTCCAAAATGCTGAAATATTTGTCCATTTTCATATGTTACTGCTACTCTCATAGTGTCTGCTCCTTTTTCTTTTAATATTTTTTCTGCAAATGCTTTTTCCCTTTTTCTGCATTCAGAACGCATGCACGGATATGCTTCGCCCTGACAAATCTTATAATTACCTCCTGTAATATTAAGTATTTTGCCATTTACAATGCAATCAGCAATTTTAGCTCTCGCTCTTTCATAAACTTCAGTAACTGTAGTCCTTGAAATATCCATAAATACAGAACATTCTTCATGCGTATGTCTCTCATAATCTATCAGACGTATAACTTCATATTCATCAAGAGTGAGCGTAATAATTTCACACTCAGAACTGTTCTCAGGCATAAAGCAATTATACAATGGTTTCTGACATATTCTTCTTCTCCTTTGTGGTCTTGCCATATTCCACCTCATTTCCGTCATATGTCGATAATTCAATTATACCCCAATTATTAAAAAAAGCAACACCATAATGACTTTTACCGCTGCACATATTTCCTGTTGCCATATGATTTTTCACACTACTCTACTATTAACCCTAAATTTACAAGAAATTCTTTTGCAACATCATCTACTGAACGTCCTGCCACATCAACCTGATATGTTAACTCTGCCATCTGCTCCGTAGAAATAGCTCCTGCAAGCTCATTTAAAATACTCTCAAGCTCAGGATATTTTTCTATCAAATCATTGCGCACTAAAAACGCTCCATTATAATCAGGAAAGAAAGACCTGTCGTCCTCTAAAACCTTAAGCCCTACCTTTCGGTTTAAACCGTCTGTTGCATAAACCACCGTAACATCAAAACTTCCGTTTTCTATAGCAGTATATTTAAGTCCCTGGTCAACAGGAATTGAATCTTTAAAATTTAATCCATAAAACTCTACAAACGGATTATATTTCATACTTCCCTCAAGTGTAAAAAAGCTTTGTTCAGCTCCGAATGTAAGCTGATTTGCAACAACTACCAAATCACTTACTTTCTCTAAATTATATTTATCAGCTATTTCCTGCGGCACCGCTACAGCATATGTATTATCAAATCCTAACTTTTCAAGCAGCTGCATATTATATTTTTCTGCCGCAACCTTATTTACATAATCGTATATAGTTATTCCATCCGGTACATCTGTGACATCCTGATGAAAAAATGTTGTCAAAAGCGTTCCGTCATAAGAAATCATTAAATCGCATGTATGTCCGTCACTTTTAAGGGCATTAAAATTATTTACCTGAGACATCTGATCCTTAATATTAACGCTCAAATCAGTCTTATCCTCTACAAGCATTTTAACCATATGATGCATAAGCTGGGTTTCGGAATAATCACCATCATAGAGCTCTATATCTCCGCTTGTACCTATACCATATGGCACAAGCATACAAAATGCCGCCAATACAGCGATAACAGGAATCCATATCTTTTTTGACCTGCCATTATAATTGTGCATCTGCTTCTCAAACCAGCTCATCAGCAAATCAAGAACAACAGCAATTATCATTAAAACTCCGGTAGCTGAAAGTATCATTTTCATGCTCGAAATTCTTATTCCCTGCGTTATAACTCCACCAAGTCCGCCGCCGCCGACAAAAGCCGCAAACACGGCAGTACCAATCGCATTAACCACAGCAATTCTGATACCTGTAAAAACTGTTGGAAAAGCAAGCGGAAACTCTACTGTCATAATACGATAAGGCTTACTCATACCCATACCACGCGCAGCTTCCTTAACTCCATCATCTACTCCCTGTAATCCTAAAAATGTATTCCTGACTATAGGAAGCAATGAATAAAGCGTAATACCTATTATAACCGTAAGCTTACCGGGATTAAGAAACACCATAATAATACCAAGAAGTGCAAGCGATGGGATAGTCTGAAGCAAATCTACGATTCTTAAAATAATCCCTCTTGCTTTCGGAAAAATATATGCCAGAATTCCGAGCATTACACCGACTATTACAGACAAAATACTTGCTGACAATACAATAAATAAATGCTCCCAAACCAATGACCAAGTCATTTGTCCGCCTCCTTTCTCATTCCTCGAGGCATAACCTTTCTTTGCAGATAATCAATAACTGCACCAAACGCTATTGCCAAAAGAGCTGACGGTATGGCACCAAGTAAAATAAGGGTATTATTGTTTGAAGCCACTCCCTGATAAACAAAGTTTCCAAGACCACCTTTACCGATCATCGCTGCAAGCACTGCCCATGATACGGTATATATTGCAGACATTCTAAGTCCTGCAATAATAGCAGGCATAGCCAGCGGCAGCTCTACTTTTATAAGTGTCTGAAAAGGACTCATTCCGCAACCTTTTGCTGCTTCTATGTATTTACCTTCAACTTCAAGAATTCCTGTATAAGTATTTTTTAATATAGGAAACATTGCATATACACTGAGTGCTGCTATTACCGTCAAATATCTGTCTCCCCACCATATAAACAGAACACCGATAAACACCAGCCCTGGAATTGTCTGGAAAATAGAAAGAATTGGCATAATAATACCTGAAAGCTTAGGTATTCTTGAAAGTAAGATTCCAATAAGTACACCGAATACAAAACCAACAGCAGCTGCAATCAATACATATATTGTATGAACACCTATTGCTTTAAGCAGCATACCTCCATAATCATTAAAAAGAGTAATCATTTGTATCACCCCCACAATGTCTCTGCTACGGCATGTGCTACACTTGTTTTTGTAACAAGCCCTGCTATTGTATCATCATCGTTAAGAACTATAACATAATTTGCGTTAGAATTTGCATCGAGCAGATATTCAAAACTCTCCTTGGCATCGTCACCAACACGTGCTATTCGTGAAGTCTGACGTATCAAAGGCTCAATGCTGTTAAGCTGCTTTCCCCAATGGCGGATATCACCAATGGAAACTGTTCCGAGATAACGCTTCTGTTCATCGATAACAAGCAATGTATCTACGCTGTACCTTGCCATACGCTCAGCACATTCAAGTACGCCTCTGTCGTTTTGTACAGTACGCACATTGGTACGCATAAAAGCATCTATCGTTGAAAGCTCAAGCGATTCCTGCGTATGCTTTCCAAGGAAATCCCTGACTAAATCATTTGCAGGATTTTCCAGCATATCTTCAGGCGAAGCCATCTGAACAATCTCACCGTTTGACATAAAAATAATTATATCTGCAAGCTTCAGCGCCTCATCCATATCATGGCTTACGAAAATAATTGTCTTATTTAATTTCTGCTGAATACTTTTTACTTCATCCTGAAGAGTTTCCCTTGTCATAGGGTCAAGCGCACTAAATGGTTCATCCATAAGAACTATCGGAGGCGAAGCAGCCAAAGCACGCAGCACGCCTATACGCTGCTGTTGTCCTCCCGAAAGCTCGGATGGATATTTATCTGCTGACTTTTCCATATTAACCATCTTTAAAAGGTCCTGCACTATCTGCTGACATTTAGCTTTGTCATATTTAAGCAGACGCGGAACAACACAGATGTTTTGGGCTACTGTCATATTAGGAAATAATCCTATCTGCTGAATCACATATCCTATATGACGCCTCAATGATACTTTATCTTCCAAACGTATATCCTTACCGTCAATAAGAACTTTACCGCTATCAGGCTCCAACAGACGGTTTATCATCTTCATGGTAGTTGTCTTACCACAGCCTGACGGTCCGACAAGCACTACAAACTGTCCATCCGGAATGGTAAAATTAAGATCCTTCAATATTGGTGTTTTTCCATAGCTTTTAGAAACATGTTCAAATTGTATCATCTTAAAATTCCCCCTTTTCCTCGTGATTAAAAAGAGGTCTTATTTATTTTAACCCTATAAATTATAAAAATTAATTTATTAAATTAAAAGAAGAGCTTTTTAATACGGCACCATTCAGTGCAATACTAAAGGCCCTTCTTAAAAGACATTTCTTTTTATTCACAATTTTATTTCTTATTTGACAGTATATCATAAAACAGCGGTAAATGCAAACTTATACTACTTTCCCCGTTCTGCCATAAGTAATTTAATTTCCTGCTCATTAATTCCGACCATCGCTTCACCTAAATCAGCTGACAGGTCTGCAATCATTTTCGCATCATTATAATTAGCCACAGCCTTCACAATAGCATTTGCACGTTTTTCAGGATTTCCTGACTTAAAAATTCCCGAACCTACAAATACACCCTCAGCTCCTAACTGCATCATAAGTGCTGCATCAGCCGGAGTTGCCACTCCTCCGGCGGCAAAATTTACAACCGGAAGCTTTGCATATTTATGAACATACTCTACTAATTCATACGGAACCTGAAGCTGTTTTGCCTCCTCATACAACTCATCCTCACGCATTGCGCTGATTCTTGCAATGGCACTGTTCATCACACGCATGTGGCTGACAGCCTGAACAATATCTCCTGTTCCTGCTTCACCCTTCGTTCTAATCATTGACGCACCCTCGTTAACTCTTCTTAATGCCTCTCCGATATCTCTTGCACCGCATACAAACGGTACATTAAAATCTTTTTTATCAATGTGATATATATTATCAGCCGGTGACAAAACCTCACTTTCATCAATATAATCAATCCCTATCGCTTCAAGAATCTGTGCCTCCACAAAATGCCCTATTCTGCACTTTGCCATGACCGGAATAGAAACAGCATCCTTTATTCCCTGAATCATTTTAGGATCACTCATTCGTGAAACTCCGCCGGCAACACGTATATCAGCCGGTATCCTCTCCAGGGCCATTACTGCACACGCGCCTGCGGCTTCTGCTATCTTAGCCTGCTCCGGAGTCATTACGTCCATAATTACTCCGCCCTTAAGCTTTTGATTTAATTCTTTCTTTAACTCATAATTGTCTTTCATAAATAATTTCCCTTTCTGAGCAGCTTCATTATTACTATTTGTTTTTGCTCAGAAACAAATAGCTGTTCCAGTCAGCGCTAACCTATGAAAGACATTATACAGCATGTTGATTATATGTATATTATCAAATCATTAAATTTTAATATGGTCAGATTTGATTGTTGTGGAGCTTATAAAAGAATGATATAATTAGCCGGCAATTTATTAAGGAGATTACACCGCCCGACAAATAAATGGAGGCAAACAGATATTTATATGAAAACTGATTATAAAATAACTCTTCATGCAAGCTTTATAGCATACATTGTACAGGCAATCGTCAACAATTTTATTCCGCTTTTATTTGTAATGTTTCAGACCGATTGTTGAAGCCTGTCCGACTGATAATAAAGAAAAAGCCATGAGTCTGCTTCACTCTTTTTATTGCTGGGGCTGTATGCTTGTTGTAATTGTTTCCTCTGTCTTTTTTGCATTATTCGGAATTGTAAACTGGAAAATACTGACTCTTATGTGGTCAATCGTTCCAATAATGAATGCCTGCCTTTTTGCATCGGCACCGATATATTCTTTACACAAAAACGGAGAAACAGGATTGAGCCTGCGCCAATTGTTCAGTAAAAAAATATTTTTCATTATGATTATAATGATGTTATGTGCAGGTGCTTCTGAACAGGCAGTCAGCCAATGGGCTTCTGCATTTGCAGAACAGGAGCTCGGCATAAGCAAAACAATCGGTGATCTTGCCGGGCCTATGGCATTTGCCGCCCTAATGGGCACATCAAGACTTATATACGGAATCAAGGGTGATAAACTCAATCTTGACAAATTTATGAAATACAGCTGTCTTTTGTGTATATTTTCTTATCTTTGTCTTGCATTAGTTCCAATCCCTGCCATAAACCTGATGGGATGTGCAGTATGCGGCTTTTCTGTCGGAATCCTGTGGCCGGGAACTTTCAGTAAAGCCTCGTCAGCCATAAAAGGAGGCGGAACCGCTTTATTTGCAATGCTCGCACTTGCAGGTGATATAGGCTGCTCTGTCGGTCCTACATTAGTCGGCATGATTTCCAGCTCATTCGGAAATAACCTGCGTGCAGGCATATTTGCTGCACTTATTTTTCCAGTCGTTATGATACTTGGCGTAAGAGGTTCCAGAAAATTTAAGGACTGACGCATTTTTCTTTGCCAAACCTTTACCGCTGTTTTATTGACGCCGTAATTACCTCATGATATAATTTCCATTAAATTTTAGTGAAAAGGAGGATGAATTTACATAATGGACGACGTCGACAGTGACGCTAACCCTAAGCGAATCAATAACGTAAATCATTTATATATATTTTTAATATTTAAGACATGACCCGTGCATCTATTTAAAGATTCATGGGCCATGTCTTATGTTTTTCAGGGTATTTTTATAGCAGAAAGAGGTTTAATTATAATGGGTGATTCCATAATTTTTTTATTGTTACTTCAAGTAATTCTAATAGCATTAAATGCAATTTTTGCCAGCGCCGAAATTGCAGTTTTATCTATCAGCGAAACAAAGCTTGAGCATATGGCTGAACAGGGCAACAACCGTGCAAAGCGCCTGCTGCGCCTGACACAGGAGCCTGCAAAATTTCTTGCAACAATACAGGTTGCAATAACACTCTCAGGATTTCTTGGAAGTGCATTTGCCGCTGATAATTTCTCTGAGCCATTGGTGGACTGGATATTAAGCTTTGGTGTAAATATTCCGCATGCCACTTTAGACAGTATTGCTGTTATTTTAATCACGCTTATTTTGTCTTACTTTACATTAATTTTTGGTGAACTGGTTCCTAAACGTATTGCAATGAAAAAACCAGAACAGCTCGCAATGGGCATATCAGGTTTAGTAAACATTATTTCCGTCATCTTCAAGCCTATTGTCTGGTTCCTTTCGTTATCTACCAACATTGTTCTTCGCCTGTTCGGAATTGACCCCAACGAGGCCGAGGATCAGGTCAGTGAGGAAGAAATCCGTATGCTTGTAGATGCCGGCAGTGAGAAAGGCACTATTGACCACCATGAAAAAGAATTTATTCAAAATGTATTTGAATTTAATGATACTATTGCCGGTGATATCGCTACTCACCGCACTGATGTTGTTTTTCTTTGGATGAAGGATAGCGAAGAAACATGGGCAGAGACAATCCATGAAAGCCGACACACTCTCTACCCGGTATGTGACGGTTCCCCGGATAATATCGTCGGTATTTTAAACGCCAAAGATTATTTTCGCTTAAAAGCAAAATCAAAAGAAAACATTATGTCATGCGCCGTGCGCCCCGCGTATTTTGTACCTGAAACAATCAAGGCCGATGTTCTTTTCAAAAATTTGAAAAAAGAGCGCATCCCACTTGCTGTTGTATTGGATGAATATGGCGGTATGGTAGGCATAATTACCATGAATGACCTTATTGAAGAACTTGTCGGCGATTTAAATGATGAGACACCTGACGAGACATTAGCCGAACCGCATATTGAACAGATAGACGCTGACACCTGGAATGTAATCGGAAATGTAGAAATTTCCGACATTGAACCGGCTCTAAATGTGGAAATCAACATGAAAGAGGTTGACACCTTCTCCGGGCTCGTATTTAATGAATTAGGTATTGTTCCCGATGACGGCGAACAAAATATAGAACTTACATTTAAAGGATTTTCTATTCTTATTAACAAAATAGAAAATCACCAAATTACATCAGCTAAAATAACTAAGTTAAAAACAAACCATTTGCATTAATAAAAATTATATGTAAAAAAGTCATCAAAAAACCGCCGCAATGGCATTACCCATGCGGCGGAATACATCAAAATACAAAGCATCCTTTATCAAAGCAAAAAGATTTGATTACTTTTAATTATTCAATCAATGCTCATCAAATCCCGAATCGAAACGCTATCCAGATATTGATTTATGATTTTATTTAGTTCAGACCACATAGATATTGTTCTGCACTCATTAACATGGTCACATGGCTTTGCGCAATCTTCCAGACATGAAACCGGTGCAAGTGTTCCCTCTGTCAATCGCAATATATCTCCAACTTTATATTCTGAAGGTTCCCGGTTCAAACGATAACCGCCGCCTTTGCCATGAAGCGCTTCAATAAAATTATTTTTAGATAAAATTGTCATAATACTTTCTAAATATTTTTGAGATATATTCTGGCGTTTTGCAATTTCCTTTAATGGAATATATTCTATATTTTGTTGTTCAGCTAAATCTATCATTACTCTTAATGCATAACGACCTTTTGTTGAAATCATCATGTCAGCTACCGTACCTTTCTGAATTTTGCCTGTTAACAGCTTCGAATGCCTGCTCTAAATCCTCCAAAATATCATCTATATGTTCCGTACCAATAGATAATCTTATTGTATTGGGCTTAATTCCCTGCTCTGCAAGTTCTTCTTCGGTTAACTGTGAATGCGTAGTTGTTGCAGGATGTATCACAAGACTTTTCACATCTGCTACATTTGCAAGTAATGAAAAAATCTCAAGACTGTCAATAAACTTATGAGCCTCATTCTGACCTCCCTTTATTTCAAATGTAAAAATTGTTGCCCCTCCATTTTTAAAATATTTTTCATACAGTCCGTGATTTGGATGTTCCTGCAATGATGGATGATTCACTCGCTCAACCTGCGGATGTTTAACTAAAAATTCTACTACTTTTTTAGTATTTTCAACATGACGCTCCAATCTCAAAGAAAGCGTTTCAACACCCTGCAGCAATAAAAATGCATTAAAAGGAGAAATTGCCGCACCTGTATCTCTCAACAATATGGCCCTTACATATGTTATAAACGCTGCTTTTCCCGCCGCATCCACAAATGAAATTCCATGATAACTTGGATTTGGCTCACTAATTGCCGGATACTTTCCGCTTGCCTTCCAGTCAAAATTTCCTGAATCCACTATAATTCCGCCAAGCGTTGTACCATGTCCTCCAATAAACTTTGTAGCCGAGTGAATAACAATATCTGCACCATGCTCAATAGGACGAATAAGATATGGCGTTCCGAAAGTATTATCAATCACAAGCGGAATATTATGTCTATGGGCAATTTCTGAAATTGCATCAATATCAGGAATATCTGCATTAGGATTTCCGATAGTTTCTAAATAAACAGCCTTTGTATTATCATTAATTGCGCTTTCCAACTCTTCCAAATTATGTACATCTGCAAATGTTGTGCTGATGCCATACTGCGGCAGTGTATGTGCCAGCAAATTATAGCTGCCCCCATAAATAGTTTTCTGCGCTACAATATGATCGCCATTTTGCGCCAGTGCCTGAATTGCATATGTAACAGCTGCTGCTCCTGACGCTAATGCAAGTGCTGCAGCCCCTCCTTCTAATGCCGCAATCCTCTTTTCCAATACATGCTGAGTTGAATTAGTAAGTCTTCCATAAATATTCCCCGGATCTGTCAATCCAAATCTCGCTGCCGCATGTGCTGAATTATCAAATACATACGATGTTGTCTGATAGATTGGAACTGCTCTTGCTCCTGTTGTCTGATCCGGTGTTTCCTGTCCTGCATGAATCTGTAATGTTTCAAATTTTAAATCCTTATTACTCATAATACAATTTCTCCTTTTAAATGTAGTTTTAAATCATGTAATAATTCCTTTAACAATAATCCACAAAACACATTCGTCCAAATCTGAAGTTATGTCTTACTAAGTATTCAAAGTAATGTCCCATATCTTATACCTGCCACTCTTATATGTTGTTCTATATATTACACCTACTTACATACTATGTAAATAGGTGTATCGGGAATATTTTGAAATTTTCTGAGAAATTATTTTAAAAAATCTAATGGATTATTCACTACGCAACAGTGTCCGCTCCCATGATGCCACTAATTTATCCACCTCAGCTTTATATACTGACTCTGTATGAGAATCAAACAGAACCCATTTCACTAAATCAAAGCTCTCCGGATTATCCTGTAAAAATCTATCAACTGTGTGGACTGCAATCTTTGCTGCCAGTTCTACCGGAAATCTATACGCTCCGGTAGAAATAGATGGAAATGCAATTGTTCGTATTCCATTATCCATGGCCAGCTTCATCGAATTAAAATAGCAGTTAGCAAGAAGTTCCTCTTCTTTATTTCTTCCACTATTCCATATCGGCCCAACAGTGTGAATCACATAATCACATGGAAGATTATATGCCTTTGTAATCTTTGCCTCTCCTGTCTCGCATCCATGAAGTGTTCTGCATTCTGCCAGAAGCCCTGGCCCCGCAGCTCGATGAATCGCACCGTCAACACCACCGCCTCCAAGCAGGGATTTATTCGCAGCATTCACGATTGCCTGAACATCTGTAATTTTTGTTATGTCATCTTTTACAGCCTTTATTATGTACATCAGTTCTATCCTCTCTATATTTCCTTCTAAAACACAGGTACATATGCTTTAAAAGTGCCCGGTAACCCACATCAAATCAAACTTTCTTCGATTGTCAATCACGCTTAAATTTTGTACATTTTTCACGCTAAAAAAATGTACAGATA
>ENA-ORUW01002326-ORUW01002326.1-human-gut-metagenome-genome-assembly--contig:-NODE-2326-length-10942-cov-6.886103_pt1 | contig 10942 bp, 10 predicted proteins | sample MGYA00242088_ERZ509227 | MGnify/ENA primary metagenome ERZ509227 (study PRJEB26280, sample SAMEA2338816) | human gut metagenome | biome: human gut; feature: human-associated habitat; material: faeces... | reverse complement strand
CCGTTATGGACGGTCTGCAGCTATGCAAACAGATAAAACAGAACCTGCGCACCTGCCATATACCTGTCATCATATTGTCTGCCAAAACCGACCTGAAAGAACAATTGGAAGGACTGCAAGTAGGTGCGGACGACTATATTCCCAAACCTTTCTCAATGATAATGATCGCTACCAAGATCAAGAACCTGTTCCGCACCCGCTACCGGGCTATCGAACACTATTCCAATTCCTTGAAAGTAGAGCCCGAAAAAGTAGCGCTTAATCCGTTGGACGAAGAGCTGCTGAAGAAAGCAATAGCCATTGTGGAGAAGCACATGGACAATGTAGAGTTTTCCACCGAGATATTCGCCCGCGAAATGTGCATGAGCCGTTCCAACCTGCACATCAAGATGAAAGCACTGACGGGAGAATCTGCCAATGACTTCATTCGCAAGATGCGTTTCAACCAGGCATGCAAGCTGCTGAAAGAAGGGAAATACACAGTTTCGGAAATCAGTGGAATGGTGGGTTTCAACACCCCATCCTACTTCGCCACCAGCTTTAAAAAATACTTCGGTTGCCTGCCGTCAGAGTACGGAAAATAGTCATTCGAAAGTTATTAAAATACTAATTCACAAAAAGGTGAGACTGAATTGCCATTTGTCTCACCTTTTTATGAATTACACAAATTTGAAAGTACTTTATACAGGAGTGTAAGTACTTTACATCCTGATAATAATTCATTTGACATTACTGCAAGCTGTTTTCATGCCAACCCCATACCTTTGCTATCGTTGACTTAGAATTATTTCAAGAACAATATAACATGAAAAAACAGCTTTTTATTCTCTTGACATTCTGCCTGACACTGATTGCCGCACAGGCCGGAAACATAATTTGCATACACGAGAATGTACGCGAGACTCCGTATCCACAGCAAGGACATACCTTATATATAAACCCTGCCCCGTTGTTAGTGCCCCAAAGCACCAAGCAGTCGGACTACCTGCAATTCAACCTGTCGCGAAGCAAAGACTTTTCGGACGCAAGTACCCTCCTGTCACAGCCCAAACCCTGGTGCATATTCAACCCGCACAAGGTGCTGGAAAGCGGCACATGGTACTGGCGCGTACGTTCGGTGAGCAAAGAAGGCAAAGAACTCCCTTGGAGCAAAACTTACAGCTTCACTGTAACCGATGACATACCTCAATTCGTCACCCCCGAAGCAAATGTTTTCCTGAACAACATTCCTCAGGCATACCCCCGCATCTATTGCTTCCTGAACGGCAATCTGGAAAAGGCGCGCAAGAAAGTGCGCTCCAATCCGGAATTCGAGAATATGATCAACGATTCGCGTAATGCACTCGGCTCCAATTACACCAACGACACCAAGCCATACAGGCAGATCACCCGCATGGCTGCCGAATGTGACAACCTGAATACCGCTTATCAAATGCTGCAACTGGACGTGTATGCCGATAAGATGGTGCAGAACGTACGTTGCCTGCTGGCAGTGGAACCCGACAAGAAAGTCATCAACAATGACTTCAATGCCGGAGAACTGATTTACACTCTGGCGTGCACCTACGAAAATTGTTACGACCGCTTCACTCCACAAGAGCGCAAGCAAATGGAAGGCATCATTATGGACGTATTGTCACTCTATTATAAAAAACACATGATAGAGAAAGAAGAAACCCATATCTTCGACAATCACTTCTGGCAATTCGCTTTCCGTCACTTCATGCAAGCGGCACTGGTGATGTACGACAAATACCCGCTTGCCAAAGAATATCTGGAATATAGCTACGAGCTATGGACGGCGCGTGCTCCGGCATCCGGTTTCAACCGCGACGGCTCATGGCACAACGGAACAAGCTATTTCAGCGCCAATGCCGTCACTCTGGCTTACGTTCCCTCTTTATTCAGCTACCTGACGAAAACGGACTTCATGCAACACCCCTGGTATAAGAACGCCGGTCTTGCCCTATTGTATAGCTGGCAACCCCGGTCATTGAGCGCCGGTTTCGGTGACGGACATGAGAAGAACAACGGCAAACCCCTGCGTATCCGAAGCGCCTTTGCCGACTTCATGGCACGTACCACCGGAGACCCCTATGCCGCATGGTATTCGTCCATCAACAACCGTTATAAGACGGAATCCGAAACACGCCTCTACCGCATGGCATGCGGCAAGCAACGCCCCCCGAAAGCCGAGTTACCATCGGATGCCCCCAAAGCCGTATGGTTCAAAGACACCGGCGAAATGATAGCCAACAACGACCTGAAAAACTATAAGCATAATATCAGCCTCAGCTTCCGTTCCGGCGCGTTCGGTTCCGGCAGCCACACACACTCCAATCAAAACGCCTTCAACCTGCACTACGGCGGCAAAGCCATCTATCATGCAGTAGGTCATTATATGAACTTTTCCGATCCGCACAATCTGTTGTCCTACCGCAATACACGCGCCCACAACACCTTGCTGGTAGACGGCATCGGTCAGCCGTTCACCACACGCGCCTACGGAGACATCGTCCGCATGTTCAACGGTGAGCACATTTCCTACGCTCTGGGTGACGCGTCCAATGCCTATTGCGGCATCAGCGAATACCCCATGTGGCAGAAGAACTTCGCCAACCACAACCTCGAACAGTCGCGTGAAAACGGTTTTGGAGAGACTCCGCTAAAGAAATACCGCCGTCACATATTCCTGCTGCATCCCAATATCGTAGTGATCTACGATGAACTGGAAGCCGGCAAGGCTGTCCGCTGGGACTGGATGCTGCACAGCCCGGTGAAATTCCAAATAGACGAAGCGACATCCACACTGACAACCCGCAACAAAAAGAGCAGATACACCTCTGTTGCCCGCCTGTTCAGTGAGCAGAAGTGCACCATCAGCCAAACAGACAAGTTTGCCGCCGAACCGAATACGAAGGCAGGCGTGCGCGGTGAAGATTTTACCTCCCCTTGGTCGCTGACAGCCAGCTATGCGCCCAGCAAGACCAACCGCATCCTTACCATCATCCAAGTGGAAGCGGACGGGAACCGGATTGTAGACATCAAGCATGCCGACAGCAACAGTTTTCAATGCGGCGACTGGAAGATTGAAGCGGAACTGAACACCAAGCGCCCGGCAAACCTATACATCCGGAACAGTAAAACGCAAGCCACATTCAGTTACGGAAAAGAGAAACCGGTCACCGCTTTGCTTTATTTTACAGCATGTAAAGGTAGCACATGTAGCCGCCATCAAAAATTCATAACGACCGTAGCGACAATGATATTGGGCATATATCTGTTTATTCCGCTACTGGTTTGCAAACGGGCATAACCCGACGATTCGTTTATAAAATATTTGCTATCTTTGTCATAACAAAAATAAAGAAAAGATTTACAAACATTTAAACTACAACAATATGAAAAAATCCATTTTTATCCTTGCAGCCGTCGCCTTGCTTGCTATGGTGAGCTGCAACAACAAAGCTAAGGAGAATCAGAATCAAGAAAGCGCCGCAACAGTGGCTCTGAGCGTAGACGACATTTTAGCCGAAGGGGACAGCCTCGTAGGAAAAACCGTTACCGTAGAGGGTGTGTGTACCCATATCTGCAAACACGGCGGCAAGAAACTCTTCATGATGGGAACCGACGACACCAAAATGTTGCGTGCAGAGGCTTGCGAACTGGGCAGCTTCCCCGCTGAGGTTGTGAACAGCCTCGTATCGGTGACGGGAACTCTCGAAGAAGACCGTATCGATGAAGCTACCATACAGAGAATGGAAGAACAGTACAAAAATCAAAGCGGAGAGAAACACGGTGACGGAGAAGCCGGATGCGAAAGTGAAAAGAAAGCTGCCGGACAAGCCGACATCAATACATTCGAAGGTCGCATACAGAACTTCCGCGAACGCCTTGCCAAAGCCAAAGAAGCCGGTAAAGACTATTTCGTGATGTCGTATCACATCAACACGACCAGCTACGAAATTAAAAATTAACTCATAGAAACCGAACATGTCGAAAGAAAAACGTATATCGGGGAAATTCAGAAAATGGTGTCACATTCTGCATAGGGATCTTTCGTTCTTTTTTGCAGGGGTCATTCTCATTTATGCTTTCTCTGGCATCATGTTGAACCACAAACGCGACTTTAACTCCGATTACAGTATCACACAGAAAGAATACCGAATCGCAGGGAATTTTCCGAAAGCGAAAGCAGACTTTTCCAAAGCGTACGTGCTCGATTTGCTCGATGACTTGGGTGAGCGTAACAACTATACCCAACATTATTTCCCGAAAGAGAACACCATGAAGGTGTTTATCAAAGGCGGTTCGTCGCTGACGGTGAACACCGAAACGGGGGAGGCTTATTACGAATCGGTGAAAAAACGCCCTATATTGAGCAGTCTCAACCGATTGCACTACAACCCGAACCGGAACTGGACGATCTTCTCGGACATTTTTGCCGTGTCGCTCATCGTCATCACCCTCACGGGGCTTGTCATGCTTAAAGGGCGTAAAGGCTTCTGGGGACGGGGCGGTATAGAATTTGCCGCAGGCATACTCATTCCTCTGGCGTTCATTTTACTGTAAGACCATTCGATTGCCATACGAAGATTCCGTGAAGGGATGCCGCCTTTCACGGAATTTTTGTATGATAAGAATTTCTAATAATCTGAAAAATAGCACCCCGAGAAACAGATTCATGCTGTAAAGCGAGTATCTTTGTAGCCTATCGTGGAACAGACCGTATCTATTTCTGCTTCCTCGCCCACAGGCCGGCCCTTTCCTATGATGAAGTATACAGCCTGTGATGTCGCAAGGTGCGGCAAGAGGAAAAAGAATCGGCGATATTCGCTCTCTTGTCAGTATGATGCAGCCACGATTTTCATTTATTTCCAACTTATAAAACCATAAAGATATGAGAATAAAACATGTAATAGGAATAGCCTTCACCTGCATGGTGTTCATCTTTTCGTGCCAAGCCCAAAGCTCCACCGAGAGTCATGCAGGAAAAAACAAGCAAGAACAGAAAATCAAGCCCCGCCACTTGACCAAAGCGGAATTCCTCTCGAAAGTGGCGAACTATGAGAAAACGCCCGACAAGTGGGAGTACTTGGGCTCGAAGCCTTGCATTATCGATTTTTACGCTACATGGTGCGGTCCTTGCCGAAAGTTGGCCCCGATATTGGAAGAGATTGCCGGAGAATATGCCGGGAAAATCGATGTCTATAAAATAGATGTGGATAAAGAACCTGAGCTTGCCGCCGCCTTCGGTGTACAGAGTATCCCTACATTACTATTTTGTCCGATGAAGAATCAACCGCAAATCGCCGCCGGATTCATGGATAAAGCCACCTTACAGAAGGCTATTAAAGAGGTACTGCTCGTAAAATAACAACTCGCCGAAAGTTATCGATATTCAACTCACCCAGCTCTACGTGACATCACACTCTACGTTTTGTCTTAGTGGAGAGTGATGTTTTGATATGTTTCCTCTGCTAAGGATATTTCTTTAACCCCTCCGTCCAGAGGACACCTCCCCTATATTTTGCTATGCAAAACACAGAGGAGGAGGGTAATACTTTCCTGTGTATCGTGTTTGTTCTTCTCCCCCTATTACTGGGCGACACCCCGTAATACTACGGGACTCGGCAGGGAGGAGGTTCAAAATACCATTCCAATAGTGTCACACCGATCCATCTCTGTTTTAAGAGAAGTGTATGAATATCCGGCAATGCTACATAGATACGAGAAAGAGAAGAAAAGTATTTTTTACCATTCGGAGATATATAGGTAAAAAAATAAGCGAACGTATCAAAAACGACATAGCGAACGTTTCTTATTCTTCGTCTCCCCACAAACGGAGGGCAATGCGCGCACAGCCTTCGGCATCGGCAAGTGCATAGTGATGGCGGTCGAAGGGAATACCCAAATAGGCACAAACCGTGGGTAGCCGGTAATTGGCAATGGACGTGCGGGGAATAACCCGACGCGCCTGTCGGAGGGTACAGAGAAATGTCCCGTAGGTATAATCGATGCCATACATGCGACAGGCAGCCCGAAGCACCCGTTCGTCGAAAGCCTTGTTATGGGCGACGAAAGGTAGCCCCTCGACCCACGGAACGATTTCGCTCCATACCGCGTCGAACGTGGGAGCCCCGCAGGTATCGGCCGGATAGATGCCGTGTACTTGTTCGGAAAAACGGCGGATATAGTAATTGGGTTCGGGACAAACCAACCGATGCATGCGCTGCGTTATTTCCCCGCCACGCACGACCACAAGCCCCACGGAACAAATACTCGTAGGCTCGTAATTGGCGGTTTCGAAATCTATGGCGACAAAATTTTTCATGCGATTATTCTTCGGGTAAAGATACGGAAAAAACAAGATTATCGCATTATCGAAATTTCTTCCTGCAAATTTTGTCATGCATGAGATATGCCCTACCTTTGAAGCAGGAAACGGATTTGCCCTATTCCTACTCCCTAATTTAAGAAAAACGAATATGAAAATAGGTATTATCGTAGCCATGCAAAGCGAATTGGAGTGCGTTCGCTGTTTACTCGAAAATCCTCGGGAAGAGCAGCACGGTTCGTCTTTGTTCATTATCGGCACGAATGGGAAACATGAACTGATTCTGACACAAAGCGGAATAGGGAAAGTATCGTCGGCCATACGGACTTACGAACTGATAGACCGATATGCTCCCGACTGCATACTGAACACCGGTGTCGCCGGAGGTATAGACCGATCGATGCATGTCATGGATATAGTGGTGGGCAGCGAAATCGTTTACCACGACGTTTGGTGCGGAGAAGACTGTGTATGGGGGCAGATAGACGGACTTCCCGCCCGGTTCCACAGCGACCCGGCATTGGTGGAAAAGGCATTGAAAGTATCGACCGACTTGTCTCTCTATAAGGGATTGGTTTGCAGCGGCGACCGTTTTATCACCGATCCGGCGGAACTTTCGCAAATCAAAGGGCTTTTCCCCGAGGGCATGGCCGTAGATATGGAATCGGGGTCTATCGCACAAGTATGTTACTTACGTCACATTCCTTTCCTAAGTTTCCGTATCATCAGCGATACACCGGGTGTCGACGGCCATATAGACCAGTATAACAATTTCTGGGAAAATGCGCCTCATCGTTCTTTCGAGATTTTAACCCAACTCATCAATGTGTTGTAAAACGAAAAACAATCGATATGAAAAAGATACCGAGCTTTACCATCGACCATATCTATTTATTACGTGGCATTTACGTTTCCCGTAAAGATTATTTGGGCGACCACGTCGTAACGACTTTCGATATTCGAATGAAAGAACCCAACCGGGAACCGGCCATCGGTTACGGTGCGTTGCACACGATCGAACACTTAGCCGCCACATTTTTGCGGAACCACCCGGTATGGGGCGACAAAATCGTATTCTGGGGCCCGATGGGTTGCTGTACAGGAAATTATTTCCTAATGCAGGGCGACCTCGAATCGAAAGACATTGTAGAACTAATGCGGGAGACATTCCGATTTATCCGCGACTTCGACGGAGAAGTGCCGGGAGCCGCTCCACGCGACTGCGGAAATTATCTGCTGCATGACCTGCCTATGGCTCGATGGGAGGCAGACAAATATCTGCGCGAGGTTCTCGACATTATCGAAGAAAAGAACTTGGTTTATCCTACTATAAGAGAAGAATAAAAATTTAATTTTTATTTTTGAATTTATCATAAGTCAATATATCTTTGCATTAATTCTCAATTAGTACGATATTGACTTTTTGAGAAGAGTTTACTTAAAGAAGCGTTTCTAAATATTACTTTGTTCAAGAAAATCGCCAATTTTCAAACCGTACAGAGTAATACAACAGAACGCTCACGCCGTTGGTATATACACTCATATATCAATATAGGCGTGAGACTGTTGTTTATTTGTACGGTGGGTGTTTGGCGATACCTCTTGAACAAATAAAGATATTAACAGTCCTCACGCTTTTTTTGTATAATCCGCTAAATCGGGGACTATTAGCGATAACTTGCAAAGCCTATGAAACATAGATAATATCGCCAAATCTTCTATAAGAGAGAGAGTCATTCCTTTTTAAATATTCAATAAATCTTATATGATACATGAGAAAGTTATATGTTATATTATTGTTTTTCAGCCTACTGTTCTCTATATCGTGCAATAGCTATAAATATGGAGCAAATGCTGAACCAACACAAAAAAGCAATCTTACTTTCGGAGTCGTAAAATCAAAAATCATCAAAGGAAATACAACACAATCCGAGATTTTAGAAATCTTCGGGGCTCCCAATTTAGTCTCCAAAAATAAATCGAACAACGAAGTGTGGAGCTACAACAAAATGAGTGTAGTGAATAAGCAGGGAGGAACGGATTTCCTATTTGGAGCAAGAGCCTCTCAAAGCAGTAGCACCCAATCATTCGATTTAATTATTACATTCGACTCTAACGATATAGTTTCGGACTATTCCGTTATCTCAACAAGTTACTAATTTAATTATTTATCCCATGAAAAGATATATTTTATTTTTACCGATTCTATTCATCTTAACCTCCTGTGGCGTATCTCAAAAGGTTCTATCCCCAACAGAGATAAAAATGATGACAACTAAACAATTCGAAGCAAACTATGATCTCGTATTTAGTTCAGCAATCTCGCTTCTCCAATCAGAAGGCTTTCTTATCAATAACACAGATAAAACCACTGGGCTAATTACAGCTAACAAACAAATAGACAACAAAAACGCAGGCTTACAAATGTTCCTTATAGGTACAGCAACAGAAGCCTCAACCTCACAAGCCTCATTTTTTATACAAGCTCTAAACGATGAATTAACAGAGGTAAAATTCACTCTTTATGAAGGAAGCGTTTCTTCTTCGTACAATCAATATAGCGGCAAAAGTACAACCAACAAAAATAGCATGGTAGAAGATGCTACTATCTACGCCAATTGGTTCAATAATCTACGTAGCGAGATTGAAAGAAGAAAAGCCCTTATCCAATAACAAAAGTCATCAATAGGCATTAAAAAAATAATAGGAGTCCATTCTTCTATTTCGTTGAAAAAGAAAATCCCTAGTGCAGATGTAATTCTCACTAGGGATTTTGGTTCAGTGGGATAAACCTAAATTCTGACGTTGAATCTTTGCCGATAACTACATTGAGGTCTCTTGGAAGAGAGGAGTGAAAAAGATACCATAGTAATTTTTGTTTGTAGAATTTAACCCCCTCGCCCTTCGGGCACTCCCCCTATCTCATCTACGATGAGCAGAGGGAGAGGATTAAAATGTCACTTTGAATGGCCTTTTTGTGCTTTCTTTTTGCTTTGTGAGTACTTTCTATTCCTTTACAGAAACATAGGGAGAGAGTGATGTTTTTATATGCTTCCTCTGCTATGGATATTTTTTAACCCCTCCGTCCTGCGGATGCTTAAGAATTATGGAAAAAGGAAGATTGATTTATCGGAAGCGCATCTGGCGCATTTTATTTATAATCGGCCGTCAGATCCTCTGGGCAATACCCAAGGGGACAGGGTGATTTCGGATAGGAAGGAAGATTATCTGAATATGGGCGGCGATGATAAAAAGACGCTACTGGCGCTTGCGGGGTGGACAGGCGCGGCGCGCGAAAGCGTGTTGTCCATGAAAGACCTGACGGCAGGCGGGACAGGCCGTTTTGTGCCCCAGGAAAAAGCATGGCAGAATTCCTACACTCTGAAAAATGGATTCATGCTGCCTGCTGACAGCGAAAGGGAAACGATCAAACGGATGATTCTCAAATACGGTAGCCTGAACGCGGCGCTATATACCGATCCTTTTTATTTTGAGAGCGAACATATGGAAGCAAGTTACTGTGATGTGCCGGAAATCGCAAATCATGAAGTCTGTATTGTCGGGTGGGATGATACGTACAGCAGGGACAAGTTTAAAGACGGAACCAGGCCGCAACAGGACGGAGCGTGGATCGTCAAGAATTCCTGGGGAACCGGATACCATAAAGCGGGCTATTTTTATCTTTGAGGATAAAAGTCTGTGCGACCTGATTGCCTACGAATTTCAGCTGGCAGATACCTACGACCACAATTATCAGTACGATGGGAACATCTATCCAAGCTATCTGGCGGGGATTGAAAACGGAGGGAAATTTGCCAATGTGTATGAGGTAAAAGGAGAGTCTTCCGGCCGGGACGAAATCCTAAAGGCCGTGGGGCTTGTGACCTATACTCCGGGGATGAAATACAGCGTTCAGATTTATAAAGATTTGAAAGATAAAAGCGATCCGGAAAGTGGAACTCCGATGCTGGAGGAATCGGCAGCCGGCACTGCCGCCTTTGCCGGATTTATAACAAAGGAACTGCCGGAGGAACTGGTTCTGTCTCAGGGAACGCGGTTTTCGATCGTCATAACGGTAACCGACGCGGGCGATAACGGGACAATAGGAACGGAGACGGAAATGGATACCGGCGGAGCGGTATATCACGCCGAAGTCTCGCCGCGCCAGAGTTTTATGAAAGCGCCTTCAGGGGAGGACGCCAAATGGGAGGATCTGTATGAATATGGGGCTTGTCTGAGGATTAAAGGCTTTACAGAAGCGGCGGAGATGGTTGGATTGTAAAACCAAAGTACGCCTTTTCTTATTTGAGGCCCCATAATTATGAGAGGCAGCCGAATCGGGAAGTACGGATTCGGCTGTCCCTGTGACATCTTGAGAATCAACTTTTAAAGGGGAAGTTCTCTTCCGTGAAAAATTACTTTCAGCACCCTGTTTTCACATAGACAGAGGGGATCCTGCTTGTAAAGATCCTGCTCTGTAATGATCAGATCCGCGTATTTCCCCGGCCGGATACTGCCTATTTGGTCTTCCATGCGCAGTGCGTAGGCTCCATTGATGGTCAGAGTTTTGAGCATTTCATGGACAGAAACACGTTCTTCTTTTCC
>ENA-ORUW01002318-ORUW01002318.1-human-gut-metagenome-genome-assembly--contig:-NODE-2318-length-10965-cov-3.526398_pt1 | contig 10965 bp, 7 predicted proteins | sample MGYA00242088_ERZ509227 | MGnify/ENA primary metagenome ERZ509227 (study PRJEB26280, sample SAMEA2338816) | human gut metagenome | biome: human gut; feature: human-associated habitat; material: faeces... | reverse complement strand
AGCCAGGCTGCCCCGCCCTCTGAAGATTGATTCAGACAGGAGAATTACGCGTACTTCTGAAGTGCAGCGGCGCCCTTCTCGGTGATGCGCAGCTTGCGCTTGAACAGGCCGCCCTCCACCACGTAGCCGCGGCGGGTCAGGGGGGAGCAGATTGCGGACATGCGCATGGACTTAATGCCGTTTTTCTGCACAAACTCCGCCTGCTGCTCGGGGTTCTCCTTGACCACCTTCAGGAGCTGGACATACAGGGGGTTCAGGAACTCCTCTGCCATCTCGGCCTCCTTCCCGCTGAGGGCGGGCAGGGCCGCCAGCCCCTTCTCGGTGATGGTAAAGGTGTAGAACTTGGAGCCGCTCATGCCGGCACGGACCAGGTAGCCGCCCTGATCCAGGTTCTCCACGGCGGCGCCGGAGGTCTTGGAGTCCACCCCCAGGGCGTCGGTCAGGTCGGACATGTAGCAGTGGCCGATGCGCAGCATCTCCAGAATCTGCTTTTCCAACTCGCCCAGCTTGACCTCCTTACGGTTGGAGGCGGTGGGCACCCGCTCCCAGCCGGGGCGGCCGTAATACTTGGGCTGGCCGAACAGGGAGGCGATCACCGCCACCACCAGGGTGACCACCAGGCCCAGGGTGGCCAGATACACATAGCTGTTGATGGAGAACACCTTGGTCAGGTCCAGCAGGGTGAACACAGCCATGGTGGCCATGCCGCACACCGCGCCCCACAGGGCGCCGCGGCCGTTAAACCGGGGCCAGATGGCGCCCAGGCCCAGCAAAATGGCGGGGGGCACCAGCCAGCAGTTGGCAAAGGCGAACAGGTAGGTGGGGCCGCCGGGGAACTGGCAGAGCACGAAGGTGACCACGCCGATGAGCAGCATGATGATCTTGGACATCTTCAGGCTCTTCTTTGCGTCAGCCTTGGGGTTGATCAGGCGCTGGTAGATATCGCGGTTGGCCACAGCGGAGGCGCCCAGGGCGGAGGTGGAGGCGGTAGAGATGGATGCCGCCACGGCGCTGATAACCACCAGGGAGCCAAACAGAGACACGAAGGTCTTGGCCACATAGCCGTAGGTGCCGGTAGGAGCCACGGTACCGCCGTTGAGGGTGAGCTGCTCGGGATAGAACGCGCCCATGTAGCCGCCGATGAAGCACAGGGGCACCATGAACACCACAATCAGGATGATGGCAGCGGCCACGAAGGAGCGGCGGGCCACCTTCTCACTGCGGCAGTTGGCGACCTTCATCCAGTAGTAGTTGTTGCCCCAAACCAGGGCTACGGCGAAGCAGATAATGAAGTTAAACACCGAGGGGTAGGTCAGCTTCATGCCGGGCAGCGCCCCCACAAAGCCCTGGCTCATGAAGTCGCCGGCACCCCAGTTGGCGCTGATGGCGTCCAGCCAGCCGAATCGTCCGGCCAGGATGAAGAAGGTGGCGGGCACCACAATCACGCCGATGAGCACCTGGAACAGGTCGGTGATGGTGGTGGCCCACAGGCCGGAGACAAAGGTAAACACGATGATGACAGCGAAGATAATGGCGGTAATGGCCAGGCGGTTCCAGCCGGTGAAGGCCGCAATGTTGTCCACACTGGACACCACGTTATTGGCCATAATGCCGCACATGCCGATAACGGAGGTGATGGCCACTACGGAACGGGTGTGCCCGTCGTAGCGCATCTCCAGAAACTCGGGCAGGGTCTGGGCGCCACTGCGGCGGACAAAGTTGGAGTACAGCAGGCCGAAAATCAGCAGGCCGCACACCGAGTAGATGACACCCCAACCCAGGCCGCCCAGCAGGCCGTACTGAATCGTGAAGCCGGGGGCCAGTGTGACCGTGGTGCCGGCAAAGCCGATGGCAATGACGCCCACCACGTTGATGGGGGTGGAAATCTCACGGCCGGCCAGCACGAAGTCGGAGGACTCCTTGACCCACCGCTTGCTGATCAGGCCCGCGCCCAATAGAAACGCGCAGAAAATGACAAATATGACGACAAATATGACGTTACCCACGTTTGTCCCTCTCTTTCATATGTATGGTTGTTTACACTGACACAACAAAAGGGTTACTCCACGAAGGCCACCACACGGGCCCAGCCGGCGGAGGCGGCCTTGATGCTTACCGGGAAGCAGCTTACCTTAAAGCCGGTGACAGGGAGCTGATCCAGGTTGGTCAGCTTTTCGATGTGGCAGTAGGCCTTGTCGCGGCCCACCCGGTGGGCCTCCCAGATAATGGAGGCATCGTGGTTCTTTTCAAACTCCTCCCCCTCGAAGGGCAGGGGCACATCCCAGCTCCAGCCGTCGGTGCCCACCACACGCACGCCGCGCTCCAGCAGCCACATAGTGGCCTCATAGCTCATGCCCGCGCCCGCAACCAAGTACTCAGGCTTGCCCCAGCGGTCATCGGCGTCGGTGCGCAGGAAGACAATATCGCCGGGCTTGAGGGTGTAGTTGATCTTCTGGAAGTACTCCTCCACATCCTTGGCGGTGATCTTGTATCCATCGGGCTTGTCGTGGAAGTCCATCACCACGCCGTCGCCCACAAACCAGTCCAGAGGCACCTCGTCAATGGTCCAGGCCCGCTCACCGCCGTTCATGGTGGGGTAATAGTGGTAGGGGGCATCCACATGGGTTCCGGAATGGGTGCACACCTGCAGGAACTCGATTCCCCAGCCGTTGCCCTCCGGCAGATCCTCAACGGTGCAGCCCTTAAAGAAGCCAGCCATCTGCTCCGCGGTGTCCTTGTGGTTGCAATACTGAATCTTGGGAATCTGGATCGGGGGATCACTGGGCAGTCCGTCTTCAATGGGAATAGACAGGTCAATGATTTTCATAGTGGTTACACTCCTTTTGATTCGGCCGGTGGCCGTTGCTTGCGTCTCATAAGATAGCAATTTCTGTGCCAAGTCTGTCTAACACTCTGCAAGCCGTTGCAACTGTAAGAAAAAGCGGTTATTTTCATTGACATCCAGGCGCCCAAACACTGTTCGGTAATCCGTACATTTGAATATTTTATTTTGAGCTGTCTTTTGGCAATCCCCCTCTGTTCTTATGTTTTAAGCCTCATGTATTGATTTCCTTACATGTTTTGTTTTCCGTACATTTCGCAAACAATTTTGGACGTTTTCTGGCGTTTTTTGTGACTCAATTTTTTGCAAAAACCCATTTTCTCCGCATCAACTAAACAAAAAGATTCATTTTCGGTGAAATTAACCATTGTAAAACGGCGCGCAGCTTGCTATCGTTAATACATTCCGTACCGTGTATGAGTGGAGGAAGCCGCATTGGAAAACCACATTGATCCGAGCACCATGCTGGAATTTATCGAGGGTCTGGCCGCCATGGCGGTTCTGGACCAGGACGGCGTCTACACCTATGTCAGCCCGGGCTGGGAGCGCTACACCGGCCACACCGCACAGGAGGCCATCGGCCGGAAGGTTTGGGAAATGGTGCCCGACACCCACGCCACCGAGGTCTTCCACACGGGCAAGCCGGTCTTTGCCAAGGCCGTCAACGCCAACGGCCCCGCCTTTACCTCCTATTTTCCCCGCTTTGACCGGGATGGGAAGCTGTGCGGGCTGTTTCTCTATGTCATCGTCCAGGGTATGGAGGACGCTCAGAACCTGACCCGGCGCATCGGCGAGCTGTCCAGCAAGGTGGAGTTCTACCAGCAGGAGCTGTCCCGGGAGCGGGGCGCACGCTACGGACTGGACAACATCATCGGCGAAAGCGCCTCGGTCCTCCGCCTGAAGGAGCAGATCGTCCAGGCCGCCCGCTCCACCTCCACGGTGCTCATTGAGGGGGAGACGGGCAGCGGCAAGGAGCTCATCGCCCACTCTATCCACGCCATGAGCGCCCGCAAGGCGGCCAACTTTGTGCGGGTCAACTGCTCCGCGATTCCGGCCGAGCTGATGGAGTCCGAGTTCTTCGGCTACGCCGCCGGCGCCTTCACCGGCGCGGCCCGGAAGGGCCGCATCGGCCGCTTTCAGCTCGCCAGCGGCGGCTCCATTTTTCTCGACGAGGTCAACCTGCTCACCGCCACCATGCAGCCCAAGTTTCTCCGGGTACTTCAGGAGATGGAGATCGACCCGGTGGGCGGGGAGAAGAGCATTCCCATCGACGTGCGGGTGATCGCCGCCTCCAATATCCCGCTGGAGACGCTGGTGGAGGCGGGACAATTCCGCAGCGACCTCTATTACCGCCTCAACGTTGTCAGCCTGAAAATTCCGGCCCTGGCAGAGCGCACAGAAGACATTCCGCTACTGGCAAATCACCTGTTGCGCCAGGCGGCAGAGCGACATAAACCGTTTGTCCGCGCGTTCTCCACCGATGCGATGAAACGCCTGATGACCGCGAGCTGGCCGGGCAACGTGCGCCAGTTGGTCAACGTGATTGAACAGTGTGTGGCGCTGACCTCATCTCCGGTAATTAGTGATGCGCTGGTGGAGCAGGCGCTGGAGGGCGAAAACACGGCGCTGCCAACCTTTGTTGAGGCGCGTAATCAGTTTGAACTCAACTATTTGCGTAAGCTGCTGCAAATCACCAAAGGCAACGTCACCCACGCGGCGAGAATGGCGGGGCGCAACCGGACAGAATTTTATAAACTGCTTTCCCGACACGAACTGGATGCAAACGATTTCAAGGAATGAATTGGCGTTATGTGTTACGTTTAGCAGATCAAAAGACAGGCGACCTTTTCAAGGAATAGCATGAAAAAGATTGATGCGATAATTAAACCCTTCAAGCTGGACGATGTCCGCGAAGCACTGGCTGAAGTCGGTATTACCGGCATGACGGTCACTGAGGTGAAAGGTTTTGGCCGCCAGAAAGGCCATACCGAGCTGTACCGTGGTGCGGAGTATATGGTGGATTTTCTGCCGAAAGTGAAAATTGAGATTGTCGTACCGGACGACATTGTCGATACCTGTGTCGATACCATTATTCGCACGGCGCAAACCGGCAAAATCGGTGATGGTAAAATCTTCGTCTTCGACGTGGCACGGGTCATTCGCATCCGTACCGGTGAAGAGGACGACGCGGCAATTTAAAACGCGTCAAGGGTTGCCGGATGTTTCCATCCGGCAACATCAAATCACAGCACCTTATGCGGGCCAAAGCATTCGTAATGAATGTTTTCCTGCTTCACGCCCAGATCCACTAACTGTTTCGCGGCAAACTGCATGAAGCCAACCGGGCCGCAGAGATAGAACTGCATTGTCGGATCGCTGAACGCACCTTCCAGTTTGCTCAAATCCATCAGACCTTCGCTATCAAACTGACCTTTAGCGCGATCGGCTTCGCTCGGCTGACGATACCAGGTGTGTGCGGTAAAGCGTGGCAGTGATTGACCCAGTTCCTTAACTTCATCGGCAAAGGCGTGAACATCGCCATTTTCTGCCGCATGGAACCAGTTCACTTGTGCTGTGTGGCCTGCTTTTGCCAGCGTGTCGAGCATTGCCAGCATTGGCGTTTGACCGACACCGGCAGAGATTAACGTCACTGGTGTGTCATCTGCGACAGCCATAAAGAAATCACCTGCCGGAGCGACCAGTTTCACGACATCGCCAACATTGGCGTGATTGTGCAGCCAGTTGGATACCTGCCCACCCTCTTCGCGTTTCACCGCAATACGATAGCCTTTGCCATCCGGTTTGCGAGTCAAAGAGTACTGACGAATTTCCTGATGCGGGAAACCTTCCGGCTTCAGCCAGACGCCGAGATATTGCCCCGGACGGTATTCTGCCACTGCGCCACCGTCGACCGGCTCCAGTTCGAAGCTGGTGATAAGTGCGCTGCGTGGTGTTTTAGCCACAATGCGGAAATCGCGAGTACCTTCCCAACCACCGGCTTTGCTGGCGTTTTCGTTATAGATTTCCGCCTCGCGATTGATAAATACATTAGCCAGGACGCCATAGGCTTTACCCCACGCGTCCAGCACTTCCTGCCCCGGGCTGAACATTTCGTCCAGCGTTGCCAACAGGTGTTCACCGACGATGTTGTACTGTTCCGGTTTGATCTGGAAACTGGTGTGCTTCTGCGCGATTTTTTCTACCGCTGGCAGCAGCGCAGGCAGGTTTTCAATATTGCTGGCGTAGGCGGCAATAGCGTTAAACAGGGCTTCACGTTGATCGCCATTACGCTGGTTACTCATGTTAAAAATTTCTTTGAGTTCTGGGTTATGAGTAAACATACGGTCGTAGAAATGGGCGGTTAACTTTGGTCCCGTTTCCACCAGTAAAGGGATGGTGGCTTTTACTGTAGCGATGGTTTGAGCGTCAAGCATGTGGTCTTCCTTTTTTTGCATCTTAATTGATGTATCTCAAATGCATCTTATAAAAAATAGCCCTGCAATGTAAATGGTTCTTTGGTGTTTTTCAGAAAGAATGTGATGAAGTGAAAAATTTGCATCACAAACCTGAAAAGAAATCCGTTTCCGGTTGCAAGCTCTTTATTCTCCAAAGCCTTGCGTAGCCTGAAGGTAATCGTTTGCGTAAATTCCTTTGTCAAGACCTGTTATCGCACAATGATTCGGTTATACTGTTCGCCGTTGTCCAACAGGACCGCCTATAAAGGCCAAAAATTTTATTGTTAGCTGAGTCAGGAGATGCGGATGTTAAAGCGTGAAATGAACATTGCCGATTATGATGCCGAACTGTGGCAGGCTATGGAGCAGGAAAAAGTACGTCAGGAAGAGCACATCGAACTGATCGCCTCCGAAAACTACACCAGCCCGCGCGTAATGCAGGCGCAGGGTTCTCAGCTGACCAACAAATATGCTGAAGGTTATCCGGGCAAACGCTACTACGGCGGTTGCGAGTATGTTGATATCGTTGAACAACTGGCGATCGATCGTGCGAAAGAACTGTTCGGCGCTGACTACGCTAACGTCCAGCCGCACTCCGGCTCCCAGGCTAACTTTGCGGTCTACACCGCGCTGCTGGAACCAGGTGATACCGTTCTGGGTATGAACCTGGCGCATGGCGGTCACCTGACTCACGGTTCTCCGGTTAACTTCTCCGGTAAACTGTACAACATCGTTCCTTACGGTATCGATGCTACTGGTCATATCGACTACGCCGATCTGGAAAAACAAGCTAAAGAACACAAACCGAAAATGATTATCGGTGGCTTCTCTGCATATTCCGGCGTGGTGGACTGGGCGAAAATGCGTGAAATCGCTGACAGCATCGGTGCTTATCTGTTCGTTGATATGGCGCACGTTGCGGGCCTGGTTGCTGCTGGCGTCTACCCGAACCCGGTTCCTCATGCTCACGTAGTAACTACCACCACTCACAAAACCCTGGCGGGTCCGCGCGGCGGCCTGATCCTGGCGAAAGGTGGTAGCGAAGAGCTGTACAAAAAACTGAACTCTGCCGTTTTCCCTGGTGGTCAGGGCGGTCCGTTGATGCACGTAATCGCCGGTAAAGCGGTTGCTCTGAAAGAAGCGATGGAACCTGAGTTCAAAACTTACCAGCAGCAGGTCGCTAAAAACGCTAAAGCGATGGTAGAAGTGTTCCTCGAACGCGGCTACAAAGTGGTTTCCGGCGGTACTGATAACCACCTGTTCCTGGTTGATCTGGTTGATAAAAACCTGACCGGTAAAGAAGCAGACGCCGCTCTGGGCCGTGCTAACATCACCGTCAACAAAAACAGCGTACCGAACGATCCGAAGAGCCCATTTGTGACTTCCGGTATTCGTGTAGGTACTCCGGCGATTACCCGTCGTGGCTTTAAAGAAGCCGAAGCGAAAGAACTGGCTGGCTGGATGTGTGACGTGCTGGACAGCATCAATGATGAAGCCGTTATCGAGCGCATCAAAGGTAAAGTTCTCGACATCTGTGCACGTTACCCGGTTTACGCATAAGCGAAACGGTTAATCTGTTGAAAAAAGGCTTCCTTCGGGAAGCCTTTCTACGTTATCGCGCCATCAAATCTGCCGTAACTGCGCCTCAACATACAAATAGCCAATTCCCAGTACCTGTTGTGCGCGGCTTAATTGCCCAAAGCCAATCTGTGTCGCTTTCACGCTCGGTCCTTCGTCGCGGTCGAACGGGTTAAATCCCGTCTGGCGAATAATGGTATTAAGCCAGTTCTCACCAAAGGCACAACTGCGACCGTACAACCAAATCTGATTAATATTGAGGATGTTGAGGAAGTTATACAGACTCAAACCAATGGCATTGGCACTGTGGTCAACCCAACTGGTGAACCACGGTTCTCCACTCTGCCAGGCAGCGATTAACTGCGCTGTAGTCAGTTTTTCAGGATCAAGTTGAGTACTAACCGGTTGTGATTTTAGCCATACCCGCGCCTGTTTTTTTAATGCGCTTAACGAGGCGACGGTTTCCAGGCAGCCATAACGCCCGCAGTCGCAGACGACGCCATCCGGATTAACGATGGTGTGGCCAATCTGTCCACTGCCATACAAACTGCCGCGATAAATTTGCTCGTTAATCACGAACGACGAGCCAATGCCGTAATCAACGTTGATTACGCAGAAATCACGCACTTGCGAATTATTTTGCCATTTCTCCGCCAGCGCCAGCATCACGCAGTCATTATCGACCATTACCCGAATACCCAGCTTCTCTTCCAGCAGGTACTTCACCTCAACCGGTGTTGCCCACGGCGCTTGCGGCATGGTTTGCGACACACCGGTCACCGGATCCACCTGACCGTGGATTGCCAGTGCCAGATTGATGGTACGATCCGGCCACAATTTACGGTGGCGATGCCAGCATTTTTCGATTTCGGACAGCAGCGCCTGCGGCGTCGGTGCATCAATCTGTAAATACTCAAATTCGCCTTTCGGACTTAAACAGGCATTAGCGACCTGACACTCAATGCTGGTGGGCGTCACGTTCAGACACAGCGTCCAGTCACCTTCCGGCGCAATCAGCCATGTACCGCTACTATGTCCGCGCGTCTGACTTTCATCGTCGATATTCACCACCCGTTTTTCGCTTTCCAGTTCCTGCAAAATATTACTGACCGCCGGAATCGAAATTTGCGCCAGCCGGGCCAGCGTTGATTTATTGGCGCGCTTTTGCCGGTACAGCAGTTCCAGAATCACGCATTTGTTATGGTGGCGAATCTGTTGATTGTTAATGCAGGCTCTCATCTTCACTAAACCTTGTTTAGTTAATTGCGTGATTATTCCGCGAAAACATTGCCAGATTGTTCAATACACTGCCACAAATCTTTTAATTCAGTATGTCTTGTTAATATTGAGGGCACCATGACTCCAGTAAAAGTGTGGCAAGAGCGCGTTGAGATCCCGACCTATGAAACCGGGCCGCAGGATATACATCCCATGTTCCTGGAAAATCGCGTTTATCAGGGATCGTCCGGCGCGGTTTATCCCTACGGCGTGACCGATACGCTGAGCGAGCAGAAAACCCTGAAATCCTGGCAGGCGGTGTGGCTGGAAAACGACTACATCAAAGTGATGATCCTGCCGGAACTGGGCGGTCGGGTGCATCGCGCGTGGGATAAAGTGAAACAGCGCGATTTTGTTTATCACAATGAAGTCATTAAACCGGCGCTGGTGGGACTGCTGGGGCCGTGGATCTCCGGCGGGATTGAGTTTAACTGGCCGCAACACCATCGCCCGACCACCTTTATGCCCGTTGATTTCACCCTCGAAGCCCATGACGACGGCGCACAGACGGTGTGGGTCGGCGAAACGGAGCCGATGCACGGTTTACAGGTGATGACAGGTTTCACCCTGCGCCCTGACCGGGCGGCGCTGGAAATCGCCAGTCGCGTCTATAACGGCAACGCCACGCCGCGTCATTTCTTGTGGTGGGCCAACCCGGCAGTGAAAGGGGGGGAAGGGCATCAGAGCGTCTTCCCGCCGGATGTAACGGCGGTGTTTGATCACGGCAAACGGGCCGTCTCCGCTTTCCCCATCGCCACCGGCACTTACTACAAAGTGGACTACTCCGCCGGAGTGGACATTTCTCGCTATAAAAATGTGCCCGTTCCAACCTCATATATGGCTGAAAAATCACAGTACGATTTTGTTGGCGCGTGGTGTCACGATGAAGATGGTGGTTTGCTACACGTTGCCAACCACCATATTGCGCCAGGTAAAAAACAGTGGAGCTGGGGACACAGTGAATTTGGCCAGGCGTGGGATAAGAGTCTGACCGACAATAACGGCCCGTATATCGAACTGATGACCGGTATTTTTGCCGATAACCAGCCTGATTTTACCTGGCTTGATGCTTACGAGGAGAAGCGTTTCGAGCAGTATTTCCTGCCTTACCATTCTTTGGGCATGGTGCAAAACGCCTCCCGCGATGCGGTGATTAAACTCCAGCGTAGCGAGCGGGGGATTGAGTGGGGGCTGTATGCCATCTCTCCGTTGAACGGATACCGTCTGGCGATCCGCGAAATCGGCAAATGCAACGCGTTGCTCGATGATGCCGTGGCCCTGACACCAGCGACCGCCATCCAGGGCGTGTTGCACGGTATCAATCCTGAAAGGCTGACCATTGAGCTCTCCGATGCCGACGGCAATATTGTACTGAGTTATCAGGAACATCAGCCGCAAGCGTTGCTGTTGCCGGACGTTGCCAAAGCGCCACTGGCAGCACAAGACATTACCAGTACAGATGAAGCCTGGTTTATCGGTCAGCATCTGGAGCAATATCATCACGCGAGCCGTTCACCGTTCGATTACTACCTGCGCGGCGTGGCGCTGGATCCGCTGGATTATCGCTGTAATCTGGCGCTGGCAATGCTGGAATATAACCGTGCCGATTTCCCGCAAGCGGTGGTATATGCCAGTCAGGCACTGAAACGCGCACATGCGCTGAACAAAAATCCGCAGTGCGGACAGGCGAGTTTGATTCGCGCCAGTGCTTACGAACGTCAGGGACAATATCAACAAGCCGAAGAGGATTTCTGGCGTGTCCTCATCCAGGTTTTTCCGGTTGGGCGTGATGGTGTTTACCCCGATGTCTTT